>Ga0075114_10000062_pt1 | contig 75731 bp, 62 predicted proteins | sample AntAceMetag02UKM_FD_69784 | JGI IMG/M metagenome (GOLD analysis project Ga0075114, IMG submission 69784) | Saline lake microbial communities from Ace Lake, Antarctica - Antarctic Ace Lake Metagenome 02UKM | ecosystem: Environmental > Aquatic > Non-marine Saline and Alkaline > Saline | place... | reverse complement strand
AATCCACGAATATCAGACTGATGCATCGTCGAAGCCGCCTGCCCCCAGACTTCCTTTTTAAGACCATGTAGACAAAAACCAAAAATGCCGTTTGACAAAAGTCGTTCCATATCAGGGTGGGCCTTGGCCCACCGCAACGAAGGTTCGATCGTGCATTGTCACAGAGGCAAGCAATCGGTGGGGTGAACGCCACCCTACAGACTGCATATTCAATATTAGCTTAGAGGTGAACGAATGACTGAGGAGAATCCATCCGACCTAGCGAAAGTCTTGTAGGATGGGCAGATTCTGCCCATGCAGATGCTTCGGGAAGTCATTGGTTTGGGTTGGCGGCGGTGCGTTTGTCTTGGGTCTGAGCGTGGAGGGAATCGAGCGATGGATCATTGACGTGCGTCTTCCGGTGGGGGACAATCCTGGGGGCCGGGACATGTCACAGGTCCCGATCCGCATGGGCAACGGGAGTTGCCCATCCTACGAAGCTACGAGTTACCTGAAGTGAATGAACTCAACCATGAGATTGACACCATCAAACGAGATGCTGAACGCCAGGTAGAAGAAGTTGAGCAGAAGATAGCCACTGTTCGGGAAGAGAAGAAGTATCTGTACGATCTCCTTACGGAAACCGACGATGCGCTTGTGCAGGCAGTGATTGAGGGTCTGCGTGTTCTCGGTTTCACCGATGTGGTCGATGTTGATCAGCAGATCAAGGATGGAGGGGAGGAAACGTCCCTTCGCGAAGACATACAGATTGAGGATTCGTCGCCCGTCCTTATTGTCGATGTCAAGGGTATTACGGGCAGACCGTCGGATCCAGAGGCTATGCAGGCGCATAAGCATGCCGTAATTCGCATGAAGGAATGGAAGACGACGGAGGTGAATGCCTTGGCAATCATCAATCACCAGCGGCACCTTCCTCCCTTGGACCGGGACAACGATATGTCATTCAGGCAGGAGTTGTTGGATGGGGCCTCCCAGATTGATCTGGGCCTCATGACGACCTGGGATTTGTACCGTCTGGTTCGAAGTTCCATCGCAAATGGATGGCAGCCTGAACAGGTGAAACCCTTGTTTTACCGGAGGGGGCGAATTAGTATTGTCCCCGTTCATTACAGGTACATTGGGGTGGTAGAGCAGGTATGGAAAGAGGCAGGTGCCATCAGCATCAAAGTTGTGGAGCGTGGTCTCAAGAAAGGCGATAGAATCGCTTTCGAGATGCCGGTAGAGTTCGAGGAGCAGGACGCCGAGTCATTGCGGCTCGACGACCAAGATGTCGAGGAGGGCCCAGTCGGCGTCGAAATCGGAATTCTATCAGAGCTTGCAGGGCGTTTGCGGAAGGGGATACGCGTCTACGTGGCAGCCAAGAATCGCAGTTCTTGATGCGAACGAGAGGCGCGCATGGTTCGCAAGTAGATGTCTCGACTTCGCTCGGCATGACAAGGGGGGTGAGAGCATCTGGATACGCTAGACCCGCTCCGAGGGCGCGGTCGGCCAAATCGCATCTTGACGATGTGGGGGCAATCGTATTTACTCAACGGTGTGACGGGTCCGGCGGGGCCTCGGTTCAAGGCAAGGGTGTCGGCAGCGAACAGGATTTGGGGCTATGGGACAGCCAATCGATAAGATTACGTTGAAGGGATTCAAGTCCATCAGGGAGTTGAACGACTTCCCGCTGGGTGACCTCAATGTCCTCATTGGCGCCAACGGAGCAGGCAAGAGCAACTTCGTCAGTTTCTTCTCATTTCTCCGCGAAGCCATAGAAGGCAGGCTACAGCTTCATGTCGAGAAGAAAGGCGGGGCAGACGACCATTTGTTCATGGGCCCAAAGACTACGGAACAGATTCATGCGCATGTGCGATTTCGTCCTCTAGGCTATGAGTTCTTTCTGGAGCCTACCACCAAGGACAGCTTCGTCTATACCGACGAACGAGTCGAATGCAAGCGCAGCCGAGGTGGTACTTGGGCTTCTCATACGATTGGCCAAGGTCATCGAGAATCGGCATTGAAAAGGCGAGCTGAGGATGGTGGGGATCCAAAATCGCGGAGTATCATGAATTCTATCTCAAGCTGGACCACATACCATTTACACGATACCAGCGACACTGCGCCTATGCGCCGTTTCTGCTCAGTGCGTGACTATGAGTATCTGCGTTCCGATGCGGCGAACTTGGCTGTTTTTCTTCACTTCCTCAACCAGAAGCATCCATGTGTCTATGACAGGATTAGGGATACCGTTTGTTTAGCAGCGCCGTTTTTTGACGATTTCAAATTGCGACCCAAAGAGGCGAATGGTGACCTGATGCTCCAGCTTGAGTGGACGCAGAGGGGCAGTGACTATCCATTTCATGTGAACCAGTTGTCGGATGGGACGTTGCGGTTCATTGCGTTGACGACGGCGTTGTTGCAGCCGAATCTGCCTGCTACGATGCTGTTCGATGAGCCTGAGTTGGGGTTACATCCTTACGCTCTGAACCTCTTTGCGGGACTGGTCAAAAAGGCGGCGACCAGGACGCAGGTCATCGTTTCGACGCAGTCGGCGCCGCTGCTGGACAACTTCGAGGCTGAAGACATCATCGTGGTCGAGCGGAAGGACGGGGCGTCCACCTTCGAGCGGCTTTCCTCCGAGAAGTTGAAGAACTGGCTCAAGGACTATTCGCTCGGGGAACTGTGGCAGAAGAACGTGATCGGCGGGAGACCGACCGATGGTTAGGGTCCACGTCCTGGTCGAGGGCCAGACGGAGGAAACATTCGTCAACCGAGTCCTGCGCTCCCACTTCTGGCCACTGGGCATCTATCCCTGTCCTCGACAGCTTGGCAAACCCGGGCATCGCCCTGGCATCGTGGAGTATCCACGTGCCCGTGCGGATGTCCTCGCCACACTCCGTGAAGACGCCGATTCCTTCTGCACGACGATGTTTGACTACTACGCCATGCCGACCAGTTGGCCCGGCCGAGAGGCGGCGGGAGGGAGACCCGATCCCATCGAGGCGGCGATCCTGGCGGACATATCAGCCGGGATGGGTGAGGGGTTCAACCCGGCTCGCTTCATTTCCTACGTGCAGATGCACGAGTTTGAAGCCCTTTTGTTCAGCGATCCGAGGGTGTTGGCAGAGGGTCTGGAGTTGCCGAGCGATTCGGAGATCCAACGGATCAGGGATCAGTTCCAGTCGCCCGAGGAGATCAACGACGACCAGCAGACGGCGCCCTCGAAAAGGATTGCGAGATTGTGTCCTGGCTACAGCAAGCCGGTCGATGGATTTCTTATTGCCCAGAGGATTGGTCTCGACGCGATCCGGGCGGAGTGCCGCCATTTCAACGAATGGATCGAAAAGCTGGAGGCCTTGGTGGAGGGCCGCTGAGTGCGATGGTTCCGAGAAGCAACAGATTTGTTGCTTTGGGCGGGCCAGAGCGGTGGTGGCTCTCTATTCGCGGCCCAGATCCTTCATTTCGCTTCGCTTCATTCAGGATGACATATCGAGTCTTGTAGGATGGGCAGATTCTGCCCATGCGGGTACATCGGAAAGTCACTGGTCTGGGTTGGCGGCGGTGCGTTTGTCTTGGGTGTGAGCATGAATCATTGACGCGCGCCTTCCGGTGGGGGACAATCCTGGGGGCTGGGTCATGTCACAGGTCCCGATCCGCATGGGCAACGGGAGTTGCCCATCCTACAGAGCTGCAAAGGAAATACATGATCAAAGAATCAATCACAGCAATTATCACCATTATGACCGTCTGTACCCTGCACGCAGCAGAGTACCATGTGTCCCCAAGCGGCCTTGATTCGAACAAGGGCTCCAAATCAAAACCCTTCAAGACAATATCAGCGGCCGCGCATATCGCACAGCCCGCCGACGTGATCACAGTGCACGAGGGCGTCTACCGCGAACGAGTTAATCCACCGCGCGGTGGAACGTCGGATGATAAACGCATTGTCTACCAGGCTGCTCCGGGCAAGAGAGTTGTGATCAAGGGATCGGAGATTATCAAACAATGGCAGAAGGTTCAGGAGGGGGTATGGGAAGTCACTCTACCCAACAGCTTCTTTGGTGATTTCAATCCATACAACAATATCATCGAGGGAGAGTGGCATAGTCACGGGGGCTATCCGCGGAATACCGGAACGGTATATCTCAACGGCGTCTGGATAGATGAAGCCAAGACGTTAGAGCAAGTATTAGCCCCCATTGGCAAACGTCCACTCTGGAAAGCGAAGGTAGACGAAAGGCACACAACGATCTGGGCGCAGTTCAAAGGGATCAACCCCAACAAGGAACTGGTCGAGATCAACGTGCGACAGAGCATCCTTTATCCTGACCAGCCCGGGAGGAACTACATCACCGTTCGCGGCTTTACGATGCGTCAGGCGGCTACGCCGTGGTCCGGGGCGATGTCCGAACAGATCGGTCTGATCGGGACTCACTGGTCCAAAGGATGGATCATCGAGAGCAATGTAATCAGCCACTCGATGAACACCGGTATCACGCTTGGGCGCTATGATCTGGCTAAACGTGGCATTGCCATGCCGGCTGTGTCGGCTCCGGGGTTTGTCAGGTCGTGCGAACTGGCAGTTGAGCATGGATGGTCAAAGGAGAAGATTGGCGGGCATATTGTACGCAACAACCATATCTCTCATTGTGAAAAGAACGGGATTCACGGCAGCCTGGGAGGAATATTCTGCACCATCGAAGGCAACACAATCTGCGATATCGCCGTACGAGGCTGGATCGGCGGGCCTGACGTGGCCGGACTCAAACTGCTGGCTTCAAATGATACTGTTATCAAGGGCAACCACTTCTACCGTTGCCGCGGCTTTGGCGGCGTCTGGCTGGATTGGATGGCCCAAGGGACGCGCGTAACGGGCAATCTTTTTCACGACAATCATATGCAGGACCTGTTTGTAGAGGTCAATCACGGACCATTCCTAGTGGACAATAACATATTCCTTTCGCCAAGAGCCATTTTGGAAGCATCCCAGGGCGGCGCCTACGCACACAACCTGATCGCCGGAGCGGTTGTGCTTCGCGGCGAAACCAGATACACGCCCTACTTCAAACCGCATACAATGAAGGATATGAAGCTGGCCAACTTCACTCAGGGCGATGAACGCCACCACAACAACCTGATTGTCGGGCATCGCGGCTTGTCTTCCTACGGTCAGCAAGACGCGAACATCCAAGCGGTCGGAAATGTATTCCTGGCCGGCGCCAAACCCAGCGAGCATGATCGCGACGCCCTGGTCGCCGCAGACTTCAAACCCGAACCGAAGTTGGAAAAGAAGCCTGATGGATGGTGGCTCGAAATGGCTATCGATCCTTCATGGACCGCAAAACAAGAACGGGTCTTAGTAACCACTGATCTCCTGGGTCGCGCAGAAATTCCCGACGCTCCCTTCGAAAATCCCGACGGAAGCCCCTATCGACTCGACACTGACTATTTCGGGAAGAAACGAATTCCGGACAATCCCGCGCCTGGACAATTTGCGGGCCAACGTGGCAAGAAGGTCCATCTCAAGGTATGGCCCAAGAAGTGAATGGAGGGTGGAATGCAGAACAAAGCGTTGCACGACGATGCGGCAAACCGCGCGGTACACGAGGTGGGCTGTGTGAGGGGTGAGAAAGGAAAGGGCTGCGGTTTTTGGCCGCAGCCCCTGGGGTGTGACTGGTTTGGGTGTTGCTTCTTCTATTGCTAGGCGCCGGCGCCTTGTCTGGGCATGGCGATGGTTCCGGTGCGGGCGAGACTCTTGATGCCGTAGGGCTTGCAGGTCTCGATGAAGGCCTCCATTTTGGTCTCGGGGCCGCTGACCTCGACCATGATGGTTTTGTGGCCGATATCGACGACGCGGCCTCGGAACATCTCGATCAGGGGGAAGATCTCGGGCCGCTTCTCGGGCGGGGCCGAGATGCTGATCAGCATGAGGTCGCGGGCGACGACGGGCTTGCCGACGTAGTCGAGGACCTTGACGACCGGGATGATCTTGCCGAGCTGCTTGCGGACCTGCTCGAGGATGCGGTCGTCGCCGATGACGACGATGGTCATGCGGCTGAGCTTCGGGTCCTCGGTGCGGCCGACGACGAGCGAATCGATATTGAAGCCCCGCGCGGCGAACATGCCGGAGACGTGGGCCAGGACACCAGGTTTGTTCTCAACAAGGGCACTGATTATATGCTTCATGGGAAACCCCACTTTCTTTGGCAGTAGATTAGATGAGTCGTTCCAACGTGTCCAGGCCGTCCATCTCGCTGAGGCTCTTGCCGGCGGGGACCATGGGCCAGACGTTCTCTTCCGGCTCGACCTGGAAGTTGACCACGCAAGGCTTGGTCTCGGCGAGCATCCGCTCGATCGCCTTGGGGACGTCCTCCTTCTTCTCCACGGTAATGCCCACGGCGCCCATCGCGTTGGCGATCGCGGCGTAGTCGGGGTTCTCCAGGGAGCTGCAGGCGTAGCGGCGGCCGTAGAACAGCTCCTGCCACTGGCGGACCATGCCCATGTGCCCGTTGCTGAGGATGCAGACCTTGATGGGCAGCTCGTATTGGACGGCGGTCGCCAGCTCGGTCATCGTCATGTTGAAGCTGTGGTCGCCGTCGATGTCCAGGACGGTCGCCTCCGGCATCGCGATCTGGGCGCCGATGGCCGCCGGCAGACCGAAGCCCATCGTGCCGAGCCCGCCGGAACTGATGAACTGCCGCGGCCTGGTGAATTTGTAGAACTGAGCACTCCACATTTGGTGCTGACCGACTCCGGTGGCGACGATGGCGTCGTTGTGAGTTTGGCGGCAGAGTTCCTCGATGACGTACTGCGGCTTGATGACGTCGGCATCGCTGTCGTAGTTGAAGGGGAACTTCTGCTTCCACTCGGCGATCTTGGCGAACCACTCGGTCCGGTCGCGATGCTCGACCTCGGCGGCCAGTTCGACCAGGATATCCTTGGCGTCGCCGACGACGGGGATGTCGACATGAACATTCTTGGAGATGCTGGCCGGGTCGATATCGACATGGACGATCTTGGCGTGCGGGGCGAACGTGGTCAGCTTGCCCGTAACGCGGTCGTCGAAGCGAGCCCCGACGGCGATCAGCAGGTCGCACTCCTGGACGGCGTAGTTGGCGTAGGCCGAGCCGTGCATCCCGAGCATATCCAGCGATTCGGCCTTCCTCTGGTCGATACTGCCCAGCCCCATGAGCGTCATCGTCACGGGCACGTGGGCCTTTTCGGCCAGGGTCCGAAGTTCCTCGGACGCATCGGCGCCGATGATGCCGCCCCCGACGTAGAGGACGGGCCGTTCGGATTTATTGATCGCCTTGGCCGCCATCGAGATCTGGCGGGCGTGGCCCTTCGTGCGAATCCTATAACCGGGCAGATCCACCTCGACCTTGCCGTCGTTGGTGTGCTTGCTGACCAAAACATCGACGGGCAGATCGATCAGGACCGGTCCGGGCCGGCCGGTCGAGGCGATATGGAAGGCCTCGCGGACCGTCTGCTCGAGGTCCTTGACGTCCTTGACGATGCTGTTGTATTTCGTGACCGGCCGGGTGATGCCCGTCGTGTCGGCCTCCTGGAACGCGTCGTTGCCGATCAGCTCGGTGCGGACCTGTCCGGTGAAGGCGACCATAGGGATCGAGTCCATCATCGCGGTGGCCAGCCCCGTGATCAGGTTGCAGGCGCCGGGCCCGCTGGTGGCCAGGATCACGCCGACCTTGCCCGTGGCGCGGGCGTAGGCATCGGCCATGTGGCAGCCGCCTTGCTCATGGCGCGGGATCACGAAGCGGATTGGCGCGTCATAGAGCCGGTCGAACAGGGGCAGCACGACCCCGCCGGTATACCCAAACATGGTCTCGACGCCCAGATCGACGAGCGTATCGACGATGATCTGGGCCCCTGTTCTGGCGGTGGCCTTCTCGGCGGGCGCCGGGGCCTTACCTTCTGTGGATGACATAACGTTCTCCTTTCCCGATAAACGGAGGGTCCTCTTCTCGAGGGCCCGGTTGCTATTCCGGACGTTCGCGGTTTCGCGGGCTGCTCTGAGCGAAGGTCAGAGGTTCATGCCCAGCCGCGGGTCCGTAACCATCCCAAATCCCGGGGATGTCTCGGGCCGCACCGGCGTTACAGTGCGACGGCGCGGATTCTATCGCAACAGATTCTCTTATTCAATGCTTTCGACATTTCCCCGGTCCGGCTGCACTATGGCTGCTCGAATTGGACGCGCCAAAACCAGCGCCGGCCTTCGAAATTGGGCTATGGGCCGGTTCGGCCCCGGAGGGATCATCAGATGGCATACCATTTCCTTTCCCGATTAACACGTCGGGCGCCTACCGTCAGGGGCCCTTTGGTCATTCCAGTCGGTCGCGGCTTTGCAGGTTCCTCCGGGCCACCAATCGCTCCTACGTCGAAGAACGACCGATATTCCCGAAGATATAAGCCCTGCCGCAACTCCGTAACCGTCCCAATTGCTCTGGGACGCACCAGGGAGTGCCCATGTCATTCACGAGCACAGGCCATATTATGCGCAGCGAGGCCTGTATTTGTCAAAGGTATTCGCATTGTCGCTCGGAAAACGACCCATTTCCGGTAATCTGCATCCGGGCCCTCAGACGATGATATTCGTAAGCCGTCCAATTCCCACACGGAAGAGGTCTCCGGGTATTCGCTGGTGGAGTATGGCCTGCAACGGAATTACTGGAGGACGAACGGCGGTTTCGGCACGGTCGTATTGAAATTATCTGAATACTCGGTATAATAAGCCATAGGCTCAAGGAAGAGACTGGTCTCAGCGCCAGGATGGATCGGCCTTTCTTGGACCCATTGGCAAGGAGTAAGACATTCGTGGCGGCAACGAGCAGTAACACACCAGAGGATAAAGCAACCGTCAGGGTAGCGGCAAGCCTCTTCGACGAGTACGGCGGGTTCATCCGTGCGGTCATCCGTTTTCAGGCCAAAAACGAGTTCTTGGTCGAGGAACTGTACCAGGAGTTCTTCCTGACGCTCGTCGCCAAACCAATTCCCGCAAGTGTCGATAATATAAAGGCTTATCTTTACCGTGCGATCACCAATGATGTGATTGATGCGGCGCGCCGACGGGCGAGGCGGCGCAAGCATCTGAAAATATTTTCAGATCAATCCCGGATTTGCGCCCAGAATCCGATGTCGGCAGACGCTATACTAGAAACGGAAGAAGAATCGGCCCTGGGCTACTGGACGCGACAGTTGCGTGGGCGAGAGGCCGAAGCGGTGACGTTGCGATATCGAGACAACCGTAGTATTGGGGAAATCGCCGAGGAAATGGGTATCGATGATGGCACGGTCACACATTATTTGTCGAAGGGTTTGAGACGTTTACGGAGAAATTGCGCGCTTGAATGAGGGGTAAGGATGGTTGCCTTTGATGGGAGCGAGCGGTGTGGAGAAGCGGAAGCGTATTATCAGGAATTTCTGGATGATGAAGCGCGTCCGTGCGTTCCCGCCGCAGTGATCGACCACATCCAGAATTGTGGTCGGTGTCGCGATCGTCTGGCTCGGCTCAGAGAATTGCTCTCTGAAGTGGGCGAGGCTGACGAAGCGCGTCCATCCTGGAGAGACGGGCGGTTGGTGGCCGAACTCCAGTCGCATTTCGAGTGCCTGGATGAGCCGGTCACCTGCGCGCGGGCCAAACCGTTCCTGCCGAGTCTTCTGGACCCATCGGTCAAGATCAGGATACCCACTCCCATCACGGTTCACGTGGACCATTGTCCTGCGTGTGGCCTGGATCTCGAATCTCTGCAGGAACTCGAGTTGGATTCCGAGCAGTTGGCTCGACTCAGCGGGCTCTACGCGCAAGGCTCGGCCGATGGGGTCTGGGACGGCTTTGGGGTGCGTGCCGGCGTCCACGTTGCCCGTCCGGGTTTGCCGGAGGACAGTGGCGCCGAAGTGCCGGACCGTTTGAGTGTGTTGTCGCGTCAGGAGCGATTCGGATCGAGTGGGCCGGAAGCAGTTTCTTGCGAGGACATCTCCTGGGCCGATATTTTCGACTGCGTTGTCTCCTGCGGCCTGGGGGCGGACGAATCGGGCCGCACCCAGATGCGCCAGACGTGCCGGGCGCACGTCGCATTGTGTTCGGCGTGTCTGGAAAGAACCGAAGCACTGTACGAGACTCTCCGTACGATCGCTCAGCGGTCGGATTCCGAAATCGTTACGGTTTGTTCGACCACGCAGGATGCTTCGCCCGGCCCCATGCGGGCGGGGATGCCCTACGGCGGCTATCCGCTTGACGTGAAGGTGCTGGGACGCCCGGCGGTGAGTCGGCCCGGCGATTCCGGCGCTGTCCCGCAGCGGCGGACCTGGCGCACGCGATTCAGGCCGCTTTTCAAGACCGCCGCCCTGGCGGCCGCGATGATTCCGCTGGCCATTCTGTTCTTCTTTAATAGCCCCACCACAGCGACCGGCATCACCATGGCGCAGATCAACCAGGTTCTGGCCCAGGCCAAGAACGTCTACGTCGCCCAGTCCGGCAAGGACGCGAGCAAACTCGTTCAAGAATCCTGGGCGTCAGGGCCCCAGGGCATCCTTATCTCGAAGACCGCTGACGTCTCTGTGATCTTCGATCTGAAGAACCGGTTTCGATCGACCAACGACGGTGGGCGGGTGATCGAGAAGAATACCCCATTGACGGACAATGAGTACGAGGCGGTTGACGGTAGGGTGCAGAATCTTCTCGGAATGAACCTGGCGCGCCATGCATGGGACTCGGAATTGAGCGAGATCGAAGACCCCGTCCAAGCTGCCTTGGGTATTGCGGTGTACGAGTTGGCCTGGGAAAGTTCCCGATTTGGCGGACCGGTTGAGCCCAGGAAGTGGCGGATCTACGTGGATGCGACGAGGAACCTGCCCCAAAAGGCGGAATTCTCCCAATGGGATCGCGCCGAGCAGAAACTGGTCGTGACGACGACTCGGTGTTTCGAATACTCGCCGGCAGGCGACATTCAGCAGCGCGTCGAGGAATTGCTTTCGTCCAAGTAGCCCTCTCTAGTTGGGTTCCCAGAGAGGGCTCCGGTTGGTGTAGGTCTCGTCGTCGGCCTTCTCGACAAGCAAATCATCAGCCTTCTTACTCGCGACGTGCCCATCGACAAAACCGACGTTGACGGTTTTGTCGGGGTGCCGGCCTCCGATGGCGTCGTTTTTCTGAGCGGGCCAAAGCTCCCGCTCCTGGTTGATGGTCATCCCCGGGATATAGGCCGTATCGGCGATCATGTCGTCCTCGAGTTCCATCAGGGGATCATCCCGGGCCTGCCACCAGCAGATCAGGGTGTAGCCGCTATCGACCAGGAGCAGCGTGTTCCCTGGGTGGCGGATCGTACTGGTCGAGACCTGGGGGCCTGTGAAGTCTTCGTATTTGCCGGAGATCTCCGCGCCGCTCCGACAGATCGAGCGGTTGACCCCATAGTTGCCACAGAAGATATCGCGCTGAAGTATGTAGTCGTCCAGGTGCTTGGCGGGACATTCGAGGATCTTCAAATCCCGGTTGCCCCTATGGCGGACCGTTTTGATGAAATTGGGCCAGTACCACCCCGGCGCGTTGATCTTCAGGCTGCCCGTGTACCAGCCGGGTCGAGGGGGGGCGAAAGTGAAGGTGAAACCATAGGGCAACGCCTCGTGCTCCGTCTCGTATTGCTGGAATTCCAGCACCAATTGCTTGATGTTGGATTGGCAGACCACCGCCCTGGCCTGGTTGCGAGCGCGGCGCGAGACGGGCAGCATCAGCGCCGCCAGCATCACGACGATCGAGATCACCACGATCAGTTCGATGAGACTAAAGCCTCTGGATTTCATAGACCTGTATTGTATGTCCCCTCCGGCGGAGGTCAATGCAGTCCCTTATTTGGCGCGCTTTGCCGGTGCGATTCATGTTCGTGGGTAGGACTTTGGCAACAGACCCCTGCGCAGGAATGACAAAGTCGCCCTTGCGTGCAGCGCTTTGCGATCCAGAGAGATTGCCCCACAAACATGAACCGCACCGGTGCTCTGAGAGTCGTTGTCAATCGCACGCGTCCATATAGTACACGTCCCAACCGCCGGCGCTGATACAATTGCCTGTAGAAGGCTCTGTGATGCAGTCAGTTCTGGCTATTCTCGGTAACCACTCATGGAAGCAGGTTCCACTGGGCGCGGCCTCACAGAGATAGCGGTGGTAGTAGACCGTGAAGACGCCCCAGCAATCAAACTCATTTCCATCGCATGTGTCGTACGTTCCCTTTTGATACAAGTACGTACACGTGTAGCTGTCCCCGCCGACCAGTGTGGTCAGCCGAGCGTTGCTGACGTCATTGAGCGGTCCTGAGATGGGTCGGTCGGAGACCAGCAAAGCCACTGTTTTGGACGGGTCGATGGGCAACGAACTCGCATCCTGGCGATAGTAGAACGTCGGCTTGGTCAGATCCACGATCCAGGCGTCTCGCTCGTCGAGATGGTCCAGGACGACGAAGTGGTTCTTGGCAGGCAGGTGCAGAATCGTCTGGCAGGCCGGCAGCTTGGCCAGCGCCGAGATGTTGCCTTCGACGGCGCGGCAGTACAGCCCGAGCTTCTGGACGAACTGCTTGAGATCGCCCATGGTGGTTTGGCCATTGACGTCGACCAGTTGGGCCAGCTTGTCGGGTGAGACGGATTTTCCCAACTGGGTCGCAGCGCGCTGGACCGTTGCGGTCGCGCAGTTCTGTGGTTGCCTGCGCTTGCTCGCCGCGTAGGCGAGGCGCTCGGCCAGGAGTTGCTTCATATCGGCGGTGTCGGAGTACCTGTAGACGGCCGGCCTTTCGCTCAGGGGGCTGTAGTACTCTATGAGCGTGTCCGCTTGGTATTGCATCTCGAACTGCTCGGGACCTGGGATGCTGGCATCGATCTTGGTGAAATCCCACTTATCCGAGCGCAGCAATCGATCCGTCAACGCATCGCGATGCTCGATCAGGACGGTGCCTGGCACCCAGTTTCCGGCGATCTTCTGGTAGTCTGAGTAGAACAGGGAGGTGACCTTGTCGCCGAGGCCGACGACGGTCCAGGAGGCCGCGGCGTAATCCTTGGTCGGGTCCAGGACGAAATCCATCAAAGTCCCATCGGTCTGCTCGATGGCCATATGGATCTGGGGTGCCTGGTCGAAGACGACCTCTGTCGCGGTGATCCGGCCCGCGCTGAGGTTTTCGTAGGTCAGCGCGCCGTATCCCCACGGAATGACCCCGGCGGTCAACGGCCCGTTGACGGCGCGGGGGAGCTTGCCTGCCGCATCTACGGTGGCGTGGTTGGCCGAACGGGAAAAGACCGTGTATTCCTGGCCATTCCAGGCATAGGCGCGACGCTCGTTCCACTCGAGCTTGAACTGATCGACCATGAAGTTGCCCTGCAACTCGGAGGGCAGCTTGACCGAATCGCTGCGCGAGGCGACGTCGATGGACCAGTAAAACCTGTCGCCATCGTATTTTAGGACGACATGCGAGTTCATCGTGTACTCATTGGCCAGGTCGTAGCGAACGTTGAACGGGATGGCTTCGAGGCGCATCTCTTGCATTTCGAGGGCGCGCAGGCTCGTGCCGACGGGACTCTGGTCGTCTTGCAGTTTCCGTTCGATCGCGCCGTCAATCTCGGCTTGGTCCATCGTCCGGGCGGCCCTGTACCTCTGGTGCCCGGCCTCGATCGTGCCGGCCGGGATCCACGTGATCCGCTTCTGACTGGCCAGTTTCGCCAGAATCTCCAGCGCTGCATCTTGGGCCAGGGGTGTTTGGCCTTGAGCCACGGTCGCGGCGACCAGGATAAACAGGACAGCCGCTACACTACATCTTGTCCTCATAATCGTACTCCTTCCCTTCGGTCGTGTTGTGAGAAAAAGGGCGTACTGTGACCGACCGAACGATCACCACTCCACACAATGGGGCGCCATTAAAGTATGGCGAATCTCAGGGCGAGAATGTGGACACGTTTCTGAGAAAAGTGTGCAGAAAAGTGCAGCAGCGGTAGGCTCGCCAGTGAAACGAGTCTGGCAGGCGCGTGCCGGCCTGCCTGGAGACGAGTTGTCCTGTTGGAGAGGGTTGGAGGGCTAGCGCCCCGTCAGGGCGGAAAGGGCTTGGGGATGCCCTGCTGGAATATGGGCTTATGGCTCTGTGCCGGGCATATTCGGCTCGGGTTCCAGTTCGTCGACGTCCGCTCGGTCGAGCCAGTATTCGCAGAACAGCGTTAGGTCCGCGAGATCGACCCCCTCGTTGGCGTCCAGGTCGGGTGAAGCGATCGCATTGGGGTCGGCCGGGGCGATGCCCTGCCATTGGCCGGCCAGCATCGCGAAATCGGCGAAGTCGACGATCTGGTCGCCATTGTAGTCTCGGGACGGAACGTGATTGAAGGTCAGCCCCTGAAGCCAATGGGCGCTGGCAGGCGGGGGCAACTCGCCAATAGAGGGGTTGAAGCCTCCCCCGTTGCCGTCATCCGGTTCGTATGAATACAGTCCCATCGTGCAGGTTCCGATGGTCTCGGCGTGATAGTCTAGGACGATCCATTCGCCGACGAATCCTCCGTCGACATTTAACGTGAAGCGTACACTCTCTGTATCGAACAGGGGGCCTAGGACCAATGTCGCTTTGCCCAATGCCGGCAGGATGGAGCCGTCGTTTCTCCGCGTAGCGGCATCATACCCTCTCCCGGCAAGGACCCCCTTGTCCCAGTCCTCCCACGACAACCACAGGCCACCGCTCCAGGAGCTCGCCTGGGCGATGTCCGAGCCGATGAAGAGGGTTAGGCGGGTTCCCACCATGATGTCCTGATAGACGTCGGGGATATTGGGGTCGGCCCAGGGAAGCGGGGTCGCTTCGTTGGTGTGGTAGACTCGGGCCGAGACGTGGCCCAGGACGTTCGATGTCAATAATCCGATCAGCGCAGTTGCGACGATCGTTCTCATACTTGCACCTCCGCAAAGGATTTCGTCGGCAAGCCGCTTCCAGGCCAGTAGACCGGATGCTCGGATGACCAACGGATCAATCCGGACACCATCACCGTTCTCATTGGGCGCCACGGTGATATTATAGGGTTTCTCCGCGGAAAAAGCAAGGCCCTGAAGCTCGATAGGGTGGGTTGAGCTTTGGTGCGGCGCTGAACGGGGTCCACGCCCCCGATCGCCGGACCATCAGGTCGGACCTCCCTGAGTGGTCAGCCTGGCGCCGTGGCCGTACGCCGGGAAGCGAAGTGTTCGCACACCGCCTCGGCCCAGGCGAATCGACCCTGTCGCTCAGTTTCGTCCTTGCCCTCGGGAACCGACCACATGCAGTGGCCCCACGTTGGCTTTTCCATGCATGTGCGGGCCGGTGAGAAGTGTCTGCAACGTACACATATTCGCTCGTTCATAACGCGTTGTCCGTTCTCAATGCCGATCATCTTCCCGCCGTTTGGAGCATCGGAAAAACATGATGCGGGGCGGGACCGCATCCTTCTCCCATTAACGCTCTGTCTAATGTAAGCGTCTGAGAGATCCTGGATATGGGTGCAAAAATGTGGCCAAGGCAAAAAAAAATGGCCTGGTTCGCCCCCGGCCCGAGCCGGGTGTTCTCGCACGGGTCTCGGGAGGCGCACCATCGACGCGACGTCGCCACTGCCCGAACCGGAGCGATTTTTCGCCCCAAGCAGGTTGACAACCTCGCCGTTGAGGTGGTAAGCTATGCGTTTTACGTGAATGCAACTGGCGGCGTAGCTCAGTTGGTTAGAGCATGGGATTCATAAGCCCAGGGTCGTAGGTTCGAATCCTACCGCCGCTATTGACGCGTGTCGGGTGGGTTTCGGCTGGCTCGACCGTGAGGTGTGATCGACGAGAAACGGCTTTTTTGGTGCCCCCTTCGTCTAGTGGCCTAGGATATCAGGTTCTCATCCTGGAGACAGGGGTTCGACTCCCCTAGGGGGTACTTTTTTTATTCCGGCCGTCGCCCGTCGCCCCGACAACATGCCTATGGAACAGATCCAATCCCAGATCGATGAACGCTACATGCGGCTGGCGATCGACGCGGCCCACATCGCCGAGGAGAATGGCGACGTGCCCATCGGCGCCGTCATCGTCTATCAGGACCAGGTCATCGGCCGGGCCTACAACCAGCGCGAACAACTCACCGACCCGACCGCCCACGCCGAGATCGTCGCCCTGACCCAGGCCGCCACCTTCGTCGAGACCTGGCGACTCCATGGCTGCACCATCTACGTCACGCTGGAGCCCTGCCCGATGTGCGCCGGCGCCCTCGTCCTGGGCCGACTCGACCGCCTCGTCTATGGCTGCACCGACCCCAAAGCCGGCGCCTGCGGCTCCCTCTACGACATCGTCCGCGACGAGCGCCTCAACCACCGCCTCGAAGTCACCTCCGGCGTCCTCGCCGACGACTGCGCCGCCCTCCTCCAAACCTTCTTCCGCGCCCGCCGCCCCAACAACGGCACGTAGCCCCGCCGCCCTCGGCTGGGAAATCTCTTGTGGCGCGCCCCTGGCGCGCTTCGCAGCTTGGAGTGGCCCATTTCTCCGTCCCTATTCTGCTGCGGATTGCCTGTCCGTAGCTAATCACCAATGCCGGCCAGCTCTCGAGATCCTACAGAAGTCCTGCGGGCAGACCGGCGCACCGACAGGGGCCGCAAGCTACCGTCTGTCGCTCTTCTTGTTTTCGAGACATCGTTTTTCGTTGAAATGCGATGTCCCTGAGCATAGCATGAACGGAGCGGACTGTTGATTTGGGACTTCTCTGAGAGATCTTGTGCGACCCCATAGGGCCTGCATGACGCTGACAGGGACGGCGTCTAAGCGGATGTCACACCGGAGATCTGATCGCCCGGGGCAGTTTTGGGTGTTACAGGTGTCCCAAAGGTCGGAGGACGGGTATGATATCAGAACCGTTCAGGAACGGCTTGGCCACAAGGATGTGAAGACAACCATGATTTACACGCACGTATTGAATCGCGGAGTTGCCGGAGTTAAGAGTCCGGCCGACCGGCTCTGAGCTGTGGGGCTTGGGTCTGTTTTCGGAAACCATATAAGATCGCCTTCTGGCAAACGGGCCATTGTCAAGTCTCAAGCTGTACTGGCTTTACGCGCCTTGAGGGGCGGGGTCTTATTATGGGCGCACCCACGAGATCAGTGTGTTATAAGGAAACCATATATACATAGTTGGCTCAACATAATCGCTAGGTACATTTATGGGCAAGTGTTGGGGTATTACAAAGAAATTTAGCTTTTGCGGAATTAGTGCTGGTGAGAAATGGTTTTGTCACAAACATGCCGCGCAACCAAAACGATTTCTTGTTATAGCTTTAATTACCATTTTCTTATCTTATATTGCTACAGTCATACCGAATCCCTGGGAGAACAAGGATAAGCAGCCAAAAGATGAGGAAGCCCAGGCAAGACTAGAGTTTTTTATCGAACGTAGCAAACCGTTGATGGGAGGAAGCGTTATTTTGGTGCTTAAAGAGCCGTTTTCACCAAACGATCTCGGCCACTTTCGTTTTATGGCACAGATATTGAATTTGCATGAACCCGATCCTCATCCATCTTTATGGATCGCAGGGCGTGACGCCTATATGGTCAAGTCTACAAATGGCGTATCATACAGATTGATGGGCACTAAGAGCTTGGTCTGGTCTCAAAATCCGGATGAGCAGATACAGAGCACTGTATTAGGTTTTTCTGAAGCAACCACAACTCAACTTAATGCCGGGGGCCATCTGTATAAAAGAGGGCCATTTAAAACAATTAGTGACCTTGAGGATCGTGCCCTAACTATATTTGTAACAAGACCTTTGTATAAACAAATTGCTGGCATATATCTGACCGCAAACAACCTGATTATTTCTGGTGCAGAGGCAGAACATTTTGTGCCTTTAGATTCAAGCCCTCTAGTAGATTGGCCGGAACCATTGACAGAGGACGAAGCAAATATCTCTTGGATTGCAGTTATGCTGAAGATTCACGATCCACCCGATTGGATGGTGCCAGAATTGGCAAGAACAAGTTTTAAAATAAACTTTTCTGAATACACTCCTCGGAGGCTAGGAAAGCAGTAGTCGGATATGGAGAAATGGTGACAGTCACGAATGGCGTTCGGTTAAGCGGCATGTCGGTCCCTCCACTGGGCTCGCGTCTGGCGTCGCAAGGCCGGGTAGTGCTTGCGTTCGCGCGTGGGGCAGCGCGGTTCTAGTCGTCCCGGCCGTTCGGGAATGACGTGTCCGGCGATCTCGGCGAGCATGGCGTGATGGAGTTCGTGGGAAACGGGGACAGCCACCTATTAAAGTGCGTGACATCGAATCGAAATAGGTGGCTGTCCCCGTTATTCCGGACCTGGACGGTTTGTCGAGGGGATTGGTTACTGCTCAGATCCTGCGGGGTTGAATGAGTTCGCGCATAACAATCGCATCCACCCGGACGCCGCGTAGCGGTGCCGGTGATGCGCACCGTTAGAAGCGGATATTTAATGGAGCGATCTAGAATGCCAAATAGACTATTACCACCAAATAGACTATTAGTCGCTGGACCAAATTCAAAATACCAGCAACCAGGAGCAGAACCCGCAGGATTTTGGGTAGGCTTATGGCATGGGATTATCATGCCTCTCGCATTTATTGGCAGTCTTTTTAATCCTGACGTGGGAATATACGAAACAAATAATAATGGTGGCTGGTATAACTTTGGTTTTGTTATTGGTGCTTCTGGTTCAAGCGGAAGTGGTGCCGTAGCTACTTCAGGCGGAAGTGGTGGCGTACCAACACCTTAAAGAATAATATACATATCAAAATCGCATCTAACATTTGCATCAAGCCGGACTTGGCTACAAAACAGCCAAGCCGCTTATGCAAGGCGTTATCTGGAGAAAAGATGAATTGGAATCGAGACCAACTTGGCATGTTAATCCGCCTTCCTAGCGTTATCCGAAGGAGCAATTATGTCTTTTTCAACATGGTCGCCTTTTCAATCGGCTGAGGTTAAAGAGATCTGCAACCACATGACTCTTGAAGAGCGACAGAAAACTGTGAAGTACGGAGCAATGTATGGGCTTTGGGTTGCCCTTACTTTTGCAGGACCGATCGCTTTCTATTTCTCGTTTGGATTCCCCTTGTGGGCCTTAGTCACCTTAGTCGTTCTGCATGTTTCTTTTATCCCTGTCTTCCGTGGAATGCAAAAGAAGTTTGTCTATTCTACTGAGTGGGCTAAAGACAATATTGAAAACGGATAACAAATGTAACACCGGGGACAGCCTCCTATTACAGGACGTGACATGGCGATTGAATACGTGACTGTCCCCGTGTTCCTCCGTTTTCCTGGGTGTGTTATGCGGAAACCATATATACATAGTTAGGCTGGATGTGCAGGTAGGTTGTTTCTATCATAAAAACGAATGCCAAAGGTTTGAATCAGCCCGTAGTTCACACGATTGATTACATGGTTCTGTGAAAAGATTACATGAGCATAAAAAACGAGGCCATTTAGACTGTTGCTAATGCTCTCTCGAAGTCAAAAACCTTAAGTGTCTCAAAAGAAGGAAACAATATGAGCAAATTAACATTGGGAGTCATTGGGACTTCAGAAAAAGAGAATGAGCAACGTGTTCCAATCCATCCGGAGCATTTGCCGCGCATTCCTGAACACATTCGCCGCCAGTTGATATTTGAAGAGGGCTATGGAGCACCATTCGGTATCGCAGACTCGGAGATTGCTGCTCAGACGGGTGGCATCGCCGCACGTCACGAATTATTGGCCAACATTGGGAATGTTATCATTCCCAAGCCAGTGTTATCTGATTTAGAAGAACTTCGCGAAGGTGGAATCCTGTGGGGTTGGCCGCATTGCGTACAGCAATGGTCAATCACCCAAACGGCGATCGATCGCAAGCAGACACTCATTGCCTTTGAGGATATGTTTGTTTGGGGACCCGACGGACAGATTGGCCGCCACACCTTCTATAAGAACAACGAAATGGCCGGCTACTGCGCGATATTACATGCCTTACAACTAAAAGGTATCGACGGGCACTACGGAAACCAACGCAAAACGATCATTTTTAGTTTTGGTACGGTCAGCCGTGGCGCCATATACGCCCTCAAGGCACGTGGCTTTAGAGATATCACAATCTGCATTCAGCGTCCCGACCACGAGGTTCGTGAGGAGGTACTTGATTGTCACTATGCCCGCATTCGGGAAGGCAATGAGGGCGAAGCACGCATGCTATTGGTGGAGCACGATGGTACTGAGCAACCGTTGACTGATCTGATCAGCCAATCAGACATTATCGTAAATGGCACCTTACAAGAACCTGATCATCCCATCCTTTTCGTGAGCGAAGAGGAAAGATCATCCCTTAAGCCAGACTGCCTGATCATCGATGTCAGTTGCGACGAGGGTATGGGATTCTTTTTTGCTAAACCAACCACATTCAAAAATCCTATGTTTAAAATTGGAACCGTAGATTACTATGCCGTGGATCATACCCCAAGCTATCTCTGGGAAAGTGCGTCGCGATCTATCTCTGCCGCTCTCATTGTCCATTTATCGACTGTGGTGGAAGGCCGTGATGGCTGGCAGCAAAATGAAACCATTCGACAGGCTGTGAATATTGATGCCGGCGTGATTCAGAAACCTAATATTCTGTCGTTTCAGAAACGCCAGCCGTACTATCCCCACGCACCCATCGATACGGGGACGAACTGAAGGTTGATAAATGGGATAACTGGGGGCAGCCACCTATTAAAGTGCGTGACATCGAATCGCAATAGGTTCCTGTCCCTATTATCCTCCCCCTCGTTAATCTTCTCCCTCAGATTGCCTCGCGACGCTGGAGGTGCGCGCGGGCGGAAACGGGGTTTGTGTTTTCGGCCGAGTTCCCTAGAATCATGTTAGCCGCTTTCGAGGTCCGTGCGTTTCGGTGTCGGTTTCTTGGTTTCGTGAGAGGTAGGGACATGGCCATGAGTACTCGTGTGCTGTCATTGTGGATCTGTTGTTTGGTGATGGTGTCAGCCGGTGGGGCGGCTGCGGCGCCGGGGGTTTCTTGGGCGCCGGTGGGGATCTCCGGTGGCGGGGGGATGTTCGCGCCGGGGATCTCGGGGGCTGATCCGAATCTGATGATGATCAACTGCGACATGGGTGCCGCCTATCTGTCCGAAGATGGGGGTCATCACTGGCGGATGATTCACCACGGGCAACTGCGCAGCGATACGCGCTGCCAGCCGGGCTTTCATCCGTCGGATACCAACGTTATCTACGCCTCCTCGGCGGGGCGGCTCCGTGTCAGTCACGACCGTGGTAGGACGTTTGCGCCCATCGGCGACCTGCGCGAGTCCTTGGCCGGTGAGATCGCGATCAGTCCTTCTAACCCGAAAGTCATGGTCGCTGGGACGCGCCAGGGCCGGTGTTGGCGCTCGCGGGACGCCGGGATTACTTGGACGCTCTGCCCAGGGCCTGAGGGACAAGTGATCGGGTTTCATTTCGATCGCAATGAGCGCCGTCAAGCCATGTTTGCGGCGACGGACAAGGGAATCTGGCGCTCGGATGACAGCGGGCGCACCTGGGCGGAAAAGACCCAAGGTCTGCCCTGGAAAACGATCCAGGGTTTTGCCGGCGGGTCCAGCGCGACCGGCGGCGTCACGATGCTCTATTGCACCGTGACCAGCAAGGAAGAGGACGGCAAGTTGGTAGGGGGCGTCTATCGCTCGCGCGATCGGGGCGAGAGCTGGCAATCGGCGATGGGGAACGGCCTGAACATGGCTACGACCACCAGCGATCAGTGGGCCTATGGACCGGTGGCCCAGTACCACCAGATCCTGACCACGGATGCGAACCCGTCCATCGTGTACGTTACGAATACGAGTACGGGTTTCCATCCGCCGCACCACGAGACGGTGTATCGCAGCGCCGATGGCGGGGCCACCTGGCGGGCCGTCTACTACCAGGACCCGCGCTTCGCGCAGTACAACGTGGCGCCCAACTATGTCACCGTCTGCGCGGGCCAATCGCTCAAAGGGGGCAACACGCCTTTTGGTGCCGCGATCTGCGCCAGCGATCCGAACCGGCTGATTCTGGTCTGGAGCCATTCGTCCATCACCCACAATGGCGGGGACACCTGGTTCACCGGGGATACCCACCTGGCGCCTGGCGAGGTGCCTGAACCCGGCTGCGCCTGGGCCTGCACCGGTTTGGTCGTGACCACCACGTGGCACTACTACATCGATCCGTTCGAGGCGAACCGTCACTATATCGCCTACACGGATATCGGTTTCGCGCGGTCGCTGGACGCCGGGCGCACCTGGATCTGGTGGGACAAAGGTACCTGGGTCCCGTGGCGCAATACCTGCTACGAGATCGCCTTTGATCCGCAAACGCCCGGCCTGATGTGGGGCGCGTTCTCCGACGTGCACGACATCCCCAACGACAACATCATTTCAGAACGGCACGGCCACGACCGTCCGGGCGGCGTGTGTCTGTCCCGTGACTTCGGGGCGACCTGGCAGCACGAAGCGCAGGGCCTTCCCGCCAAGCCCGTGACATCGATCATTCTCGATCCGGCCAGCCCGAGGCGCTCACGCACGCTCTACGCCGGTGTCTTCGGCGCCGGGGTGTACAAGTCGACCGATGACGGTAAGACGTGGACGTCGAAGAGCAAGGGGCTGGGCCACGTGCGGAACAGGCGCGTCAGCCGGGTGACGCTACACGCCGATGGCACGGTCTTCGCGATGGTGTGCGCCAAGCGTCCTGCGCGGGGCGAACCGCTCATGAGCGAAGGGGTCGGGTTGTATCGCTCCACCGACCGCGCCGAGACCTGGGAGAAGGTCAATGCCTCTCAGCCATTTCTGTATCCCAAGGATTTCTCCGTCCACCGGCGGGACAGCCAGCGCATTCTGCTGGGCGTCTGCGATGTGAATGGGCGGGACCACTCTGGCGGGTTGTATCGCACGGACGACGGTGGCGCGACATGGCGGCGCCTGGCTCGCGAGGGTCGACAGACCTTCGGCGGGTACTTCCATCCCAGGCATGAAGGGTGGATCTACATGACGCTGACGGAGGGGGCCCCCGGCGCCGGTCTGTGGCTTTCGCGGGACGACGGCCTGACGTGGCGTGCTTTCGACGGGTTGCCTTTCTCGAATATCCAGCGCGTGACATTCGAGAAGGCCGACGAGCGTTTGATGTACGCGACCACATTCGGCGGCAGTGTCTGGCGCGGCCCGGTTGTTCCGATTGACGAAAGGGAATGATGAAGCACCTTTTAGAAATACTACTGATTCTGCTCGTGGTGGCGTGTGGCTTGGCGGCGCCGGTTGCTGACTCCAATGACTCTAACGAACCGGCGGTCCGTGTCCCGATCCTGGGCTGGCACAGCATTCCGGAAGGCGAGTTGTCCCTGGATCGGTTTCGTCAGTTGGCCGATATGGGACTGACGCACAGCCTGATGCATTACAGTCCGGCCGGCAATGCCCGGGCGCTAGAACTGGCGGCGCAGGCCGGCGTGAAGCTGTTCGTGGGGGACGGGCGTTTCGGGCAACCTGGGGAGCCGCTCAAAGAAGCGGTGCAGGCATACCGCGATCATCCGGCGCTGGCCGGCTATCTGCTGCGGGACGAGCCCTCGGTGGCGGACTTCGCCTCCCTGGCAGCTTCGCGTGACGCGCTGCAGGCCGTCGATCCGGATCATTGGAGTTACGTCAATCTGCTGCCGACCTATGCCAACGCGACCCAACTCGGCTGCGCGACTTATCCCGAGCACGCTCGGCGATTCATGGTGGAGTTCCGTCCTGACGTTCTGAGTTTCGATCACTACCCGATTCTGGAGGGCGACCGGCTCCGCAAGGATTTCTTTCAGAACCTTGAATGGATCCGGCAAGCCTCGCTGGAGTTCGGAACACCGTTTTGGGCCTTTGCCCTGACCTGCCCACACAAGCCTTACCCGACGCCGACGCTGGGCCATATCCGGCTGCAGACCTGGAGCAACTTCGCCTACGGCGCCAAGGGGCTTCAGTACTTCACCTACTGGACGCCGAAGCCGGGGACGTGGGACTTCCACGATGCGCCGATCCGGCTTGATGGCACGCCCAGCCCGACGTGGGAATTGCTGAAGGCATTCAATCAGGAGGTGCAGGCGTGTGCCGACATCATTCTGGAGAGCCGCGCCGTCGCTGTCTACCACACCGAACCGCTTCCTGCCGGAACGCGGGGCCTGGACGCTTCGAGCCCCTTCGCACGCATCGATGGGGGAGAGGCTCTCGTCGGGCTCCATCAACTGCCCGACGGACAGCGCTACGCTCTGGTGGTCAACCGGTCCTTCACCAAGCCGGTTACGCTCCGGCTGGCGCTGCAGGACTGGGTCAGGAACGTGGGCTGGACGCAACGGGCCGGGGGCGCCCAGTTCCTCGGTCTCGCTGATCGCCATGCCACCCTGCGCCTCGAACCGGGCGCTGCGGCGTTCTTACGCCTCGACCACCAGAATGCCACGGCGGCATCGACGCCCAAAGCGTCTCATGGCGACTAAACCATAAACTCGGAATCCGATCGCAGCCGATGTTTTCCTTGCCTTTCCGAAGGCCCGCTCGTACAATTGAAGCAGCGATTTCGAGACGAGCGTGCGTTCTTATCACCGGCGTGAGACCGCCAAGCGTGTTGCGCCGCGTCCGATGCGAGAACGCCCGTTCCGAGATGCGGGGAGCCGATCATGGGCGAGTTGATGCGAAAGGCAGAGGGAATCGTAAGGAGACGGGCTGATGTGCTGTCCTCACGCGCGCCTGGTCGCGGGCCAGATCCTTCGACTTCGCTGCGCTTCGCTCAGGATGACAAGGTGAGAGAGGGCAGAGCCCACAACGGTGGCGCGGCTAGCGGATTCACGCTGATCGAACTGCTGGTGGTGATTTCGATTATCGCCCTGCTGATGGCGATTCTTATGCCGACCCTGCAGCGGGCGCGAAGTCAGGCCCGGGCCGTGGTCTGCCAGGCTAACCTGAAGCAATGGGGCACGTTCATGGCCATGTCTGTCCATGACAATGACGGAGGTTTCTGGTCCCCGGACTGGCAGAACCCAAGGGGTGTCTACGGCCCGACCTTCGCCCGTTCTACCATGTGGGGATTGTGGGAACTGACCGGACGTGAGGAGGGCGAAGGCATAATCTGTTGTCCCATGGCCCCGAAATTCGTCTATTCCGAGGAGGGGTCTGGCGGTGGGACCTTCGTGGCCTGGAACGGTGGGTCTCATGGATATGTCGAGTGGACGCCTTACGGCTGCGATACGCTTTATGGCAGCTACGGCCTCAATAACGCCGTGGGATGGAATTGGACTCTCGACCTGGAGGAGTCTCGTGAAAAGCGGATCTGGCGAACGGCCGACGTCCGGGGTCGGGACAGAATACCGGTGTTGCTCGATAGCGGTTCGATGTGGTGCACGTCGTACTTCGACAGTGTCGGACCTTCTCCTCCGGAATGTGACGCCATACCGAGGGTGCATGTCGGGCTGCTGAAATCGGGCAACCCTGTGTGCATCAATCGCCACAACGGTGGGGTTAACGCCCTGTTCATGGACTTCTCGGTGCGCAAAGTGGGGCTCAAGGAGCTCTGGACGCTCAAGTGGCACAGACTGTATGAAGCGGCCGGCCCTTGGACCAAGGCCGGCGGCGTGGCGCCCGGTGATTGGCCGCACTGGATGCGGCAGTTCAAGGACTACTGACTCGTGACCCGGAGCGAGCCAACTGGAGTGGAAACCATGCGTGGGAGAGAAGCGTTTCGCCCTGGTGTCATCTCGACTGGAGGCCCGGCGCGGCCGGGCCGGAATGGAGAGATCTCCCGTCAGACGAGAGGCGCCCCTGGTCTCGGGCCAGATCCTTCGACTGCGCTGCGCTCCGCTCAGGATGACAAGGGGGCGGGCGACGCTGGTTGGGATCACGGATGGTGCAGCGGGTTTACGCTGATCGAACTGCTGGTGGTCATTGCGATCATTGCTCTGCTGATGGCGATTCTTATACCGACACTGCAGCGGGCGCGGAACCAGACGCGGGCGGTGGTGTGTCAGTCCAACTTAAGGCAGTGGGGCACGATCATGGCGGTGGCCGTCAATGACAACGATGGGTGTTTCTGGTCCCCGTTCTGGGGGCGAACAGGCAGACAATTTGATCCCTACAAGAAGACGCAGCCGGGTTCGTTCTGGGGACTGTTCGTACTGGACAGACGTCGGGAGGGCGAAGGCATCGTCTGTTGCCCCATGGCCACGAAACCCGGTGCTATCGGGGTCGCCGGATCTTGGGTGGGCGGCACCTTCGCGGCCTGGAGCATGAAGCCCATTTATAAAGAGGCTTTGTCCAGGCCGCCGCGCGTCGGCCATAGACACATTTACCAGTATGGCAGCTACGGCCTCAATAGCCATGTGGGATGGTGCTGGAATTCCGATCGGGCCAACGTGCCAAACGAGGATTTCGAGAAGCGGTCTTGGCGAACGGCTGATGTTCGGGGTCGGGACCGAATACCGGTGTTGCTCGACAGTGCTTTGGAGTGGTGTAACTCGTACTCGAACCGCTTCGGACCTTCCCCTCCGGAATGTGACGCCGTGCCGACGGTGTACGCCAAGTCGGGGATAGTTCCCAACCCTGCGTGCATCAATCGCCACAACGGTGGGGTCAACACGCTGTTTCTGGACTGGTCGGTGCGTAAGGTGGGCCTCAAGGAACTCTGGACGCTTAAGTGGCATCGACTGTCGGAGACGGCCGGCCCCTGGACCAAGGCCGGGGGCGCGGCGCCCGGTGATTGGCCGGACTGGATGCGGGGGTTTAGGGATTACTAACCGTGATTCGGGCCTCGTGGCCCGTGACCCGAAGCGAGCGAACTGGAGTGGAAACCATGCGTGGGAGAGAAGAACTTCGCCTGGGTGTCATCTCGACTGAAGGCCCGGCGCGGCCGGGCCGGAATGGAGAGATCTCCCGTCGAACGAAAGGCGCGCCGGGTCGAGGGCCAGATTCCTCGATTCCGCTTCGCTCCGCCCAGGATGACAAGGGGGGAGAAGGCAGCGCTCACAGCGCTGGAGTGGCCAGCGGTTTCACCCTGATCGAATTGCTGGTCGTGATCTCGATTGTCGTCCTGTTGATGGCGCTGCTGTTGCCAGCTCTTTCGGGGGCGCGGAAACAGGCCCGCGCGGTGGTTTGCCAGAGCCGATTGCACGACTGGTCGCTTCTGTTCGCGGCCTATCAGAATGACAACGACGGGTGCCTTCCCGATGGGGGCCGCTTTGTGTGGGATGGTCAGACCGGCGAAGGGGAATGGCGCGACCTCTCCTGGCCCGTCCACATGGAGCTGTATAGCAGGTTGGACCTTCATGACGCCATGCTCTGCCCGACCGCGTCGAAGCCGGTGCCGTCGGATGCTTCCTGGGCCACGCGTGGCACGGATGTCTTCGGCGGCACGACGTTCCTGGCTTGGCGGTTCAGTTCCGACTGGAGGGGCGACATCGAAGCCACAATCGTGCCGCAGTACGAGTATTTCGGTAGCTACGCTATGAATCGGTATCTCACCCCCCATGGTTCATCAGAACTCAGGAAGAAAAGACCGGCCACGCGTCCGACCTTCTTCGATTGCCGGGTGAGTTATGCGGGTCTGCTGGAGGCGGCCAGCGACGAACCGCCCCCCTGCGCGGACTTTGAGATGGGGGCGAATTTGTATTTCAGGTCGTCGCAGGTGACCATCAATCGCCACCAGGGAGGGATCAACATGCTGTTTGGCGATGGGGCGATCCGCAGAGTCGGCGTCAAGGAACTGTGGACACTCAGATGGCGTAACAACTTCGACACGACCGGGCCCTGGACGAAGGCCGGTGGCGTAACGCCGGGCGATTGGCCCGCGTGGATGCGACGGTTCAAAGACTACTAGCGTCCGGCGGTCGAGGGCTCTTTCGTTTGGTTGCGTCGCCACACGTCGCGCGGTTTGGGGCCGGAGGTGGGGTACGGTTCTTTGAAGACCTTCTGCGTGTCGCCCTGCGCCTTCATCCGCCTATCCAGCAGGGACGCCATCCTTCTCACCTCTTTGTGGTGCTTCTCCACGTCGACCAGGTTGTTCTGTTCGGTGGGGTCCTCCTTGAGATCGTAGAACTCGACCGCCGGACGCTGGTAGTATTTGGCGACGATCGCAGCGGCCTTCGGATCGTGCTTGGCCGCCTCGTCCCAGGAGTCCCAATAGGCGCCGGCGCCGTCCTTGCGGTGGATGTCCGAGTGATTGGAGTGGTAGCAGTCGGGCCGCAGGTTCCGGATGTACTTGAATCGCTTCGTCCGGACCGCCCGAATCGGGTAGACGTTCATGACGCCGTCGCCACTGTGGCTGGTGTAGATAATGTCGCGGTGTTCCTGGCTCTCTCCCAGCAGCACTTCTGCAAACGACCTGCCGTCGAGATGGTCGGGGACCGCTGCCCCTGCGAATTCGAGTAAGGTGGGCATCACGTCGATCCAACTGACCATCGCGTCGGCGCGAACACCCGCTGCGATCCTGCCTGGCCAGCGAAAGATCATGGGCGTGCGCGTCCCGGCGTCGTAGAGGTTCCATTTGCCAAAAGGCCACTGGGCGCCGTGGTCGGCGCTGTACATGAACAGGTAATCGTCGGTTCCGAAATGCCGCCGCGCCATGCGATCGACCCGGCCCATCATCGCGTCCATGCCGGTTACGTCGGTCAGGTAACGGGCCCAGTGTTCACGTGTCTCCTTCGTGTCCACGAAATGCGCGGGCAAGACCACCTCATCCGGATCGTAGATACTCTCCTTGATCCACGCCACGTGGGGTCGATGGTCGCCCACCATCAGGCAGAGCGGCTTGTCCGACGTGCGCTTGTCGAGGAAGTCTTCGACCCGTTGGGCGATCCTCTCGCGCCGCCCCTCTTGCCAGTGATCGAACCCGACCATCTGCGCGTGCGTTCTGCCATGGGCGATCTTGCCAAAGGCGGCCACTTCGTAGCCCTGCTCCTGGAGCCGCTTGACCATGATCTGGGTCTCGGGCCGGGGCATCGTGTGGTTTGGCTCGGCGCCGTTGCGCTCGGGCATCAATCCGCTCAGCAGGGCGGCCCGGCTGGGTCCACAGGCCGGGGAGGCGACGAAGGCCCGATCGAAGACCATGCCCTCTTCAGCCAGTCTCTGCATGGTCGGGGTCCTGACGACTTGTCCCCCATAGACGGGACTGTCCAGGCAGCCATGGTCGTCGGACAGAAAGACCACCATGTTGGGCTTTCGTTTTCGATCGGTAACGGGTCTGGCCTGCACAGTGGATAGACCAGGGGCCGCGACCGCCGCGATCATCAGGTCCTTCAGAAACTCACGACGTGTCTTCATGGTTTTGGGATGTCCTTTTTGACTAGGGCTCGTAGCCGAGTTTGCCCCAGGCGCCGCGCTGGACGCGCTGAATGTCCGGGTTGTCGGCGAGGGCGACGTACGACTGGTAGTCGCCGTCCTGCCGGGCCAACTTGCCCGTGCGTACGTCCTGCCATTTCCAGTACTCGGCGTGCCCGTCGGCGAAACTGAAATTCGTCCCGTCGCCGTGCCGCGCCGGCGGAGTATCCCACCAGGAGGCGCGGTTGTAGAAGATGGTCCAGCTCTGCACGCTGGTCTTGCCCTCATCGACAAAGACGATGCGCTCGCCCGGCCGTTTGATCTGGGTGCGTCGTCGGATGTAGATCTCTCTGGGGGCGCCGATCGCGACGCTGCCCATCGCCCCGTTCATGGCGTCGACGATGGCGTAGGTGTTCACCTCGCCGCGAATGCCGGTCGGGCACTTGTAGATCTTGAGCTGCCCGATGTAGGGCCACATCGCGCCGTTCTGGATGCCCTCGACGCGCTGCTCCGTCGTGTTCCAGTCGTTGTGGAAGTACATCCAGCAGGGCTCTTCGCTGTCGATGTGGCCTTCAGTGTTCTCGACGGTGCAGGAGTTGACGATCAACTGATCGTTCTCGTCGGCGTACATGACCCAGGCCAGGCCGAACTGTTTGACATTGCTCAGGCACACGGCCCGCTTGCCCTGCTCCCGCGCCCGCGTCAACGCCGGCATCAGGATCGCCATCAAGACCGCAATGACCGCGATCACCACCAGCAATTCGATCAGGGTAAACGCTTGGCGTCTCGGGGCCTCTCGCTTCGTCATAATCATGCGATCACGACCTCCTTTCTTCTCTGCTACCAAAGTGGCGAGGTTGGCTTCATCCCACAGCACGCAGACTATTATAGCGGCCCGCCAGGGGAAAAGCCATGTTTATCCGAGCATTGCCGGGAGTTGCCGGTAATGCTTGCCATGGGGCGGCCAACCGTTTAGGCTGGTGGAGGGTATCGGTCGCGATGTCACTGTATGTGATCGGTCCCCTGCGCAATCGGATGTCAGAGGAAGGAGAGACGCCATGGGTTTGGGTAAGTGTCTATTGACGTGTGTGTTGGCCTGCCTAATGAGTGCCGGCCCGCTCTATGGGGCCGAGAAGCCCCGCGTTATCGTCTCGACGGACATCGGTGGGGGCGACCCCGACGATTTTCAGTCGATGGTGCACTACCTGGTCTACGCCGATCTGTTCGAGACCGAGGGACTGGTCAGTTCGCCTCCTCAGAAAGGGCGCGTGCGGGATATCCTGACGTGCATTGAGGCTTACGAAAAAGACTACGTCAACCTGACCACGTGGTCGCGCGATTATCCGAGTCCCGACGCCCTGCGCCACGTCGCACGGCAAGGGGCGACGGACCCCCAGTCAGGCGCTGAGCCGACGGGCGAGATCAGCGCCGGCGCCAAGCTGATCATCGCCCGCGCCCACGCGACCGACGCGCGTTCCCTCTACGTCCTCGTGTGGGGCTCGATCACCGACGTGGCGCAAGCGGTGCATGCCGACCCCAGCATCAAGACCAGGTTGCGGGTCTACTCCATCGGTTCGTGGAATACCCGAAACGACCAGAAGGCGCGGGACTACCTGTTCGCCAAGCATCCCGATCTCTGGTGGATTGAGAACGACACGACGTTTCGAGGTATGTACCAGGGTGGTGTTCAGGAAGACGGTCTGGGAAACCGGAGTTTCACGGACCGGTATGTCAAAGGGCACGGCCATCTGGGTGATCTGTTCATGCGCAAGAAGACCGATATCAAGATGGGCGACACGCCCAGCGTACTGTACCTGTTGCATGGTAATCCCGGCCGACCCGAGACCAACCACTGGGGCGGCGCCTTCGTCCGGCCCTTCCCCGACGCGCGGCCCACCTACTGGCACGACAATCCCAATAAGGCGCTGTCGGAACGGGGTAAAGACGGTGCCAAGACCGTCAACAAGTGGCGTCGCGATTACCTGTTGGACTGGAAGGTACGCATGGATCGCGCGCTGGCCAAGAACCCTGCGAAGAGGTAGGATGACACTACAAGCTCCGAACGTGGCTACCATTACCTGGGTAGTGCGAAGATTTACTACCAGATGGGGCTGGCGTTTGGCGCGGGCATGGTCGAATTGCTCGGCAAGTAGAGAGCAGTGTTCAGAGCATAAGGAGACAACATGAACGTACGGATCTTATGTATCAGCACCATCCTGGTTGCGGTCGCAGGCTGCGCGCATCTGGGGCAGAAACGACAGGAGTCACCGATGGAAGAGGCATTTGCCGTTTATCAGATAGGAACTATCCAGAAAGAGGAGGAGCGAACGTATATCGTCCTGAAGGAACAGTATGAGCCGGGCCTGATGCGTCTGGAGCAGTTCTCGCATGTGACGGTGCTCTACTGGTTCCATCTGAACGACACGCCGGAGAAGCGCGCCGTGTTGCAGGTCCATCCCCAGGGCAATAAGGCCAATCCCATGCGCGGTGTCTTCGCCACCCACTCTCCGGCGCGGCCCAACCTGATTGCGATCAGTCGGTGCAAGATCCTCTCGGTCAAGGACAACGTGATCGAGATCGACAGCATCGACGCCTTCGATGATACGCCGGTCATCGATCTGAAGAACTGATGCCACCGGCGATTGGCGATGAGTTCTGCTTATGACCCGGCATGAACGCCTCTTCGGAGCGGGACCGCGTGGCCTTGCGATCAGTTATGTCCTCCTCGCATTGGTATGGCGCCTGGAGTCGGTGGTGGGGCTGCCCCAGATCACTGGCATCGCTACGATCCGTTCGTGCGCCCTCGTGATGGGCGTCGTCGGTGCGATAGGTCTGGCCGGCTGGGGGTTCCGATCGCTTCCGCCCGGCCATCGGGGCGTCGATCTGGTGACGACCGGTGCGTACAGGTACCTTCGCCACCCGGTCTACGCGTCGCTGCTGTCGAGTTTCCACTTCGGGTTGGCCGTGTGGCTCAACAACTGGATCTACGTGGTCTGGGCGGTGCTGCTCCAACTGGTTTGGCACTGGAACATTCGCAGCGAAGAGGAGCTAATGGTCCAGGCGTTCGGCACGCAGTACACGGAATACTGCAAGCGGACGGGTCGGTTCTTCCCCCGGCTCTGGGCGTTGCCCCGTCGCGATGCGCCGTAACGTCGGGCTCGGTTCTGGGTTGCGGTTGCCGGTCGTCTCGGGTAGAGTCCTTTCAGTCCGTGCGCATTCTCGCACTTCTTGCTTTTCTGGCACGTGCAATGGGAGAACGGTCATGAATGAGACGGTGACAACGAGACGCACCTTTCTGCAGGCGACGGCGGGCGTTGCCGGGACAGCGTTGTATGGCGCCAGTGCGACGGCCGGGGCGGCGGGGCCGGCCTTGAGAATCGAAGAACCGTTTCACGGCGCGGTGCTGAATCACCGGCATGGCGATCAGACGGACGCCGGTTTGACGATCCGCGTATCGGGTGTCGCGCCACCGTCGGAGGCCGTGACGGTCAACGGCGCGCCGGCGCAACGGGCGGGCGCGACGTTCAGTGCTGACGTGACGCTTGGCCAGAAAGAGACGGAGATCGTCGCGGCCTCGCAGGGCTCCACAGGGCGACAAGAACATCGGGTGCGTGTGCTTTGGGATCGCCATTCGCAACGGCGCTATCGCTTCTCCATCGACGACAACAGCTTCTTTCTCCGTGACATCGCGCAGAAGAAATACGATTCGCTTTTCGACTGCTTCTATCTCAAAGGCCTTCGCGACCTGCATGCGAAGTATGGGGCCCGCTTCGTACTGAACATCTACTACACGACCGCCGACGGGTTTGAACTGCCCCAGTTTCCCGATCGGTACAAGGGCGAGTGGCGTGACAATGCCGACTGGCTCCGACTGGCTTTTCACGCCCACGCGAACAAGCCGGACCGGCCCTATCAGAACGCCGAGCCGGTGCGGTTGATCGCCGATCTGGACAAAGTGGCCGAGCAGATCGTCCGCTTCGCGGGCCAGCAGAGCTATACGCCTCCGACCGTCATTCACTGGGGGATGGTGCAGCCGACTGCGCTCAAGCCGCTGTATGAACGAGGGGTGCGCGTGCTCAGTGGGTATTTCCGAGTTCTGAACGGCAAGTGGGACGTCAACTACCTCCTGGACGATATCCGCTCGGAGTATCTCTCGCGTCACGATGCACTGATGGACTTCGACAGTGGCATTGTCTTCTCGAAAATCGACATCGTCTGCAACACGGTGCCGGTCGAGAAGACCGTACCCACGCTGGCGCCTCTGGCGCGCGATCCTCAGCAGGCGGAGATCATGGACCTGTTCACGCACGAGCAATACTTCTGGCCTTTCTACTCGAACTACCTTCCCGATCATTTCGAGCGTCTGGACGTGGCGATTCGCTGGGTGACGGAACAGGGATACCGGCCCGTCTTTTTTCACGAGGGCTTCCTGGGTGGCCGTGCGTGACGTGACGCTCGGGCAAAACGATTCACAGAATAGGAGATCACGGCAATGAAGACGTACGGTGTTGGCGTATTTGGCATCGGTTGGGTGGCGGGCGAACACATCAAGGCGTACATGAAGAATCCGAACATGAAGGTCGTCGCGCTGGCCTCGCGGCGCCGCGCGTCCGCTCAGTCGGCCAAGGACAGGCTGGGCCTGGACTGTGACGTTCTCGATACGTTCGACGAACTGATCCAGCGCGAGGATATCGACGTCATCGACATCTGCTCGCCCAACGTGCTGCACGCTGAAGAGGCGATCGCCGCGGCCCAGGCGGGCAAGCACGTAGTCATCGAAAAACCCATCGCCATGGACCTTGCCGAGCTGAAGGCGGTCAAGGACGCCATCGTCAAGGCCAAGGTCAAGTCCCAGACGGGCTTCGTCTCACGCTGGAACCCACACGTCCAATCCATTCGGAACATGATCGCCAAAGGAGGGCTGGGCGATCCCTACTACGTGGAGGTCGACTACTACCACGAGATCGGCCCCTGGTGGAGCGGGTGGCGTTGGGGCGCCAACACGAAAGAAGGGGGTCCCAGTGCGAGCCTGCTGGCTGGCTGTCACGCGGTGGACCTGCTCTATCACTTTGGTGGGGAGGTGGCGGAGGTCTTCGCCTATGGCGTTCATGGTCATCGGAAGGACTACGGATTCGAGCCGACCTACGCCGCCGTGGTCAAGTTCAAGAATGGCAAGATCGGCAAGACCGGCTGCAGCTTCGAGAACGAGTGTCCCTACGTCATGAACATCATCCTTCATGGCAGCAAAGGCTCGGTGTTCAACGAGAAGTTCTATACCAAGGATTGGTTCCCGGGCCAGGAGGGCTGGCAGACGTTCAACACGACGTACCTCGATAGCGGCGACGTCGCGAACCATCCATTCCAGGGCATGGTCGACGATCTGGCGGCTGCGCTACTGGAAGGCAAAGAAACGACGGCCAATATCCACGAGGCGTACCGGTCGCATGAGATCTGCCTGGCGATCGATCGCTCGATCGAGATGGGGCAGGTGGTGAAGTTGCCTCTGGCCGACTGAGGCAAAGTCACGATGCGAATGCGAACAGAAAGAACCAGGCCAAGAGAAGGAGCAGGCGATGGCGGATACACTGGCAATCGATGGCGGCCCCAAAACGGTGACGAACGAACTGGCGGGCTGGCCGCAGTTCGACGAGCAGGCGATCAAGGCGGTCGAGGACGTCCTGCGTTCGGGCAAGGTCAACTACTGGACGGGGCCCAAGGGCATGGCGTTCGAGGAGCAGTTCGCCGCCTGGCAAGGGAGCAAGTTCGCCGTCAGCACCTCCTCGGGGACCGCCGCGCTGCACGTGGCGCTCAGCGCGTTGGGGATCGGTCCGGGCGATGAGGTCATCGTTCCCAGCTACACGTTCATCGCGAGCAGTTTCTCGATCGTACAAGCCGGCGCCGTGCCGCGTTTTGCCGACGTGAATCTCGACGACCATTGCATCAGCGTCGCATCAGTTGAGAAGCTGATCAACGAGCGGACCAAGGCGATCATGCCCGTCCACCTGTATGGAAACGTCTGTGACATGGACCCGCTCCTGGAGTTGGTCCGCCAGCACAAGCTCTACGTCGTCGAGGACAACGCCGAGGCCTTTGGCGGTTCCTACCAGGGTAAGCGGACGGGCACGCTGAGCGACATGGCGGCCTGTAGTTTCTGTCAGAACAAGACCTTCACCACCGGTGGTGAAGGGGGCATGGTGACCACCGACGACGAGGAACTGGCGTGGAAGGCGCGCAGCTTCCGCGATCATGGTTACGACGTCAGAGAACGCCTGAACCTTCTGGAGATGGAGCAGAAGCTGCCCTACATCCACAACGTCGTCGGCTGGAACTATCGCATGACCGAGATGCAGTCGGCGATTGGCCTGGCCGAGCTGGAGCGGATGGATACGTGGAACATGCCCGCGCGACGCCGCAACGCGCACATCATCATGGACGCGGTCAAGGATTTGCCCCAGGTCAAGTACATGCCCATCGATACCGAAGACAGGCAGAACGGCTGGTTCGTGATGGCCTTCTCGCTGGATATCGAGAACATGGATTGTGACATTGCCCAGTTCGTCGCAGCCGCCGGCGCCGAGGGGGCGCCCTGCTGGAAAGTGTTCTGGCCCCAATGCCACACGGAAAAGGCCTTCACGACGCACAATGCGTTCGGTAAGAGCGGCTTTCCATTCGCATCGAAGGAGTACGCCGACCCAGCCAGCGTCGACTACAGTAAGGTCGAAGTCCCCAACGCGGTCTGGCATCAGAGCCATACGTTCACCTGCTTCGCCTTCCCCACGTTTACAGAAGCGGATTGCCAACAGATCGGTACGGCTTTGGCCAAGGTGATCACGGCCTACGCGAAGTAGAGGAGAGTAATCCATGGGCAAGATCAGATACGGCATCATCGGTTTTGGCGGCATCGCCGAGCATCGCATTGCCAAGGAAGGTTTCGGCTGCGATCGCGACTGGTTCGACGGACACCCTCAGGCGGAGTTGGTCGGTGTCGCCGACGCCAACGCGGCGCGACGAGAGGCCGCTTCAGGTCTGGGACTGCGCTGGTATGACTCGGCCGACGTGCTTCTGGCCGATCCTGATATTGAAGCGGTGTTCATCGCCACGAACAACCTGACCCACGCGACCCTGGGCGCCAAGGCCATGGCCGCGGGCAAGCATTGCCTGATCGAGAAGCCGATCGCCACCACCATCGAAGATGCGCAGCGCCTGCAGAAGCTCGCGCGCGAGCGGGGCGTCAGCTTGGCGGTCGACCATATGATGACCGAGAACGTCTACAACCAGCGGGCCCAGGAGTTGATCGGCCAGGGTGCGATCGGGGACGTCAACGATATTTCTTTGCACATGGAGTTCTGCTACGGCGCCACGCCTGAGGAGGCGGCTACGTGGCGCTGCGCCGATCCCAAAGAGATCGGCGGTCCCATCGGCGACGTCGCCAGCCATTGCCTGTATATGGCCGAATTCCTCCTCCAGAGCGAGGTGGAGTCGTTGGGCTGTGTATACACCCCCCAGACGCTGGACATTGCGGTGGAGAACGGTGCGTTCGTGCAGTTCACACTGCGCAGTGGCGTCCAGGGAACGGCGCGGGTTGCCTTCAACCAGCCAAGGGGCGGTCTGGGAAGCACCCTGACCAACCTGGGGTATGAGATTTACGGCTCCAAAGCCACGGCCCGGGGCTACGGCACGTTGTTTCAACTGTCGGGCCATCCGGGCGAGCCGATTGATATTCGTCTGGAGATCGACCGTTTCGCCGGCACGGAGAAGATTGAGGTCGATCCGCCCCGGAACATCTACCAGGCCGTCATCGCCAGGCATGCAGAGTCCATTGTCAGCAATTCGCCCTTGGACGGCACCGATGCCTTGCACAATCTCGAGCTCGTCCTGGGCTGCCACGCCTCAGCCGATCGCCAGGGGCGCATCGTAGAATTCAAATAGGCAATGGGCGCCTGAAAAACTTGCGTTTCAAGAAAAGAAACTCGTCGCACCGCGTTGGTCTTATAGGGTTTAAGCCAGGGGGACTGGCGGGTTTATTGATGGGCATGTGCCGTGTGGGGTTGAAAGCCGTGGTTATCTGGACTGATCCGCGAAGAGGGCGCCTTCTCAGGCTTCTCACCTGTGCTGTAATATTGTTGATTGTCGGACGCCCGGGTCCACAGAAAGGTTCAAGCTTCTCGAAGGGAAGTGCCGATACTGAGAGTGCACGGACAAGACGTGTGGCTCTGAATAATGGCCAATGAGGCTATGTTAGGTTGAACTTGGATTGAGCCAGGGGGTCGAGTCGGGCGTGCCGATTCGATTTGCAGTTACGGCCGTTCAACGGATGCCTGAAACAAAAGGAAAGAGCCACCCTCCATGTTGCCCCTGCAAAGCAGATGGCTAAGCATTCTGGACTGAATGACTGAACGATATCATGCTTTGCCTTCGCTTGTGCAGGGGCTCTTTTTTTGGCCTCACTTCCCTCCCCTATCGTCATCACAATCTTCCTTGATATCTGCACCGGTGTGTCGTTAAATAGCGATCGGTTCGCGTCGTGCCCCGGTCGGGGTCCTGGCGTGTTGAGTTGAAAGGCAATGAAGCCGAGGTCAAGTGAGTGGGAGTTTCTATGAGAGCATCGAATGTACTTCTCTGTCTGGTGGTGGCAATCGCGGCGGTATTTCTGACCTCGTGCTCGGTTCTCGACGGTGGCAAGGGCACAGCGCTGTTCGACGGCAAGACCCTCGATGGCTGGACGATTCTGAAATGCGAGGCGACGGTCGACAATGGAGAGATCTTGATCCAGGAAGGCAACGGTCTGATCCAGACCGAACAGCAATATGGCGATTTCGTGCTCGAGTTCGAATGGAAGGCGCTGCGCGACGACAAGTGGGACAGCGGCGTCTACTTCCGTTACAATTCCGTGCCGGAAGGTCGGCCCTGGCCCCCGCGCTATCAGGTCAATCTGCGACAGGGTCTGGAAGGCAACGTCGGCGCACTGAAGGAGGCCCGCAGTGAAGGGCTCGTCAAGATCGGTCAGTGGAACCACTTCAAGCTCACGGTTAAAGGCACGACCGCCGCGCTGGAAATGAACGGCCAACCCGCCTGGGCCGCCGACGGTCTGGCCGGTCCCGAGAAGGGATTCATCGCGCTGCAGGCCGAGGTCCCTGGTGGAGGCAAGCACCGGTTCCGCAACATTCGCCTGACCGAACTGGATTGACCGGGTCGTCGTAGGCAGGACAGATTGGCTCGGGCGGTTCGTCGCATCGGTCGGTCGTGTACGGTTTGTGTGTGAGAAGACACGTATGTCGGAGTGCGACCCATGAAACGCAGAGCTTTTCTCAAGGCGGCGTCGGCCTCGACCGCGGGGGCAATGATGGGCACAGACTACTGGCAGACCGTGCAGGCCGCGGTCGTCAAGGACGCAGGCAAGCCGATTCCCCGTCGCCGTTTCAAGAAGGATGTGGAACTGTCCATCGTCGGTTTTGGCGGCATCGTGGTGGTCGGCCAGGCGCAGACCGATGCCAATCGCGAAGTGGCTCGGGCGGTCGAGCGGGGCGTCAACTACTTCGATGTGGCGCCCTCGTACGGCAAAGGTGAGGCCGAGCAGAAACTGGGTATTGCCCTCCAACCCTATCGCAGCAAGACATTCCTGGCCTGCAAGACGGAGAGGCGTGATGCCGCCGGGGCGCGCCGGGAATTGGAGCATTCGCTCAAGGTGCTCAAGACCGATCACTTCGATCTCTATCAACTCCATGCCATGAGCAAGATGGAGGATGTCGATACCGTGCTCGGAGCCGGCGGCGCCTTGGAGACCTTCTCGAAGGCGAGGGAAGAAGGCAAGATTCGGTTCCTGGGGTTCTCCGCGCACAACGAGGACGTTGCCCTGCGCCTGTTGGACGAATTCCCCTTCGATTCGGTTCTCTTTCCCATCAATTACGTCTGCATGGCGCAGGGCGACTTCGGGCCCCGGTTGCTGGCGAAGGCCAAAGAGAAGAAGGTCGCCCGTCTGGCTCTGAAGGCCCTGGCCTACACGCGCTGGTCCGGCCAGGAAGGGAGAGCCGACTATCCCAAGTGCTGGTACGAGCCGATCAGCGATCTGGAGCGGGCGCGGCAGGCATGGCGCTTTACCCTGTCCGAGGACATTACGGCCGCGATCCCGCCCGGTGACGAGAAGGTCTATCGAATCGCAGAAACCCTGGCCGCCCAGTTCACTCCGTTGCGTAAGGACGAGAGGGAAGCTTTGTTGGCTTCCAGCAAGGACGTAACTCCGATCTTCCGCAGCTGAGTCGCGCAGGGTGTGCAAGTTGGGTAGGGTGGGGCTTGCCCCACCGTTTGTCTTAGACTTTCTTTAGTTTCCACTTGCCGCGTTTGAAGGCGTGCATGGCGCAGAGGGTCATGATCGTCTCGGCGATGATGATGGAGTAGAACGCCCCGGCGGCGCCGATTTGCAGCTTGATGGCGAGCAGGTAGGCCAGCGGGATCTCCAGTAGCCAGAAGCAGACCAGGTTGATCTTGGTCGGGGTGGCGGTATCTCCCGCGCCGTTGAGGGCCTGGACCATGACCATGCCCAGCCCATAGGCGATGAAGCCGTAGGCCATGATGCGCAGGGCCGCGGCGCCGCTGGTGATAACGTCTGGATCACTGATGAACGCTTGGATGAACGTCCGGGGAGTCGCCATCAAGGCCACGCTGATTACCCCCATGATGAGCATGTTGGCCTTGCCCGTGACCCAGGCGGACTTCTCCGCTCGGTCCGGCTTCTGCGCCCCGAGATTCTGACCGACGAGTGTAGCCGCTGCGTTGGCGATGCCCCAGCAGGGCAGCAGGGCGAAGACCACCACGCGGATCGCGATGGTGTAGCCGGCGACGACGGTACTGCCGAACACCGCGACGATTCTCATCAGTCCGATCCAGCTTGAGGTCGCGATGACCTGCTGAGCGATCCCGCCCAACGCCAGTTTGACGAGCTGTCTGATGGTGTGGAAATGAATCCTGATATCCTGTCGGGTCAACTTGATGCGGGTCGACCCTGAGAAGAGCAGATAGAACTGGTACAGCACGGCCGCCCCGCGCCCGATGTTGGTCGCGACCGCGGCACCGGTTATGCCCAGTTCGGGAAAGGGACCGAGGCCAAAGATCAGCACGGGGTCGAGGATCAGGTTCAGAATGTTCGCGATCCACAGGACCCGCATGGAGATGGCGGCGTCCCCGGCGCTGCGAAAGACCGCGTTGATGATGAACAGCAACATGATGACGGTGTTGCCGGCCAGCATGACGGTGGTGTAGCCCGACATGGACTCGCAAATGGCGGCGTTGGCGCCCATCAGCCGGAGCAGGTCGGTGGCAAAGAGCCCACCCGGGATGGCGATGGCCAGCGACATCAGCAGCCCGGTCACGATCGACTGGAACGCTACCTCGGCGGCCTCTCTCGGTTTTTTCTGGCCCATTCTTCGCGAGACCATCGCGGTGGTCGCCAAACTGAACCCCATACCGACCGCGTAGATGATGGTGACCAGCGACTCGGTGATCCCGACGGTGGCGACCGCGTCGGCGCCCAGACGCGAGACGAAGTAGATGTCCACGACCGCAAAGACCGATTCCATCGCCATCTCCAGGACCATGGGGACGGCCAGCAGGAAGATGGCGCGCCGCAGGCTGCCCGAGGTGAAATCCTGCGTCGTGCCGGAAATGGCTTCTTTGAGATCTTTGAGAATCGTGCTCATCGTTTCGTTGTCAGTTCCTATGCATCGAGGCCCGCCGCCGATCGGCCCTGGAAAAAGGGGTTGCCACGGTGTTCCCCCCCCACTCGGCCCGACTCGGCCGGAGTGCACCTTCTATATCCGGTCTGGAGCAAGGTTGCAACGACTGTCCGGTCGTAGTATCCTTAATTGCGTATGCAGCGTAAACACAATGCCACTGTTATCTTCAGGACCCCATTAGGGTGGAGGCACACATCATGAAAGCACTGAACCGTCGTAACTTCCTCAAGAGTACTCTGGCTGCGTCCGCCGTGGGTGTGGCGCCGTTCAACATCCTCAAGGCGGGCCCCTCGCCCAACAGCAAGCTCAACATCGCCTGCATCGGTGTCGGCATGCAGGGTTCGGGCAATGCCGAGTACCTGACCCGCAGCAACAACGTGATCGCCCTGTGCGACGTCGATGAAGCCTGGCACAAGAAGCAGATCGCCAAGCGCACCGCCCTGCACGGGATCAAGCTTTGGACGGACTATCGCGTGATGTTCGACAAGATCGGTAAGGAGATCGACGCCGTCTGCATCGCGACGCCCGAGCACAACCACTATACGATCTCGACCTACGCCATCCGGCGGGGCAAGCATGTCTACTGCCAGAAGCCGCTCTGTCACACGGTCAACGAAGTGCGCCTGCTGGCCGAGGAAGCGAAGAAGCAACCGAAGGTGATCACGCAGATGGGCCACCAGGGGCATTCGGGTCGGAGTTCGGCCAATCTTCGGGACTGGGGCCAGGCCGGCTCGGTCGGTCCGATCAAGGAAGTCCACTGCTATTCCCGCAAGAATTACTGGATCGACAAGCCGCTGGTCCAGGGCAGCGTCATCCCGAAGACGCTCGACTGGGATCTGTACCTGAACCGGGCCGAGATGATCCCGTTCAGCACCAGCTACATGAATCGCGAATGGATCAGGTACAGCCACTTCAGCGGCGCCGTTGGCGACATGGCGGCCCACATTTTCGACCCGGCCTACTACGCCCTGGATCTGCGGGTGCCCCTGAGTGTCCGGGCCGATGTCAACACGCCCGCCTATCCCGGCTCGCTGCCCCGATCGGGCGTCATCACCTACGAGTTCGGCGCCCGGGGCGAGATGCCCCCGGTTACGATGAAGTACTACCTGGGCACGGACATCGAGTTCCCGCGCCCCAAACACCTGGAGGCCGGACGTCCCGAGATCACCAGTGGTTCGGTCATGGTGGGCGAGCACGCCTCCATTATGGCGGGCAGCCATAGCCAGGGTGGACGGATCATTCCCGAGACGGCCATGAAGGAAACGCCCAGGCCGCCGCAAGTGGCGTTCCGCTGCAAGGGCAATACCCACTTCGATAACTGGACGCTGGCCTGCAAGGGCGAAGACAAGATCATGTCGCCCTTCGAGTACGCCGGACCGCTGTCCGAGATCATTGTCCTGGGCGATATCGCGCTGGTGCATCCGGGTCGGACGCTGCTCTGGGATTCGGAGAACATGAGAATCACCAACGACGAGGCGGCCGACAAGAGTCTGTTCATGAGACGCCTGGACCCCCGTGACGATATGAACTGGTGCTAGCGGCAAGGTCGTATCCGCCGTCCTATGATAGTCGGTTCTGGGAACGAGTCTGTGGTCAATCGAAATGTAGTCATTGTCGGCGCCGGCGCCGTGGGCGCCAGCTTGGCGGCGCAGGTCGTCGCGTGCCCACAGAACAAAGTCTTTTTCGCCGCAGACCAAGAGAGGCGCCGGCGTTTGCAGGAGCAGCAACTTCGTGTCAACGACTCGCCTCTCGATGTCGAGGTCTTGCCCCTTGAAACGCCTCCTTTTGACATCGATCTGTTGATTCTGACGGTCAAGTCGCTGCATCTGACACAAGCGCTAACCGACATCGAGCCACTCGTGGGCGAGGGCACCACGATCCTCTCGCTGCTGAATGGTATCGAGAGTGAAGAGCAGATCGCGGCGGTCTATGGCTGGGAGCGCACGCTCTACGGGTACGTGGTCGGCATCGACGCCACCCGCGCCGGTAGCGAGGTGCGCGCCCTGTCTCAGGGCCGGTTCGTATTCGGGCGCGGCAACAACGAGACTGTCTCGCAGCGCGCAGCGCTGGCGCGTGACATCCTCGATCGCGCCGGCGTGACGTGCGAGGTCCCGGCCGACATGATCCGCCAACTCTGGTGGAAGTTCATGGTCAATGTGGGGATCAATCCTCTCTCGGCCATTCTCAGGGCGCCTTACGGTGTCTTCCAGCAGAGCGACGAGGCTCACGCGTTGATGAATCAGGCGATGGAGGAGGTGCTCCCCCTGGCGTCGGCTGAAGGCGTCCGGCTGGATCACGACGACGTGACGGGATGGCACGCGATTCTGAGCCGGCTCGATCCGACGGGCCAGACCTCCATGCTCCAGGACGTCGAGGCGGGCCGGCCCACTGAGGTCGATATCTTCTGCGGCGCCGTCTCGAGACTGGGACGCAAGCACAGTATCCCAACGCCCCTGAACGACGCGATGGGCCGCATGCTCAGCGCCATCGAGTCCCAATTTCAGTAGGTATCGGCTTTACGCGTCAAGGTTCCTGGTCAGTTCCGCGATACGTAATTCCAGGCGCTTAATCTCACGGATGATCCCGTTGCGGTGGATCATGCCCCAGGCGAAGACTTTCATGAAGCACACACAGATGACGCAGCAGATGAAGATGGCCGCGTGCATAATTTGTGACTGGGTCTGCTCGACCTTGAAGAACTGGATGCCGCTGTAGACGGCGCCGGCCATGAAGAGCAGGGCCCAGAACCATACGACGATGATTGTCGAGAGCATTTTCTTGCTGTAGAAGTCCTTGGCCATCGACATCAGCAGGCCTTCGCGCGAAGGGTCGTAATCGTCGTCGAGTATCTTCTTGATCTGTTCGTCGGTCATTTTGCTTCTCCTTCTGTTCTAGCAGGCGGATGAGCCTGCGGCGTTTCGTCCGCGGCGCCCCACAGTCTCTTGAACTCGGTCCGAGCCGTGTGGAGGCGCGATTTGACAGTTCCCTTGGGGACGTGCAGGATCACGGCGATCTCGGCCAGTCCGAACTCCTCCAGATAGTGTAGCGTCAGCACCGTTCGGCTGCGCTCGGGCAGGCGGCGCAGGATCGCCTCCAGATCGGCCGAGGTCTCATGGGTGGGCCGCTCGTCGTGCGCGCGATGGGCCGGGATGTCCTCGGGTTGCAGTGGCCCTTGTTTGGCGCTCCTCTTGATCCAGTCGCGTGCCTTGTTGGTTACGATGCGATAGGCCCAGGGCCGGAATCGGGCCGGGTCGTTCAGGCGACGCAGGCCCCGAATGATGCCCACCCAACTCTCCTGCGTCACCTCCCAGGCGGCCTCGGAATTGCCCGTCAGTCGGCACGCATAGCGCCAGAGCCGCTTCTGCCAGCGCGCCACGAGCAGATCCATCGCCCGGGAACGGCCACTCTGGCAATCCATGACGAGGATCTCGTCAACGAGTTGTTCACTGTCTCCGGCCATGCTGCCATATTAGTCTCTTGTGGGCCCCATGTGGTTCATTTTTTCCGGCGGGCGCGGGCCCTCTCGCCCCACAGGCTCACTCCCGGTTGCGACACGTCAACGGCGATTGTCCGTTCCGCGTCCCCAGCCGTTCCTCAAGCTGCTGTTTGAACTGCCGGGCTCGGTATTCCAGGGTTGCGAAGGAAGCCTTCTTTCCCTCCGCAAAGAACCGCCGGGGCTTCTTCGCGAGCATATCCCACCAGAGCATGGTATTTCCCTTGAGGCCGCCCCCGCCTGCCGGTAAAATGGTGATATCAGACCGAGGGAGCGGGCGAACGATGATCCAAGGGATCGAACCGTGACATTGGTGTGCGGAGTCTGTGGAGTGGTGACGATTCTGGAGGTGAGGAAAGATGGGTGGTGAGACGACTGTGAGAGCTGCATGTTTGCTGGCAATAGCGGGGCTTCTCTGCCTGTGTGCTTCTGCACGACCCGCTAAAGGCGATATGGTTTCGCACTGGGGCTTTGATGAGGGAAGTGGAAGCACTACCTATGATTTTGCCAATGGCAATCATGGGACGATCTATGGAGCACAATGGACGGCTGGCATTACCGGTAGTGCACTCAGCTTTGATGGCATGGATGATTATGTTGACTGTGGAAACGGAGCTTCAACCGCTTTTTCATCCGGGGACAGCTTCACCATGGAGGCCTGGATAAAGTATTCCGGTTTGCCTACCTTTGGTGCTATTGCAGCCCGACATGATGATCGATTTGGCACATTCAATTACGCTATAGGGGTGGCGAACAGCAAGCTTGTATTCATAGCTGACCACGCACATATTGGAGCCTTCTGGCTCCAAAGCGACACATATCTTGTCGAGGGTTTGTGGTACCATGTAGCGGGCGTTTATGACAACAAGAGCAGGGCAGTATATATCAACGGCCTGGAACAAGGCAGTTCACTGTTCAGTGACGGAGGTGAAGGCGATCTACTTGCTGATTTCACTATTGGTAAGACAGGGCACTGGCCGGGTTACTCCGATGACCGTTACTTCAACGGTGTGATAGATGAAATCAAGATCTATGACACAGCACGAACCGATGCAGAGATACTGCAGGAGTATGTCAACGTCGTCCCCGTCCCCAGTGCCGTCCTTCTCGGCAGCATCGGGTTGGGGGTGTCGGGGTGGTTGTGTAAGATGAAGAAGCGAAAGGAAACCTAAGATGCGATGGAAAAGAGAAGGCGTCCGTGACCTGCGACTAGTTGAGATCACACCAGAGGAAGAGCAGACTCTACTGCAATTGCTCCAGAGAATGCGTGCCATTCTGCCTGATGCGAAGACGATGACTGACCGTCTTGAGGAAGATGTTCTGCGAGGAGGCTGCCTTAAGAATCGAAAGTTAAGCAGACAGGAAACCCTCGCCCAGCTTTCAACATGGTGTCACGCGTCGGCCAAACACAAGGGTGTTAAGCCCTGTGCCCAAGAGGTGTGCAAACTACTGTTTGCAGGCAACGTAATCCAGAGACTTGTAGATAAGAAGACGAGCCAATGCGTTAACGAAGGTGAGCGTTTACTTGACACGTTCATTGAGACTGTGATCGCAGAGCAAGACGCCTACACATATCCCGACATTGGAACTGACCCCGTGATTGGGCCGGAAGACGACGAGAATGAACAAGTAGTCGAATCGCTGCCAACAAGTGTTACTTTGGAACGCGACTTGCGAGACCATATCGCTCATGACCCCTCTGTGATCGAACCAGATTTGAGACTGTGTACAGGAGGCATAGAGTACAAAACAGACGTTGGCAGCATCGACGTTCTTTGTGAAGATAGCCGAGGGAATCTAGTTGTAATAGAACTCAAGAAGAACCGTTCGGGGGATCAAGTAGTAGGGCAAATTCTGAGGTACATGGGCTGGCTGCTGAAGGAGAAGAAAGGACGAGAAATCAGGGGGATCATTGTCATGGGGGAGCCCGACGAGCGAACGACGTACGCTGTTTGTGCTATCCCCAATGTAGAGATCATGTACTATCGCGTACGATTTGAAATAAGTGAAGATCCGCCTGTTTGATGGCCCCTGTTGATGAGCCCCAAGGGGGGGACGGCGATGGCAGGGCCAGGCAGGGGGCCAGGAACTGATCGAAGCTTCCTGGATTCCCGCTTTCGCGGGAATGACAAGGACGGCTGCCCCCCAGAACTGTTTCCAGGCCAAAATCCCGCTACCCCAAAACTCTCACAGACACGCCACGGGCGACCGTTCGGGATTCTGATTGCACAATCGCGGCTGGAATGGTATATTGGCCCCAACTCCGGAGAGGTGTCGGAGTGGCTTATCGAGCAGCCTTGGAAAGGCTGTGTAGGGCTTGTCTCTACCGCGAGTTCGAATCTCGCCCTCTCCGTTTGTTTTTTTTATGCGACTCGCCACCTGGGCTGTGTTGGGCAGGGGAGATCGATGCCGTCTCCGACGCGGCGGGGTTTTTCAGTGTGCTAAGGAGAGTTGGTCGTGCCGGAGCCGGAAAGCCAGGGGGGGAAACCTATCCGCCGGGGGGCGTATCCCGAACTGACCTGGACGGCCGTGCTGGTCGGCTACGTGCTCGGCATCCTCATCACCATCAGCATGGGCTACGCCTGCCTGATCCTCGGTTTCTCCCACGAAGGCTCGGAACTGGCGGCCATTCTGGGCTTCGGCATCCTCCGGGGCCTGCTCGGGCGCAACAGTATCATCGAGAACAACATCAGCCAGACGGTGGCCAGCAGCGTCAACGGCGCCTCGGCCGGCATCATGTTCTCGGTGCCCGCCTTGTTCATCCTGGGCCAGACCGATTTCAATCCCTACCTGCTCACCTTCGGCTGCATCGCCGGCGGCATTCTGGGCATCGGTTTCATCATCCCGCTTCGCAAGCAGATGATCGATTTCGAGCGGTTGACTTATCCCGGAGGCGTCGCGGTCGCCACCGTGCTCAAATCCCCCGGCGCCGGGGTCCACAAGGCGATCCTGCTGCTGATCGGTATCGTCCTGAGCGGAACCGTCAGTGTCATTAGCCATGGGGCCGGCTTTGAGAATTGGGCCCTGGGCCAGCATCTCGGTATGCCCGACTACATGAACGGCGTCTGGTTCGTTTCGCTGATGACGATTGGCATCGCCTTCATCGCGGGCAAAGGCGGGCTCTGTTTCGTCATCGGAGGCTACGTCTGCTATTGGGTTCTGGCCCCGATCCTGGCGAAGATGGGCCTGCTGCCGTCGCCGGAGGAATTGCAGGTGGTGGCCCAGCGACTGGGCGAGAGTAGTCTGACAACGCCCAAGTACCTCAGGCTCGTCCTGTTCAGGCCGGTCGGTATCGGCATGCTGGTCGGAGGGGCATTGGCCGGCATCGCCTTGGCGTTGCCCTTAATCGTCGGCGCCGTCCGTAGTATGCAGTCGGCGACCAAGAGCGGGGCGGCCATGTCGAAAGACGAGATGCCGATCAAGCTACTCTATGTGGGCATCGTCGGCGCCGTCATCGTACTGGGGGCCGTCGCGGTCCTGTCTGTCGAGGAGATGGGCTTGGTGCGCGGCATCATCATGGCGGTGCTCGGGACGCTGTGGATCTGGATGGCCGGCGTGATTCTGTCCGAATGTATCGGCCGGACGAACTGGTCGCCCATGAGCGGCATGACGCTGATCGCCGTGACGATTCTTATTGTGATTTCCAGTGGCCTCGGCGACAAGGCCGCCATTATCTCTTCGGTCATGGTCGGCGCCGCCACCTGCATGGCGATGTCGCAAGCGACGGACCTGATGCTGGATTTGAAGACGGGCTACCTCGTCGGAGCGATACCCAAGAAGCAGCAGATGGGCCAGTTCCTGGGGACCTGGCTCGGACCGGTCCTGATGATCGGCCTGCTGTTCGTCTTGCACAAGGCCCATGGTCTGGGCAGCGAGAAACTGCCGGCGCCGCAGGGCATGGCGCTGGCGAGTATGATGCGAGGGATCCTGGCCGGTGACGTGCCGGTCTTTAAGTACCTGGCGGGCGCCGGGCTCGGCGCGCTGCTCAGTACGACCGGCATCGGCGGGCTGGGGATCCAGGTCGGTCTGGGTTTCTACCTGCCGTTCAGCATCGTCCTGACCTACACGCTCGGCACGATTCTGCGGATCGTCAGCGACAAGGTGAAGGGACGCTACTTCAGCGAGCAGGTGGGCATCCCTATCGCCGCGGGATTCATCATCGGGGAAGGTGTCGTCGGGGTCGGTTTCGCCGTCCATTCGGTGATCGCCGGCATGTTGGGGGGCTCGGGATAAGCTATGAAGCTGATAGGTTTTGTCATGGTGGCAGTTGGTTTCATCGCCGCATCGCTGGCGGCGGTGGTCGATGTGGAGCTTGTCCGATGGGCGTGGTATATTCCGGCGCTGGCGGCCGGCGTGGCCGGCGTGGTAATGATTCGGATCGATCATGCCCGTCAGAACAAGACGGAGCATCACGTCGCGGCCAATATCGAGACCGTCGAGAACAGTCTGGCCAAGATCGCCGCCAACATCAGGCAACTCAACGACGAGAAACATTCGATCGACACGTACGACATGCGGCATCGGATCGACGAGCTGTTTATCGATGACCTCGAAGAGTTCGTTGAGGCGCGGGAGAGCATCGCCCATCGCTACGGCCTGCCCGCCTATGCCGACGTCATGACAAGGTTCGCTGCCGGCGAGCGCTATCTCAATCGCGTTTGGTCCGCCTCAGCCGATGGCTACATCGACGAGGTCAACGAGTACCTCGAAAAGGCCAAAGATCAGTTCACCGACAGTCTCGACCTCATCCGCCGCCTGCCCGGCAATCCCGAAGTCGCTTAACCACGGTCTCTTGAGGTCCTCATGTCGGGTCGGGGTACATGAATTCCGGGACGCGTCGGATCTTTCGGTCGGCGCCGACGCAGGCCAGGATGCTTGATCCCTCGGTCAGGAGCAGGCCATTCTCGCGGCGCAGGAGCCGGTAGGTGTGCTCGACCTTGGCGGCGGTGACTTTCGCGCAGGTGGTCTCCAGGTCCAGCGTCTCGTCGTAGAACACGGGCCTGCGGTATTTCAGACGCAACTCGGCGACGACGAAGAAGATCCCCTCGGCCTCCAGGTCGTTGTAGACAATGCCGTTGGCGCGCAACAACTCGGTGCGACCCATCTCGAACCAGACGGGGAAGACGCTGTGGTGGATCATCCCCGCCCGGTCGGTCTCGGCATAGCGGGGCACGATCGGGATCGTGTGACATGCTATGGTGATCTGTCGAATTCGTTCAGTTGCCATGGTGTCGCCAGCATACCAGATGGGCCCATTCTTTCAAGTGACAATCGTTTCGGAAAGCCTGCGTCGGCGATCCAACTAATTGGGCCAAATTTCGCCGAAATTTTCCTTTACCGGACCTCGGCCCGGGGGTATATTGAATATAGCAGGTTGAGCCCTCAAGCCCCTGCGTGTTATCTCGCTTTTCCTCTCCCTCCGCCGCGCAGGGGCTTCTTTCAATATGCGGCGAAAATCGGTCTCTAGTTTTCCGCCCAGTGATGCGCTAAATGCCCCTTCGGAGTGCGCGAATTGCGACTACTCTGTCCAGTGTCGCTCTATCTGTTCGAGTGTCTTGCCCTTGGTCTCGGGGACGAAACGCCAGACGAACGCGAGCAGGACGACGCAGAACAGGCCGTAGAGCCAGAAGGGAAACGCCCGATGGAAGGTCTCAACGAGCCAGGGATTCTCGTCCATCATGGGGAACGTTTGCGAGATGATGTAGTTGGCGATCCAGAGGCAGACGGTGGCGATCGCCATCGCCCGCCCGCGAATACGCGTGGGGAAGACCTCCGAAAGGATCACCCATGTCACGGGCCCGACCGACAGCGCGAAGCACGCGATGTAGCCCAGAATGAACACGAGCATCGACAGGCTGGTTTTCTGTCCATAGGCGGCCAGTCCCATCGCCAGCAGGGACAGACCCATGCCGGCTGAGCCGATCATCATCAGGGGCTTGCGGCCTAGCCGATCGACGGTCCAGATCGCGATCACGGTAAACGTCAGATTCACCACGCCGACCATGACCGTTTGCAGCAGGGCCGCGTTCGTCCCTGAGCCCATCTTCTTGAAAATCTCGGTCCCGAAATACAAAAAGACATTGATGCCCGTGACCTGCTGCAGGACGGCCAGGACGATGCCGATGATCAGGACGATCCTCATGCGGGGCTGGAAGAGTTGTTTTAGCGAACCGCTTTCGTGTGACAGGGCGTCCTTGATCTCAGCCAGTTCGGTTTGCGCGTAAGCGGCGCCGTCGACGCGCGCCAGAATGCCCAGCGCCTCGTCGGATCGGCCTTGCTTGGTGAGCCAGCGGGGGCTCTCGGGCACGAAGAACAACAGGGCCATCAGCAGCAGGGCGGGCAAGGATTCGGAGGCGAACATCCAGCGCCAGCCGGACTGTTGGTTCCATAGCTCGTCGCCCTGCAATGCGATGAAGTAGTTGACGAAGTAGACGATGAGGAACCCCGTGACAATGGCGAATTGATTCACCGAGACCAGGCGGCCCCGCATACGGGCGGGGCTGATCTCGGCGATGTACATCGGGGAGGACATCGAGGCGGCCCCGACGCCGATGCCTCCGATGATGCGAAAAATGATGAAGATCGTGATGGTTCGGGGTAGCGCCGTCCCAACGGCCGAGATCAAGAACATGACCGCCGCGAGGATGAGCACCTTCTTGCGTCCGAACCGATCGCTCAACGCTCCGGCCGCCCCGGCGCCGATGGCACAGCCCAGCAGGGCGCAGCCGGTCGCCCAGCCCGCCCATTTGGCGTCCAGGTCGAAGTGGGTCTTCAGCGGTCCGATGGCCCCGTTGATGACCCCGGTGTCGTAGCCGAACAGGAGGCCGCCGAGGGCCGCTACGATACAGACCAGAACAACGTACGTGGTACTCCCGACCGGCGAGGCCGTTGGTTCCAATCGCTCATTCGTCATGGTGATCCTTCCCTGAGGTTAGGGTTGGCAGTTCTCGATGGCGTATTTCAGTGCCCAGTCGATGAACATGGCGTGGTTGTTGTTGCGATAGCTGCCGTCGAGGTTCTTGCAGGCCTCCCGCCGGAACGCCATTTGTCGCACCGCCGGACGGGCCTTCTCGCCCAGATTCTGGAGCGTGCGTGCGGCGTGCAGGACAACGGTCTCCCGCGGGTCTCTTAGCCCCTTGGTCAGGACGGGTAACGCCTCGCTGCAAGCGCCCAGCCGGCACAGCACGCCGGCGGCGGTGAAGCGGACGTTGGGACTCGGATCGTCCAAAAGGCCCTGGAGCTCCTCACGGGCGGGCGCCGCCTCGGGACCGAGCGCTTCGAGACCCACCGCCGCCCAGTAGCGCACCGCACTGTCGGCATCGTGGAGATAGGTGCGCAGCATGGGTAATGACTGGGGACCTTGGCCCACCAGCCGGGCCGATTCCAGAATGAGAGGCGCCGAATAAGTGTTCCGATCCTGAGCGATGTCGTACGGCGTGGACCCGGCCGCTCGAATGTGCATCTCTGCTTCACAGAGCAGTCCCGTATCACGCGTATCGAGCATCCAGGCACGCAGTGCGCGGCTGAGACGGCCCCGCACGCCTTGGTGGGCGGGCGAATTCGCCAGGTTGCGAATCTCGTGTGGGTCGCTCTGCGTGTCGTAGAGCTCCTCGACCTCTCGAGTGGGCTGCCAGAAGGGTTTCTGGGGACCGATCAAGCCGCCGGTTTCGACGACGCGGCGCAGCTCTTTCATGATCTCGGCCCGGTCGGGATACTCGCTGGGCTGCACGTAGGGCAGGTGGGGCATGAAGTTGCGAATGTACTTGTAGCGCTTGTCACGCACACATCGCGACATCTCATAGGCTTCATCCACCCGGCTGCCGGCGCCGTAGATGTATTCTCGCGGCCTCGCCGGTCGCTCCCCCAGGAAGGCCTTGCCCTGCATGGGCTCGGGCGCGGGTATCCCTGCCAGGCTCAGCGCCGTGGGCGCGAAATCGACGAAACTGACGAGCCGGTCGGTCCGGCTGCCCGGCGCCAAGGCGGCTAACCGGTGGTAGCGGGTCGGGACGCGGATCATCAATGGGACGTGCAGGCCCGAATCGTAAAGCGTGCGCTTGAAGCGGGGCAGTCCCATCCCGTGATCGGAGAAGAAGAACACGATCGTGTTGTCCGCTAATCCATCCCGGTCGAGTTGGGCCAGCAGATCGCCCACTTGCTTATCCATGAAGGTGATCAGGTCGTAGTAGCGCGCCCAAATCTTGCGCACCATCGGCGTGTCGGGGTAGGTGGGGGGCAATAGCAGTGTATCCGGGTCGTGACGTTCGGCGGCGCTGAGCTTGGAACGATACGTCTCGAAGAACGCCTCGTCTGTGCCGTTGATCTGACCCTGGTGGGTGGTCATCAGGTTGAAGACACTGAAAAAGGGCTGATCCAGGCGGCGGGCTCGGTAATGGGCGTCGTGGCTCGACTCGTCCCAAATCCCGGTGTCGGTGAAATTGTAGTCTTCTTTATAGTTGTTCGAGCAGTAGTAGCCGGCGGCGCGGAGCAGTTTGGGGAACGGCTCGACGGAGGCGGGCAACCGCACCTCGGATCGCAAGTGTTGCGTGCCCAGCGAGGTGGCGTAGAGCCCGGTGATCAGGCACGAGCGTCCCGGCGCGCAGACCGGCGCGGTGGCGTACGCGTTTGTGTAGAGGATGGACTCCCCGGCCAGTCGATCGAGATGGGGCGTGATCGCGTAGGGGTCGCCGTAGCAGCCCAGGTATGGACTGATGTCCTCGCAGGTGATCCACAGGATGTTGGGCTTCTGCTGCGCCCGTTCCGGCACCCTCACGGGGGATCGATACCGTGGGATAGCGGGTTCCGTACACCCGGCCAGAGCGACGCCGGAAACGCACAGCCCAGCGGCTTTGAGAAAGCTGCGACGCGTGTGAATTTGCTTATCCATAACTCCATCTCTCCCTAATCCATGGGATTGCCGACGTCTCTGATCTTATGGGGCGGCGACGACTTTGACGTCCCGTAGACTGCGAACGGTTCCTTGTTCCGGTGCCTTTAACGAGGCGACCAGGGTATATTCGCCGGCTTCCGATGGCATCGTGCATTTGAACGAAAGGGTCGTTTGCCCCAACGCATCGACCGCACACGGTTTCTCCCGGATGGCGACGACCCGGCTGCGTTCGGTCAAACGTAGATCGACGTCGCCCGCCCAGTTCTCAGGGCGGTCGTTGACAATGATGACCTTGAACTCCTGCTCCGTTCCGGCCGGCAGATCTTGGCCCCAATAATCAAGCATGAGCCCGACCGGGGCAAAGGCGTCGCGGACGTACCGCTCGAACTGGGGCTCGAAGATCAGTCTCTTCAGGTTCGTGAAGTGGTCGCTGGTGGCGCCCCCTTCGGGACGGGGCTTGTCACCGGGTCGCGAATAGCCCAGGCCGCAGAAGTGCAGGACGCCGGCACACTCGCGGTGACACCGCCAGAATTCTGTCAACGCGGCCAGGTACTTGGCGTTCTTCAGACGCCGCTGCTTAACCGTTGAGCTGGGACCGAGCAGGCTTTCGTAGACTTTGTCCGTCAAGCAGGTGGGGTGTCCATCGCGGGTGAGCCACAGCCAGGCGTATTCGTTGATGATGATGGGGACATCGAGCTTCTTCTGCGCGCTACCCAGATGAGGGACGCCTGAGGTGCGAGCGATATCCTCAAAGCGGAAAGGCTCCTTGCCCGACCAAGTCTTGATGAACAGATAGGGATGCGATTCCACGCAGTCCTTCAGATCCTGTGGTTCCGCCCAACCGTTCTCCCAAGGGCGATCCGAGAGGTCCAGGTGCCGGACGGCCTGGAGGGCCTTGCCCGTCTCGGCCGTGTTGCTTTCGTTTTGCGCGTCCCAGATCACTACGCAGGGATGGTTCCACCGTTGGCGCATCCACTCGGTGTATTCCGGGATGATCTTTTCGGCGGTCGGTTTCTCCGGTGCGTTGCCGAGCAGCCAGATCGGAAACTCGTCCTGGATCAGGAATCCTTCCTCGTCGGCGATGTCGTACCAGATCTCCGGCGGGAAGCCGATGCAATAGCGGATCGAATTCCAGTGCATGCCCTTGAATTTCTTGTGCAGCCGTCGCACCCACTTGGCTTGCCACGGCTTGTCACCCCGCTCGGCGTCCTCGAAGAACCGGTAGATGCAGACGTTCGTGCCCCGCATGAAATAGGGCTTGCCGTTGAGCATTGCCCGGCCTGTCTTGCGGTCGAAGCGGAACGATCGCATGCCGAAGCGCGTCCGGACGACATCGGCGCCGGTATCCACCTCCAGCTCGTAGAGAAACGGGTCCTCCGGCGACCAGAGGTGGCATTTCTGGATCGGGATGCTCACCTCGAGTTTCTTGGTCTGGCCCGGTTCCAGAGCCAGACCTGATTCTATGGCCGAGCCGACGAGTTGGCCCGAGCCGGCCTGGCGGACCCGGTAGCCGACGGAGCCTCTCTTGACGGCTCGCGGAGACTGCACCTCGGTGATGACGCGAATGCGTTTGGTCTCGATATTCGGAACGGTCTGGACGTTGACGACGTACGGTGCTCCCGTGAGGATGAGCTTGACGGAGTCGTAGATCCCCGGGATGTACAGGTACTTCTCGAAATCCCACCCGCCCGGCTGCCCTTCGGGAAGACACTCGCGGTCGGCGCCGACGCGGACAACAATCTCGTTCTTCTGGCCGCTACCCTTGAGGTAGGGCCTGACGTCCATCAGGGCCGGCGTGAAGCAAGGCAAATGCTCCCCTACGACGTGGCCGTTGAGCCACACTTTCGTGCCGTACTTGGCCTTGTTGATTTTGAGAATAGCGATATCAGGGATCTGGCCTGCAACGGAGAATGTCCGGCGATACCAGAAGGCCTCGCGTTTCTCACTCTTTTTGCCGACTTCCGCGAAGGCCGGCCGGGCCATGTCGATCAGGCCGGGGACGGGAACCTTGTGCTTGAAGGCCGAGGGCATGGTGTCCATCGGTCCCTCGGCCACTTGCCAGAGCCCATCAAGACTCTGTTCGACGCGTCTGAGCCGCGTTCCGGATGCTGGGGCGCCGGATGCGCCGCACTGGGCCACGATAACGAGGGCGAGAAGTATACGTGGAGTCGAATGGGTCATCGTTCTTGCCTCCTTGCATGCCAACTCTAGATACCGCGGCCCAATGCCTCGAACATGGCCAGCAGATTCTCAACGGGCGTATTGCACTGAATATTGTGGATGGTGTTGAAGACGAAGCCATTCTTGCGGCCGAAGATTTCGAGGCGTTCGGCCACCTGTTGTCGGACCTCCTCGGGCGTTCCGAACGGCAGGGCCTGCTGGGTGTCGACGCCGCCGCCCCAGAAGACGATGCGATCGCCGTATTTCTCCACGAGTTGGGCCGGGTCCATCCCCTGGGCGGAGGTCTGCACGGGGTTGAGAACGTCGTATCCGGCTTCAATGAAGCCTTCGATCAGAGGTTCGCATCCGCCGCAACAGTGCTTGAGGGTCTTCCACTTCGTATGGGCGTGAATCCAGTCATTGAGTTTCTTGGCGTAGGGCAGATAGAGTTCCCGGTAGGCGTCCGGCGCACAGAAGAGACTATTCTGCGAGGCCAGATCCGTCCCATCCATAAAGACGGCGTGCACGCGGTTGCCCACCGCCTGGTAGATGCGCTTGAGGTTCTCGATCGCGATCTCGGCCTGGCGGGCGAAGACCTCTTTGATGTAGTCCCGTCTCGTAATAGTACTGATATACCATTCCTCGATGTCGCGGATTCCCTTGGGGTTCTTCAGCCAGGGCGCCGGGACCAGGGCGATGTCCCCGAAGGCGGTGCCACCGAATCCGGCGGCGATGGCCAGGTCTGTATGGTCGTACAGATCCTTGGCATGACGCTCGTAGAACTTCAGGTCATCCTCACTGACAAGACTGAATTCCTCGGTATTATCGGCGGGGTTCAGGTTCGCATCGTCGATCGGCGGTTGTCTGATGATCGAGTCGAAATAGAAGCCTCCGTTGGGCATTCTGGCCGAAGCGGGGGCGGATTTGTCCCCTTCCGGATACATCAGAATGTCCCCATTGGGCTCGGGCGCGGTATTGAACTGGGCCGGGACCAGTACGTCCGTTCCGTCGAAGGTTTGCCAGGGTTTCCAGTCGGCATTCTCGAAGCCGAACATATTCTTGGGCTTGGGCAACTCGGCCACGTCGATCCCCAGAGCCGTGCGCAGGTCCGCACCGATTTCACCGAGCATCTGGTATGGCTCGACGACTTTCACCGGCTCGGACCCCTTGTCGAGCCCGAGGGCCCTGCGGAGATGGGTGACGACGCTGACGTGGGCGCCTGAGCAGGGCGTGCCGCCCAGGTCGACGGGGATGCGATCCGTCGGCTGATGGTCCAGGGCGCCGAGCACGCGCTGTCGGGGAGTGAGGGGGGATGGGAACGCGTCGAGGTTCATGCTGGGCTCCTAACACAATTTCCTGAAACCATGCTCTGCCGCGACCGGCGCCGAGGCGGACCGATCGGCGGCGAAAGACGTATTCTAACCAGTTGTCACCAGGTTTGCAGCCTTTTCTACGCGAAGGCCGCGCCGGGATCTCAGCGGAGGTCGCAGAGAGCGCTAACAGCCTTCCATATAGCCGTCAGAGGCGGCATGGTGCCGGCGGCGATACGCGGATTTCTCTGTCTCTTGTGTCGCAAGTCCGTCTCCTGGAAGCGGTTAGGTGATATGGGTATGCAAAATTCCCATCGCGCTTGACACGGACAACGGCCCCTGCTATAATTAAGTCCATATCGGGGCGGGTTTTACGCCACCCCTGCTTGGCGTGTAGCTGCTGGGGGCGCCCGGAGTGTTTGACGAGCAGCGCAGCGTTCAACGACATTTTTGGTAAAAGGGGAAACGATGAAAAGCGTAGTGGCTTTGGAAGACAGGAAGCAGGAGACGGTGGGTCTGAATCTGCGTGCTCTGGCGCTGGCCTTTGTCCTGGCCGTGATCATCCTGTCATCGGGTGGTTGCAAGAGTTGGACCACTCCGGGTGAGACGTCCGCCGAGGCGCGACGCCGCCGGGATCGCATCATCCGCGTGAATTCCGAGCAGATGGTCGCCGATATGGAAGCGGTCCTGATGTTGGACCGGCCCAGCAAGCTCTCAGATCGACGCTTGCCGTAGCGTTTTTCGTCAGGTCGAGTGTGACCGGGCCCACGGAAGGGGTATGCGTTTAGGTGGATGCACTGGTTGACTATTTCAGTCGGGTCGCACGCTATGAGTGGTGGAGGGTTGTCGTTGAACTGGTCCCAATCGGGCTGATCGTCTATTGGGTCGTAGATTTTCTCGAAGGCACGCGAGGCGAGAGACTGTTTCGCGGGGTCATCTTTATTCTCGTTTCAGGGGTGCTGATCCTTAACCTCGTGGTCGAGCGGCTGGAGCTTCTCCGGCTGCAGTACCTCTATAAGGGTTTCCTCATCGCGGTGCTTATCATCGCGGCTACCGGATTCCAGCCGGAGATCCGGCGCGTTCTCATGCAAATCGGCCAGCCGCGGATATGGACTGGCTCATCCCACCAACTGTCCCGAACGGTCGAGCAGTTGATTACCGCTGTCACCCAATTGTCGGCGGCGCGCATCGGGGCGATCATTGTCTTGGAACGTCAGGTGGCTCTGGGCGAGTTCATCGAAACGGGCGTTCGTCTCGATGCCCGTGTCACGGCTGATCTGCTCAAGAGCATTTTCTATCCGGGTACCGCCCTACACGACATGGCCGTGGTGGTCCGGGGCGACAGAATGGTGGCCGCCCGGGTCCAGCTTCCTTTGGCCGAGGCCGGAACGGTAGATGGGGTCGAGTTGGGTTCGCGGCACCGGGCCGCGCTGGGGATCACCGCTGGGTCCGACGCGACCTGCCTGGTGGTGAGCGAGGAGACGGGCGCGATTTCCGTGGCGCAGAATGGCAAGCTCACCCGCAATGTCACCGAGTCCCAGATTCGCTCGTCCCTGGCCGGTGCGGTGGCAAAAGAGACGCCGAGGATGGGACGCTTGCTGAGACGCCATACATAGGATCGCCTCCCGGCCGTGGAGTGTGCGACGAAGAAAAGGGTTTCTGAACAGGGCTTGAAAGCATAGATGGCCAACAACTACCTTGGCAAAATATCGATTGTGGTCTTCTTGACGGTTCTGATCTGGGTCTGGGCGGATCTGGCGCAAGATGAGCGGTTGGCCTTGTCGAATGTGGCGACGCTGAGCGTGGCCAAATCCAGCGATCCGGCACTCTGGCTCAGTTTCGAGGGCGAGAACGGAGCCCTGCGGTCTTCCGTCGCCCTCGACAATATCGATTTAAAGGGTCCCGGCTCCCGGGTGGCCGACGTCGATCGCATGAGGAACAAAGGTGAGTTGGACGCGGCGATGTTTCTGGTCCCGGAACAGGAGGGATTTACAGAAACGGGGACGCGCACCCTCAACGTGCTGAATTTTCTCAGGCGAAGCGACGCGATCAGGCAACTGGGTCTGACCGTGGAGGATTGCGAGCCCAAGACGTTGACGGTGCAGATTCGCCAACTGGTGGAGAAATCTCTGCCGGTCGAGTGCGTCGATGAGAACGGCGTTCCGCTCAAGGCCGAGGTCGAGCCGTCGGCGGTCAGGGCGTTCGTGCCCGATGAGGTCCTGGTGGCCAAGGTCACCTTGCGGTCTGTTGAGCACAGCGTGGCCCGGACGACGGCAATCCAGAAGACGCCGTACGTAGAATTGGCGCCGGGCCAACGGCGCGATGTGGCGACGAAAGTGGCCGTCACTCTGCCGGCGGCGGACGAACTCAAGGACGCTCAAGTTCCGGCGACGCTGGGCTTCTGTTTCAGTCCCAACTTGCAGGGCAAGTACCGTGTGGTGTTGGACAACGATCCGGTGGATCTGGCCAATGTCCTGATCAAAGCCACCCCGGTGGCCGAACAGGACTATGCCCGCGCCCCTTACCAGATGATTCTGTATGTCTACGACGAAGATCGACAGGCAAGCGAGATGATCCGGCGGCAGGTCGTTTTCAGTTTTCCCGAGGACTCCGTCCGCCGGGACGAGATCAAGCCGGACCAGTCTCCGCCGGAGGCCCGGTTCCGTCTGGAGCCCATTCCGGCGCCTGCTGAGGAGGCGCCGGGATCCTAGCAAGCCCGGTGGTCAGGCCGCGCGCTTCGAACCGCGAAAGGCAATGGCCGATTCTACGGTCATCCACAGCGCCAGAACAAAAATGCCCCCCCCGATCCCGCTGAGCAGCCAGTCCTTGCTCCGGATGAAGCGGATCTCATTCTGAATCATCGCCCAGTTGGTGACGGTCAGCATGAACAGGCAGGGAATCCCGGTGACCAGGAACTTGAGCCCGCCTTTGTGCCGGAGGTAGAGGGTGACTACGAGCAGCGCCAGCGAGGCAAGGAGTTGGTTGGCGCTGCCGAAGAGGGGCCAAAGCTTCATGGCGCCGGTCCCGTCGGCGCCGGTGGCGAAGGCCAGGGCCGCGGCGGACAGCACCGCGACGGTGGTGGCGGCCCAGCGGTTCGCCAGGAACGAGAGCTTGAGGTCGCCGGCCAGTTCCCCGATGACGTAGCGCTGAATGCGCGTGGCCGTGTCGAGCGTCGTCCCGGCGAACGAGGCGATGAAGACCCCCATCAGCGTCAGTCCGACCGTCTCGGGGATTTTGATCGCGCTCATGATGTTCGCGGCGCCGATCACGACGGGGGCGATTTTGTCCGAGAGTCCCTTGGCCCCGATCCAGGAGCCGTAGAAGTGCAGCCATCCCTCGGTCCCGGTCAGGGTGGAGCCATCGTCGAGCTTGACCGCCATTGCCACGCCGGCGCCGACACAGATGATGACCATAACCGCCAGGAGGCTCTCGAGGAGCATGGAGCCGTAGCCGACGAATTGGGCGTCCGGTTCGCGGGCGATCTGCTTGGGGCTGGTCCCGGAGGCGACGAGGCTGTGAAAGCCGCTGATGGCGCCGCAGGCGATGATGACGAACATGGCGGGCCACATCGCCGGGGTGCCCGCCGGCACGGCGGTATTGATCGCCGGGGCGGCCAGGGACAGCTTGCCGCTCAGCGAAGCGGTGACCACGCCGGCGCCCAGCAACGCCATCGCGATGAACAGTTGCCAGGCGTTGATGTAGTCGCGCGGTTGCAGCAGGGTCGTGACGGACAACGTCGAAGCGATCCAGGCATAGGCCAGCAGCAGGATGACCCAGGCGCCCGTCGAGGGCAAAACCTTCCAGGAAGGCATGCTGCACGCGCCGGGCCATTGGCTCTCCAGCCACGCGCCCAGGGCGATGCAGGCGTACATGCCGACGACCGCGATAGCGGTTGCCAACGGGACGCTCGCCCCTTTGCGATACACGGCCCAGCCCAGACCGATGGCGATGGGGATCTGGAGCCAGACGGGGATGACGGCGCTGGGAAAACGCGTGAAGACCGTCGCGATGACCACGCCGAAGATGGCGATCACGATCAGCAGCGTCAGGAAGATGACAATGAAGAAGATGAAGCGGACGCGCGGATTGATGTATTTGGCCGCGGCCTCGGAAATGCTCTTGCCGTCGTTGCGCATCGAGACGACCAGGGAGCCGAAGTCGTGGACGGCGCCCATGAGGATCGAGCCGAACACGACCCACAGTACCGCCGGCAGCCACCCCCAGATGATGCCGATGGCCGGACCGACGATGGGTCCCGTGCCGGCGATCGAGGTGAAGTGGTGCCCGAAGATGATGCCGCGACGGGTGGGGACATAATCGACCCCGTCCTGGAACTCATGGCTGGGGACTCGCGCCTCGGGTCTGAGTTTGAATATCTTTCGCGCCAGGTAGCGCCCGTAGGTGTAGTAGGCGATCAGATAGGCCCCGGCGCAGGCCAGCAGCAAGAGCAGCGCATCCATTCCACGGTCCCTTTCGGATTCAATCGCAATAGAATTACGCTGCCATTATAGGATTTATGTCTTCGAGCGACAACCGGGTGATTGGTGGCGGCGTTCAAGATGTGCCGGGGACGCTCAGGCCTTCGGTTTCTTCTTGGATCTGCTCTCGCTGCGATGGGACCGGGCGCAGAGACGCACGGGGACTTCACTCACGCGCAGCAGCGTCTGAAGCCGGCTGCCGATGTAGCGCCGATAGCCCTCATCGAAGAGCTTGGGATTGTTGACGAACATGAGGATAGTGACCGGGTTGGTCGCGATCTGGGTGGCGTAGTAGACGCGGGGCCAGGCGGTGCCGGTGCGTTTGGCCCCGGTGCGCTCGTCGCGAATGATCTCGAAGGCCTTGTTCATCCGTCCGGTGCCGATGCGCGTGTTGGCCTGCTTAAACAGTTCAGCCGAAAGGTCCAGGACCGCCTGAACGTTCTTGCCCTCCGTGGCGGTGGTGAACGCGATCGGTGCGTACTTCAGACTGGGCAGCATCTTGGTCAGGTAATCCTCGTAGTCTCCCGTCGCGGCCGAGTCCTTGGCCAGGTCCCACTTGTTGACGACGAGGATACAGCTCTTGTACTCCTCGGCGATCAGCCGGGCCAGCCGCTTGTCCACCTGCGATAAGGGCTCTGTCGCGTCGAGGAGGAGCCAGACCACGTCGGCCCGCTGGATCGATCGCGTCGCCCGAACGTAGCTATAGAACTCGATACTATCAGCCATCTTGGTCTTCTTGCGGACGCCGGCCGTGTCGATCACAATGATCGTCTTGCCGTCCTTCTCGATCCGCACATCCACCGCGTCGCGGGTCGTGCCCGGAATCTCGCTGACAATCACACGGTCCGTCCCGGCGATGGCGTTGACGATGGAGCTTTTGCCCGCGTTGCGTTTGCCCACCATGGCGATCTTCATCACCGGTTCCGGCGGCGCCCCCATCGATTCATTTTTCGCGAGTTTCTCGAAGATCTCATCCAGCAGGACGGTCTTGTTCAGATTGTTCTGGGCCGAGATGCAGAGGAACTCCCCGAAGCCCAGCCGGGTGAACTCCCCGGCCGCCGGAAACAGCTTGGCGCTATCGGCCTTGTTGGCAACGCCGATCACGGTCAGGTCGTGCTTGCGGAGCAACTGGGTGATCTTCTTGTCCAGCGGGGTCAGACCGTCGCGAATATCCACCATGAAGACCACGATACTGGCAGTCATGATGGCTTGGAGGATTTGCCGCTCGATATGTCCGCTGAGTTCGTCGGAGTCGACGATCCCGTAGCCGCCGGTATCGATCAACTCGAAGAATCGCTCGTCCCGGCTGATAAACGTACTGACCCGATCCCGAGTCACGCCGGCCGTCGGTTCAACGATACTGATCATTTCGCCGGCCAGGGCGTTGAGCAAACTGCTCTTGCCCACATTCGGCCGACCCACTATAGCAACGGTAGGTAATCCCATAGAATCGCCAACTTCTTATCAAAATACTCGGATGCCGCGCCGCCCACAGCGCGTGCGGTGGTGGATAAACAAGCTATTGTACCAGAAACACACCGTTGATGATACATCAGTGATGCATTTGCGGGGCCATCTCCTGGATCTGCCAGGAATCGGACAATGACGATCGTGTCTGGGCCTACGAGGCGACCTTCGCCAGCAGATCTGTGATGGCGGTGGCGATCTTCCCTTCGGCCTGGACCTCCAGGCAACTGGTGCGGGCCCGCCAGGTGGTGTATCCACCCAGTTCGAATTGCTCGGCCGGGGGAATGTAGCCCTCGCAGCCGTTGGCCAGGCTGATGTTCATCGTTGTTTGCAGGGGACTGGTGTGCTTGATCTTCAGGCCGGTCGCCCCGTAGACCTCGCAGGGCATCGCCGCGATGCCCAGGCCGCCGATGCGGATTGCCTGCAATTTTAACTCGCGCGTCGGAGGCATCCCGTCCAGCAGCACCGTCTCGCGGGCGTAGACTTCTGTCCAGGTGCGGGGCTTGCGGTCTTTCAGGTTGGCGGCGATATACGCCTGGGCCTTGGTCACCTCATCCTTGCTGGGCATGCGTATGTTCAGTTCGAGCTGTTTCTGCTGCATAGTTAGCGGCGCCCAGTCGTGGTACTGGATGCGCCCGTAGGCCTCGTGGGCGGCGCGGGCGACATCTTCAGCCACCGAGCGGTAATCGAACTTCCGGCGGGCATGGTCGAAGTCGCAACAGTTGGCGTCGCCGCTGGTGCCGTTGGAGATCATCGCTACGAAGGGTCGCTTGGCGCCCTCGGCACCGATGAGTTGCTTGATCCTCTCGCAGAATACGCCGAAATAGTCGGCTGAGACCGCCGGACTGCCCGCGTAGTGCGTTGAGTAGTTCGCCAGTAGAGCGACCGGTTCTCTGTCGGGCGACTGCACCGAAAGGACCGTGACCGCCGGGTCGACAGGGCCCAGTCGCTTGATGGCGTTGGCGTTGACGTATCCCGGATTCATCTGGGCCTGGTCGTTCTGCGTCCCGCCGAACGGATTCGTCAGTGCCGTGCCGGGCTTCATCTGATATCGACGGCAGAAGATATTCGTCGGGTCCTGGCCCACCGCCCAGCCGACCCGCGCCGGCGCAAGATTCTTCTGGGCGGCTTTGATCCCTTCGGCGATCCGGCCGGGCAGATACGCGGCGTATCGATTGTCGCAGTCGGTTCCCAGGCACGCAAAGACCGACGGCGCCGAATGCGTGTGCGTCGCGGAGATCAGCATCCGTTCAGTTGGGATTCCCGTAGCAGCACTGGCCGCCTGTTTAGCCTTGTCCAGGAGCGGGCGGGGAATAAGACAGCTATCGACAATTGCGATGGCGATCTGGGTGGTCCCGTCGTCGAGCACCAAGCATCGTGCGTGGAGCGGATCGATGACACGGTCCGCCTGCCGCTCGCTCACGCCGCCATTGACGATCACCGGAAACTCCCGGGGGGTGATGTCGATGGCAAAGGCGCCCGCGCGAAAGGCACGCCCCGCGCGATCTTCAGCCAGAGCTCGGGAAATCTGCGGCCCAGCGCCTGCCCAACCGGCGGCCACCGCGGCCGCCGCCGAGCCCAGAAACCGTCGCCTCGTCCGATCAACGCTCATCGGTAGTCCTCCCAATGTCGATATATAGAGACCCTGGCCAGCCACGAACAGAAACGCATTGCGCCTCGATTATACCATTCGACACGGATGAGGAAACAGCCAATCGCGAGGTGGTTCCTCAATTCGGGCCAAGTCCCGGAATGCCGAAAAACCTCCATTTTCCGAAACAATGCACACTGGAATCGACCGGGTAAACGTGTCTACTGTGAAGGATGATCATTCTTGTTATCGATAACTGAGGCTTTGATGTTGGAAGACAAACGGCTCATCTGGGATATGAGACGGGGATCGAGAGAGGCTCTCGAACGGATTTATGAGAAGTACGAGGGCTTCCTGATCACCGTGGCGGTCGCTCTTTGTCATCGAATCGATCTGGCCGAGGACGTTGTGCACGACTTCTTCGTCTCGTTCGTCCGATCCGCTCATCAGCTCAAGTTGCGTGGCAATTTGAAGGCGTACATGGCGATTTGTGTGGCCAATCTCACCCGCGATCGGCTCAGAAAGACGCGGCGTGAGCCCGCGTGTCTGGATGACGGAATCGAGGTCGAATCGACCGCCCCATCGCCCGAGCAGCAGGTCATGGAGCAGGAGCGGGCCCTGGCGTTGAATTGGGCCCTGTCCCAACTGCCCTTCGACCAGAAAGAAGTGATTGTCCTTCACCTTCATGCCCGCATGAAGTTCACGCAGATCGCCAGGCAACGCGCCGTATCGGTCAACACGGTGCGGAGCCAGTATCGGTACGGCATCAAGAAGATGAGAGCTCTCATGAACCACGAGGTGATGTCATGAAATCGCCTAAGGATATTGAACGGCAATTGGCGAACACTCACATTCGACCCAGGCCCGAGATGCGCCGCCGGGTGCTCGAATCTGCCTTCCAGGCCCAAGCGGAAGCGGAATCGAAACGCCAGGCAATGAGTACGTCGGGCTCGATATGGAGACATACGATGAACAGCAAAATGACACGCTACGCCGCCGCGGCGGTGATTCTGATAACCGCCATGGTGGTCATCCATCAACTGGGAGGCGGGCTGGATGGCGCCAGCGTCGCCTGGTCCCAGGTGGTTGAGCAGATCAACAGTCACACCCGTTACAAATGCAGACAGAGAGTGGTGCGCGAGCAGGGCCCGGCTGTCCCGACCATGGTGGTCTATCACCTGAGTCTGGCGCAGCGGCGTCAGGAAGTGGAAGACGGATCGATCCATGTGATCGACATGCGGGGCCAGGACGCGATCACGCTCGAACTCTCGCCGGCCGAGAAGAAGGCCGTCCTGACGCGACTGGTGGGATTCGGCCCCCGGAAGGACCCGGACATCATCGACATGGTCCGGCGGTTCGAGCAGGCGTCCACCGAACGACTGGGCACGAAGGAGGAAGGCGGCAAAACACTGCATGGCTTCCGACACGCGCCCAACGAGCACAACGACTTCACCGTATGGGTCGATCCGGACACCAAGTTGCTCGTCGAGATCGAACTGAAGCATCCTTCTCGAAAACAGACCATCTTCATGGATGAGTTCGAATTCGACTTTGATCTGGATGAATCGGACTTCAGCACCGAGATCCCGGACGGGTATGAGGTCGAGACAATCGTCGAAGACTACAGGCCGATCGAGCCGAAGGTCGTAGCACCGGAGACGCTTCGCACGGAACTGAGTCACACGGCCTATACGCTCGAGAAACTGCCCTGGATGAAGACTTCGACTCTCGTGCAATTCACAGACCCGCTCGTGCGGCGGGGCAAGGTATTCGTCGTCGGCGTGCGGACCGACGATGACAACTGCGTGCTTGTTGTGCAGAACAACTACTACACGGAGCGACGCATGGTCTGGCTGACGGAGGATCGGCTTGTCCTCACCACGCCCGGCGGCCCGAGGGTCTTCACCCATCCCAACGGTGCGATCTACGCCAAGCTGATGCTCGAGGCCATCGCCGATGTGAGCCCTGGCCTGTTCAAGAAGCCGGATCTTAGCGAGCAACGTTTCACCCGCATGGTGGCGATGCCCAATGGCGTGGTGCTCGGCGTTTGTGCCAATCAGCCCCTCGAAAAGGGTCGATTGCTGGAGTTGGCCCAGTCGCTGAAAGAAATCAAGACCCCCTAACCCCAACCTGATGCATTCCCAAGGCGATAGGTGGGCGATCAACGCGCCGGCCTGTCGCCTTTTTCTTCTGATCACCCCTCCCCAGCGGCCGAACGGCACAATGTCGCCGGAAATCTCACCGCGCCGCGTTTTTCTGCGTTACCGCGCGGCACTTGCAGAGGACTAGTAGTGTACCGGGGCCGGGTTTGGTAGTACCTTGCCGGTCTCAGTTGTGTACGTTGGAGCATTTGAAAGGGTAGTAAGGAATGGGCCTTGCATAGTCAGGACTCGTCCGATGTCAAACGTTGTCTTGCCGGCGATCAGGACGCGTATGCGCGATTGGTGGAGCGGCATCAAGCGACCGTTACCAGGCGCATGACGCGCTTTACGCGCGATCTGAACGAGTGCGAGGAGTTGGTGCAGACGGTGTTCATCAACGCGTATTGCAGCCTTCTCGGTTATGGGGGCGACGGTCCTTTCCTTCATTGGCTGGGAACCATTTGCACCCGCGTGGGTTACGATTTCTGGGGCAAGAGGCGTCGGGCCGGCGCGATGTCGTTGGCCGATTGTTTGGAGAAGGTGGATGTGGCCTCGGAGCAGTCCCTTACGCCCACCGAGGCGGCCGAGATCGCGCACGTGCTGCTGGCGCAGCTGCCTGATCCGGATCGACTCGTGTTGACACTGATGTACCTTGAAGGCTGCAGCACGCGAGAGATCGCGCTGCAAACCGGCTGGAATCGTGCTGTCGTCAAGACGCGTGCCTTTCGCGCCCGTCGTCGCGTCAAGGCTATCGCGGAGAAAAACGAATTGTTGGAGAAACTGGGATGGATACGCTAGAGGGCATCCAACGTCTGTGCGACCGAGCGCAGCACGAACCGGTCCAGGCCTTCGATGTGGTCGCCTCGGTACGCCGCGGCATTCGTCCACTGCAGGTCGAGCCGCCGGCGCCGAGCCTGACGATCTGGAAGATCTCCGGGGCGGTCTCGGCGCTGGCCGCCGTGATTCCGCTGGCCGTGATTGTGAAGGCCTTTGCGGTCTTTGACGAATTCCTGATTGAGTTCTACATTTCAACCCAGGTGGCATGGCTATGGTAACAGGGAAGCAACAGTCCGCAGATACGTATCGCCGACCGCGGCGTGTTATGCAAGTCGCGCTGATTCTGCTCATCCTGTTCTCTGGAATGCTGATCGGCTCGGCAGGGACGATTCTGCTCCTGCGAAACAGGATGGTTCGCGCTCAGCGGTACGACCGATCGACCGTTTCTGCTCCTATCGTCGCCTCGAAGATGCAGCAACGGTACGATCTGACAGATCGAGAAACTCAGGGTCTTGAGCGGGTTATCAGCAAGCGGATGCATGCGATAGCGGAATCGCGCCAGCAGTTCCTAACACAGCTTCGCGCCGCCCGTGAGACGTTCCTGACTGATCTCCAGGAAGTTCTGCCTCCGGCCAAGTACGAACTATTGAAAGGTCATCTGGAGGCCAGGAGAAGATGGTTTCGGTGGTTCTTTGGGGTCTCCCAAGAGCCGCAGGAGGATTCGCTGGGAGGTTTCTTGAAGGACTCTGGTCAAGACCAATCGCAGGAACATGTTTTGAAAAAGGAGAATCGTTGAATGAAGACAGTGTGTAGGAATCTCGTTTTGGCCCTATTGGCCCTGTCCATGCTGACCGGCTGCGGTGGGCGACGCAAGAGAGCGGCGAAGACGCAGGCGATTTCGGACGCCAAGGTCAAGATGGCGCTCATGGAGCAGCAGAACGACAATCAGCAGAAACAAATCGAGGCTCTGGAAAAGCAAATTGCCGAGCTTCAGAAGAAGTGATCTCGCATGGCCTCCTGTCACAGTGACCCTACCCAGACCGGGAACACCTCGTGGCGGGAGGCTGCGCGGGGGGCTGGACCGATCTGGCCGGCAAGAAAGAAAGACAACGTATGAAGAGAACACCAAGGAATCTTGTTTTACTTCTTCTGACCGTCATGCTCTTCGGCGGGTGCGCCCAGCGGCGCTATGGCGCGCCCGACGCCGCGACCAAAGTCGGCCTCTTGGAGCAGGTCGAAAGCCAGCAGGAACGGATCGAGACGCTCGAGTGGGAGGTCGCCGAACTCTTCAGACAGAGCGATCAGGGGCGGATCGATCTGCTGGAACGCCGGGTTGCCGAGCTCTGGGAGTGGAGTCAGCAAGAACGAATCGAAACACTGGAATGGGAAGTTGCCGAACTGCAGGAGCAGTAGGCGGGCGGATCCACACCTTTCCGCTCTTATTGCTCCGTTTCATCTGGGGGCTGCTGTCCATTGGCGCAGTGGCCCAGCACGTCTTAGTCGAACCTCGCTGTGACAGCAGTAGCAATGGCTCGCGGTTAGGGTGCATCGCCAATAGCGCTATACAAAGGAATCTTGGACAATGCACGAGACAGTGACTTCGCATAAACGAATGGAAAGGCCTTGGGCAGGGCTATGGGTATTAGTGATCTATTCCGGTGTTCTGTTGGGCTGGCCGTGGCAATGCCCTAAGAGGCAGAGACTTACGCTGCCGGACCTCTTCTCCCACATATTGCCACGCTCGTCCCGATAGTTCAGGGCTTCTGTCTCGCCTGTCAACGGAAGCGAAGGCGGATTGGGTTCCTAGAGGCTCCAATCTCGACCCACTCACGTGCTGGAAGGATAAACAAGCAGCGAGTCGCAGGGATGCTCACCGTGGCGCGAACCGGTCAGTCGACGGTGGTGTCGAAGACGCGGCCCGTCTTCCAGTTGTCCTTGTTCCTGTCGTTCAGTCGTACGACTTCTCGCCCTGCTGGATGGCGCGTCGGTTTCGCCGTTCGGCTTTCTGCCGTTGCGAGTACCTTTCCTGGCGTTGCTTGTCAACCTCGCACGGCTCGAACCCGGCCATGTCCGCCCGCGGGCGCTTTCTCAACATGTCCCTGCCCGCGCGGATAATGGCGAGAGCTTCCTGGTATTGAGCGGAACGCTTGTCCTTGATCTGGCTCAAACAGGGACTCAACTCAGGCCTGTCGAAATTGACCTCGACGCTTTGATTCGAGCTGTAATTCATCATACCTGCAAGGTTTCGCCCGGTCAGGGCGCTCAGCCGTTTGAATTGTGTGCTGGTTAACGGCGTTCGTCCCGTCTGGCTCTCCGGGTACGCACACGCATAGGTCGGATAGTAGACCGCATTCAAGTCCACCCATGTCACCAGTCGGTCGAAATCCTCCTGGCTCAGTTCGATATCCGCGTGTTCGTCAACCGTCGGTTTACGAATCTCCTCAATCAACCGGCTGGCGTGTGAACCCCACGCATAGGCTCCCTGGACCGGCGCCGGTCCGGCGCCCACGCACTGCAGGTACCCTTTGCGCCAGAGTTCCATGTAGGCCGTGTTGAAAGCCAGCGTCCGGTCGCCGGAAAGGTTCAGTTTCTCGCCGGCGCTCTCGCCATAGTCGTGACATTTGACGCAGTGCGTATCCAGCACGGGCTGCACCTCGGTGGCGAAGCCAAACGGCCGCGCCGGCCCGTACCACCCCTGCAGACCGCTTGGTCCACGTCGCAAGGCCATTGGCACACGCTTCGATTGTGCCGGCGGTGCCGCCAGGCGTCTATCGTGACACCCGATACACCCCGTCGTCTCGCCGGGCTGAGCCACCGTTCCGCTCCGCATGGACTGGATCATCATACCGTCTTCATCCAGCAGTTGAAAATACACAAAGCTCTCAGCGGGAACGCGGAAGTACGCCGAGCCATCTTCCTCTACCGGCACCGTCCCCAGGATTCGCTTGTTCTCCAGGCTATGCCAGTTCATCGCCGGTGCGGTATAACCCTGCCCCAGCCACATCCCTCTGGACCAATGGAGTTTCGGGGGCGACTCGACCACACGCAGGGCCTTCACCGCGCCGTGCCGGACTCCATCCATGTGTGTTCCCTGATAGACGTCCGCCACGAAGAAGTACCCCTCTTTGCTCGCAAAGTCCCTGCGCGGCTCAATCATGGGTGGCCTTGGCGTCCCCTTGATCGGCATGGGGTCGTAACAACCCGGGCCTTCCGTGTGCAGCAAGAGTTCGTTTCCGAACACATCCACCAGATAGATACCGGTCTGTTCGGCCTGTCCCGTCATCCGCGAGCAGAGGAAGTACTTGTCGCTCAAGGGCCACGGGTCCTCATACTTCAAGCGCACGGTTCTTGTATAGAGATCGCAGTCGAACGCGCCGCCTTCGCGCACGGCGTTGACCGCCTCCGCAGGCCAGGTCCGCAGGACGGGTCGGCGTCCGTCGATTCCCAGCCGTCTGTCGATAATGGCCAATGCCCCCCAAAGCCGGTCATGGTGGGCCCCGAGGACGCACAGGGTCTGCGCCGTCCCCGGGATTTCGTGGGCGTTGAACACCGCGCCGGGCACCGCCGTGTTGTTGCCCCAGTAGATCGCCTGGTTCGTCCCGTCCGGGTTCACCGTCCAGAGCCCGTGGGCATCTCCGAAGTTGCGGTCCACATACTCCCACCGCGCGTAGAGAATCCGTCCATCTGCCATCAGTTCGCTATGATTGTCGAACAGCGTGTTCTTTGTGATCTGATGGATGTTGGCCCCGTCGGCATCCATTCGAAACAGGTTAGCCGCGTGGTCGCGACTGCACATATTGTACTTCGGCTCCCGCGTCGAAGAGAAGACGATGCTGTCGTCCGGCAGGTAGATCGGATCGAAGTCACTGACGCCCGCGGCCCGCGTGAGCTGTTTCAGGGCCGTGCCGTCCACATTCACTTCCCAGATGTGATAGTCCTCGCTGATGTTGCGCCGCATGGCGAAGACAATGCGCTCGCCGTCGAAGTGCAACTGGGGATCGCGAATGACCCCTTCCGGTATCTCCATCAATGTGGTGACCTCTCCCCCTTTGCCGAAGTCAATCGTCTTCAGCGCCCCGGGGCCCTGAAAGAGGTCGCTGTGCGAGATGCCCCGGTCCACGTTGAACTCATTGGTATGGAACAAGGTGTCGATAGCGTGGTAATGACTGCGATACTGATGTCTCGTCACGAACAGGATCGTTTGCCCGCTCACCAGCGGATTGGCCACCAACGCGCTGCGCCGCAGGTCCTCAAACCGATCCCGAAGCTCTGTCACGCGCTCGGCGCTTGCGTGCGCCAATTCCTTCTCGATTTCGTTAAGTTGCCTTAAGAACGCTTCTCCATCTGCATAGCGATCTCCAAACGTCTCGATCAGGTCCTCGATCGCCATCTGCACGGGTCCCAACAGTTCGCGCACTTCGTTCCGCACTCTCGCCAGAGCAAGGCGCTGACGCATCGCTTTTCTCTGGAGATTCGCTTGCCCATCGAGTCGGCCTTGCGCGGAAAAGTCATCGAATGCAATGTAGCCCCATCCCCCACTATTGCGATCGACGATGCGGATGAATACCTTCTGCCCCCCGAGTTCAGGCACGTCCCATTCGACTCGGTGCATAATCTCCGTATTGCGTCCGTGGGCTTGAACGACTTCCTTCCCCTCTAGCGTGCACAGCGCGACGTAGGTGTCGTCCCACTTGCCGCCCCCGATGAGAAAGCTCATGGCGCCGTCAGCCAATATGAAGACCGGCGATTCGGCCACACCCGTCATCCGATCGGCCGAAGGCCTCCCCGGCTGCTGCTCCACCGTGGAAAGATAGTACTTCCCCTGCTTGTTGTACCGGCTCGAAACGCCGGGATAGCGATTATGGAACTCCGCCCGATCCGAAACGAAGTAATCGAAGCGCCCCTCGACCACCTCCCAGCCCTGCAAATCGCCCGTCTCAAAATCGAAACGGACCCTCTCTCCAGGCGCATCGGAAGCCAGGCATTGCCCCGCCAAAACACTCGCCGCCACAGCAAGTACCACCAGTCCAAGGTTTCTCACCTGACGCTCCTATCCGGGATGTCCACACGACGATGTGCCTCTCAGTTCAGCGAGTCGCAGGGATGCTCGCCGTGGCACGAACCGGTCAGTCGACGGTGGTGTCGAAGACGCGGACGGTCTTCCAGTTGTCCTTGTTCCTGTCGATGAACCTCTGGTGGTCCGCCGCTTTCTGGTAGAGGTCATGGTGCTCTTTGTCGGCAAAGACGACGTGCAGCCCGACATCCCAGTCGCGAATGTTCACGTCCCGATCATGCTCGGCAATGAGCGTCCCGGCCGCGAAAAACGTCACGCCCGGATGGTCCTTGAGATACGTGTAACAATCCGCGACGAGTTCCGCCCGGGCGGCCGCCGAGTTATCATTAAGCGCGAAGTACACGTTGTGCGCAATCGCCGGCCCCTTGGCCCGACTTCGACGAAGCGGTTCACCGCAGCCACCCACCGCAAAAACAACCACCCACAGCGCAACGACTATCGCATTCCTCATGAGCAACCTCCCAAAGTATTTCCACACAAAAGAGTCGACATTCAACACAGGCGCTCACAAAGAGCGCGTCTGTACATCGAGCCCGTGATGATACCACAGCACCCAGCCGACCACCAACGCCATTATTGCGGCCGGCGAGACCACGTCTCTTGGGCGTGATCAGAGTCAGAGATGTTGTCCGTTGACGCGGGCGACAAGAACGAAAGCCGGAAATTAAAACTCGATACAAGCGCGAAACCCCAATGACCCAGAATGAAACCAAGCTTTCTGGGACGCTTCCTGAGAACGGCGCCGCTTGGTTTCCTCGTGCCAGCCGATTCTCCCATATTGACAACCAAGTAGATTCCGGGCAGTATGAGCAGTCGCCAGTGTCGATCACAGTCTGGATATGCTTATTGGGGAAGATCGGAAGCTGAGATGATCAACGAACAGGAACTGAGAGAGTTGTTGGCCGACTTGGAGTCGGATCGGGTAGAACGAACCACTTCAACAACGGACACCCACAAGTTCTGCGAAGCAATCTGCGCATTCGCTAATGATATGCCGGCGCACAGCTGTTCTGGCTATCTTGTCATTGGGGCGCAAGACAGGGATGGCAAGGTTGAAGGTGCGGACGTGACGGACAATTTGTTGCAGCAGCTATCCAATTATGCGGATTCCGGCCAGATCGTTCCGCTACCTTCCATGACGGTACAGAAAATGTCGTTGCTCGAAGGGGATGTGGCTGTTGTTGAGGTCCGCCCGTCCGACATGCCGCCGGTTCGCTACCGCGGTCGGGTGTATATACGCCGCGGGCCCCGGAAGGCCATCGCTAACGAACAGGAAGAACGCGTCCTGACGGAGAAACGGACTCACCACGCGCGTACGTTCGACCTGCGACCCTGCAGAGGTTGCGCCAGCGACGACCTTGTGTTGGATCTATTTCAATTGACGTACCTCAAAGCCGCCGTTGCCCCAGAACTTATCGAAGAGAACAATCGTGACCTACTTGAACAGATGGCATCGCTTGGCCTATGGTGCCCGGCGGAAGCGTGCGCCACGAACGCCGGCGCTATCCTCTTCGCACAAGACCCTTTAAATTGGCTTCCCGGCGCGGCGATTCAATATGTGCGATATGCGGGCGATGCATTGGACAGCGATGTTTTGGACGAGAGGCGCTTTGAAGGCGATCTGATTACCGTGCTTCGGGAACTCGATGGTTTCCTGAGAACGCTGTTTCCGTCCCGGCCGGAATCTGTTTCACCCCTCAAAGAAGATGCCCGTACACCCTATCCGATGCTTGCGGTCAGAGAGTTGCTCATGAACGCCGTGATGCACCGTGACTACGAATCGAACGCCCCAATCCGGCTTTATTGGCTCGGTGATCACGTCGAGATACAGAACCCGGGAGGACTTTACGGGGCTGTAACAGCAGAAACGTTTCCAAATCAGAACGACTACCGTAATCCAAAGATAGCCGAGGCCATGAGGACTCTTGGCTATGTCAATACGTTTGGCCGAGGCATTGCTCGGGCCCAGCGATCCCTACGCGACAACGGGAACCCTCCGGCAGAATTCGGGATCGATGAACCGGCGTTTTTCCTGGCTACGCTCAGAGAGGTCGCACCATGAGGACGATAGCCTTCTTCAACAACAAGGGCGGCGTTGGCAAGACCACGTTGGTCTACCACGTTGCGTGGATGTGTGCGGAACTGGGCCAATCCGTTCTGGCCGTCGATCTTGATCCCCAGGCAAATCTGACCACGATGTTTTTCGGGGAGGATCACCTGGAGACGTTGTGGCCAGAGGACGGCAAGAACCAGAGTATTCTCTCTTGCATTGAACCGATTATAGAAGGAGTGGGCGACATTGCCGAAGCGAAACTGCAACAGATTCGCCCAGAAATCCATCTTCTGCCGGGGGATCTGGGTCTCTCCCAGTTTGAAGACAAGCTTTCCGACAGCTGGCCACGTTGTCTGGACGGCGATAAAGCCGCATTCCGGGTAATCACGGCATTCCACCGTATCATTTACCATGCGGCAGAGGAGATCAACGCGGATATTGTGCTTATGGACGTGGGCCCAAATCTTGGTGCAATCAACCGTGCATCCCTCATTGCGTCCGACCATGTTGTGATGCCACTCGCTCCCGGTCTCTTTTCTCTGCAAGGCCTGAGGAACTTGGGCCCGACGCTTCACGCATGGCGGAGGAGTTGGCAACAACGGCTGGACGCGAAACCTGCTGACCTGGACATCCCCATGCCCCCCGGCGCCATGAAGCCCGCTGGATACGTGGTCATGCAGCATGTGGAACGGAAGAACCGGCCAGTCAAGGCCTACCAGCGATGGATCTCGAAGATACCACAGATCTACGAGACGTGTGTTTTGCGGCGTGCCCACAGCGCGGTGAGCCCCGAATCAGACGCCAACCGAATCGGGTTCATCAAGAACTACCAAAGCCTGATGCCACTGGCGGAGGATGCACGCAAGCCGGTTTTCAAGCTGACGCCCGCTGATGGGGCGATTGGGGCCCATGCCGCAGCAGTTTCGAAGTGCTACATGGACTTCAAGACCCTCACGAAGGAAATCGTCCGCAGGACCAACAATGGCTCTTCCTAGGTTTTTCCTCGCCCACGCGTCCTTCTCGGTGGGCTGGATATGGGCGCTATTCTGGGGACAATCGCAAAAAGTCGGGGGGATGTGGGGATTTCAGGGGCGGGTGTGTCTACGGTTTTTTTGTGCGTCGGATTTCCGCGAATTCACTTGACGGGAGGGCTTGGGGTTAGTAGTGTAGGCAACAACCACAGCTCGGTGTGAAGTGTGAGGCGCAGATGGCCAATGCCGCCGACCCGATACCCAATCAGAATGCTGGGGCGTTTGTGTCCCATGGGACGCCAATATCCGTGGCATGTCGCGTTGGGGCG
>Ga0075114_10000061_pt1 | contig 75931 bp, 47 predicted proteins | sample AntAceMetag02UKM_FD_69784 | JGI IMG/M metagenome (GOLD analysis project Ga0075114, IMG submission 69784) | Saline lake microbial communities from Ace Lake, Antarctica - Antarctic Ace Lake Metagenome 02UKM | ecosystem: Environmental > Aquatic > Non-marine Saline and Alkaline > Saline | place... | reverse complement strand
ACCTCTGTCGTCGGTGCGACTGGCGTCGTTGACATCGTCGAACACCGTCCCCAGGTACACATCATGCGTGACGGCAAACTCGCCCGCTTCCCAACCCAGGACTACGTCACGAGGGACATCGACGGCAGCATCGGCGGGGCTGGGATTGGCGGCCGATTCAGTGCCGCCTATGCCCCCCATCGCCGCCAAGACCTCTGCCTCCGTCAAGGCGTGGTTGAAGACGGCGACATCGTCGATGAAGCCGTAGAAGCTATTCGCAGCATTGCTATCACATCCTATGGTAAGAGAGATGGTATTGCCGGCCAAAGGCGAAAAAGTACTTCCTTGTCCCTCTAATGATCCGTCTACATAGATTTTCTTGTCTCCTTCGTCAAAAGTGAGTACTACGTGATGCCACTCGTTTAAGGTGTGTTGAGAAGTGGTAGAATCACAAGTGCCGGAACAGGATCTTATTACCGTCCCGGGATAAGTATCCATGTGGGGACCATTTGACGTGCCTGCAGTACATTTGTCTATGACTCTCATACCACTACCGCGTGACTCCATCTGATAGATCCACGCGGCTAATGTAAATTTCTCCCACAGGTGCAAGGTTTCATTATCGGGCACTTCAACGGAATCGTCGTCACCATCGAATTCCAACGCGCCGTTGAACATCCCGGTGACCCACTGGGGATCACCCCGAAGGGTGCCATCGTTTCCATTGCCGCTTGAGTCATACGCGGTTGTGCCCTCGCCCTCATCAAACGCCCAGTGTCCCACCAGATCGGCCGATACACTGCCGACCAAACTCAGCACCAGACATATACCAAGCAGATACACAGGTCTTCTAGACATGGCAATCCTCCTTCAGAAGAAACTCATGCAACCTTGCTCCGGCGACACACCGAAGCATGCTCACCTCCGCCCCTCTCCGTAACCCCATTCCCTGGTGGGGATGATCGGCGACCATCGGGCCGACCTGGACTCCGGACCATCGCTCTCCGATGGAACAGATTATGAGGGTTCGCCGGCACCTCCTTTCCGCATCCAAGGGGAATCGTCGCTCAAGAAATGGATGGCATGGGCGCGGCCTCTGATGAGGTGTGGACACCCACTGCCCCCCGGTGCCCCATGTGTCGCCCTGTAACACATTGCGCCCGACCCTCCGGTCTGCAACCAGCATGCCTGTCAAGGCCCGCTCTTTGGCCACCGTCCTCTCATACCGCACCGCGCTGCGGCGGGGATATAACCGACGTACCCAAGGGGCCTGAACACTATCGAGTATATCGATTGAAAGGTGGCCAGACAACAGGATTTCCCCAAGCGGTCTCCCCGCCAGGATGAAACCTCAACGCTCCTGCTCAGTGTATCCTCGCGCCAGGCAACCGCGCAAGCCCTATATCGTCCTTCAGAGGCCACTGCCATGGGCTCAAGACTCTTACAGACACCTTTGCCCGGTGTACGGGTTTGCTGGTGGGCTGTTCCAGCGGAACGTGGTAAGATGGCGGCCGGTGAATGGATCGGGGACGAGGGTTTGTCCTGATTCGGAATGGTGTGGCGGCTGTTTGGCCTGTTTTCTTTCTTGAGGGCGTGCGGTGAACACTGTGTGGCGATGGGCGATCTTGCTGGTTTGTGTGGGTGTCATGGGTTTGGCGCCGACTGAAGCAGCGACGCCCAATCGGAAAGCCGCCCGGCTGGCTCGCCGCAATCTGCTTCAGTATCACGACAAGAACGGTAACGCCCAACGCGTCGAGACATCGGCCGATTGGCAGAAACGGCGGACGGATATCCTCCGCTCGATGCAGAAGGTCATGGGAGAACTGCCTGGCGACCAGCACCACGTGGCTCTGGACGTCCAGGTGGAAGAGGAAACCGACGCGGAGCAGTACGTCCGACGACTGATTACCTATCAATCCGAACCGGGCTCGCGAACACCCGCCTATCTCTGCATCCCTAGAGACGTGCTCGCCGGCAAGCGCCGCGCTCCGGCGGTCCTCTGTCTACATCCCACGGACGACAAGGCCGGACACAAAGTCGTCCTCGGACTGGGCGGCCGCGCGGGAAGGCAGTACGCTGCGGAGTTGTCCGAACGAGGCTATGTCACCCTCTCACCCTCCTACCCCCACCTGGCCAACTACTGGCCCAACCTGGGAGGATTGGGCTACGTCAGTGGCACGATGAAGGCCATTTGGGACAATTCCCGCGGACTGGATCTCCTGGCCTCGCTGCAGTTCGTAGACGACACACGTGGCTTTGGCGCCATCGGTCATTCCCTGGGTGGGCACAACGCCATCTACACGGCCGTATTTGACGAGCGGATCACGGTTCTCGCCAGCAGTTGCGGCTTTGATTCGTACCGGGACTACAAGGACGGGGCCGAGCGCCACTGGTATTTCAGCCAGGGTTGGTGCCAGATCCGCTACATGCCGCGCATGTCCAACTATCGCGGCAAGCTGGACGAAATCCCGTTCGATTTCCCCGAACTACTCGGGGCCCTGGCTCCCCGTCCGTTTTTTGTCAACGCCCCGCTGCACGATGACAACTTCCAGTGGAAGAGTGTTGATGCCTGTGCGGCGGCCGCTCGTCCGATCTACGATCTGCTGGGCGGCAAAGGCAATCTCATCATCAAACACCCCGATTGCGATCACAATTTCCCCGACGAACTTCGCGAAACAGCGTACCAAATCATCGACTCCGTGTTGCGTCCGGGATATGCTGGGGACGAACGCTAGTCTTGGCAACGGCAACACGCTAACGTATTCTTGAGGACGTGCTATGGATTCTGTTTTTCGATGGGCGGTTTTGCTGGTGTGTGTGGGTGTGATGGGTCTGGCTCCGGCCGGAGCGGCGACGCCTGATTCGGAACTGGCCAAGGAGATTCTAGCGAACGAGGACCTACCCAAGGTGCTGGCACGGGGCAAGGCGATTCTCCAGACGGGCCTGACCGCCGGCAGTGGTTATGGCGAGGTGTGGATTCGCGATCTGAACACGTTCATCGAGCTGGCGCTGGAGGTCCAGGACCGTGACCAGATCCGCCAGTCGCTACTGATTTTCTTCCACTTCCAGGGCGACGACGGTAATATCATCGATGGCTACATCCCCACCGAAAAGGCCACCGGCGGGTACGAGTATATCATCTCGGCGCAGATCCCCGAGTTGCTGGGACACAAGAACACCGTCGAGACGGACCAGGAGGCCTCGCTCGTCCAGGCGATCCGGCGCTACGTGAAGACGACGGGCGATTCCTCGATCCTGCGCGAGAAGGTCAACGGCCTGAACGTCCAGGACCGGCTGGAGCAGGCGCTGCGCTTCCTGCTGGAGCACCGCTACGACGCCAAGCACGGCCTGATCTGGGGGGCGACCACGTCGGACTGGGGTGACGTGCAGCCGGAACACTCCTGGGGCGTGCGGCTGGACGAGAGCAGCCATCGGGCGATCGACATCTACGACAACGCGATGTTCGTCATCGCGGTGAACGACTACCTCGAACTGATCGGACCCGACTCGAACAAGGCGGCCAAGTGGAAAGCGATCGCGGCACGGATCAAGGCCAACACACGCGAGCATCTCTGGGACGCGGCCCGGCACAAGTTCCGCCCGCACGTCTATCTGGATGGCTCGCCCTTCCCGGCCGACTTCGACGAAGAGCGCATCTATTATCATGGCGGCACGGCCAGCGCCATCGAGGCGGGCATGCTAACCGACGAGGAGATCCTGCTGGCCCTCGGTGACATGGTCAACAACATGCGGTTCTCCGGCGCCGGCTCGATCGGACTAACGGTGTACCCGCCCTATCCGGATGGCTACTTCAAGAACAAGGGCATGGGGCGCTTCTCGTATCAGAACGGGGGCGACTGGACCTGGTTCGGGGGCCGGATGATCCAGCAACTGATCGCGTACGGCTACGTCGAGCAGGCCTACCGACAGCTGGTGCCGATGGTCGAGCGGGTCGAGAAGAACAACGGCTTCTTCGAGTGGTACACCGTGACCAACGAGCCCAAGGGTTCGGGCCTTTTCCGCGGCTCGGCCGGCGTGCTGGGCAAAGCGATCCAGATGCTCCAGGCGTGGGCCGAGCAGCGGTGACACTCGACCGCGTGCCGGCGCTCAATCGCCCGGGAATCCTTGCATCCATTCGGGCCAATCCGGACGGGGAGCCGCCGTCTCAAAGGTCCGATGCCACTTCAGCTTCCACAGTCCCTTCAGCCCGATTCGGCGGGCGGAGAGGTCCAGAAACACGCCGCTGACGAAACGCTCGTGGCGGTTCAGGCAGAAGACGTCCATCCCTCCAGGGACGCTGAGAGGCTGGATACTCGGATCTGAGGGGCATTGCCCGAACGAAGGAGGCGGATCGGTGTGATGCGGATGGCCATCCATCCACGACGCATCCAGCAGGAGCGGTACAGCACCGATCCCCTTGACGTCCATGCGCCGCCAGTTGGAGGTTGTCGACAAACCGCGAGGATTGACTCTCGCCTGCGTCGGAGGGTTGCAGACCCAACCGTTGAGGCCGTAGCTGCCGTAACCTACGTAGACATCCGGTGCCGCAAACACATCGAGGCCCCCATCGAGAGAATCGCCGGAAGAGGCATCACCGAAACTGAAGGCATTGTAGGCAACAAATGGATGTTGCCCACCCTCTGATGGGAACCGTCTGGCCCTCGGACAGAACAGCAGTTCGTTACGCTTATCGTAGGAGAGCAATCCCAATGCCGATTGCCACGCTCGGCTCGTGGAGGGCATGCAGCCGCCGTGGTCGCCCGCATAGACCTGGAAGGCGCTGCCCAACTGCCTCAGATTCGAGCGGCAGGCGACGCTCTGTGCCTGTCGACGCGCGCCGAGAAGCGTCGGAAACGCCAAGGCCATCAGTATCGCGACGACAGCTACGACGACCAACAACTCAATCAGTGTGAATCCTTCTCGTCTGCTAATAATGGCACGGCTCCCCTGCAAGGGCTCACCTTGTTCGTCAATCCCTCTCCCGGCCGACTCGCGCCCGCACACTGTGCAGATCGAAGCCGGAGGTCCCGCCTCCGCCGCTCGTGGAGAGGATGCGGACCGCCCGAGGCACAAAGGGCACTCGTACATCGGCAAGGTCAAACCCTGACTCGGTCGGGATCTGCAGACCCGCCGGAGCGGTCCTCACCTCTCCCAGCACACGGGCATGGCCTTGCCCATCTGTGACAAGCACGCGGGCCCGCTCTCCGTTCGCTCCCCACTCGACGACGAATATATCGTCGCCCGGGGCATCGACAATCCGGCCGCTAAAGGCCAGCTCAATCCAGTGCCCCGTCGGCAGGACGACAGACGATTGCTCCGAGAAGGGCGCGCCGCAGAGCCATGCATTGGGGTCGACCGGAGTCGAGACGACCTGGTCGGCCTCGATGCCATTCCACCCGTCACCGTCGGGGTCATGGGTCGCAAGCAGACGAGACGGGTATTCAAACGTCGTCGAGAGCGACGCGACGTCGGGGCCTGCCGCCGCAGAGGGTTCGGGAGACCCCTTCCGATGGGTGGCGTTCCAGCCGGCAACCGCCAGAACGACCGCCGTGAGGGCCACTCCAACAGCCATGCCCAATTGCGTACCGACGATGGCGATCGCTTTGGCCGGCACGCCGACTTCCAGGGTGGCGCGGGCAACAGCAACCGTTACGGAAGCGGCGTCCGTGGAAGCCGTTCGACGGGCAAACATCCCCAGCCCGACGGACAAGAGAGCCGTCTTGAATCCACGACGGGACAGATGGCGTCGCAGCGAGCGCTTGGCGCGGAACATAAGGACTTGGGTGGCCATCTCACTGCAATCCATGATAGTGGCAATCTCGGCGTATGATTTCTGCTCGAAACAACGCAGCACCAAGACAGCACGCTGGCGCAGACCCAACCTCCCGATCGCTTCAAAGGTCGCCTCTAACAGTTCCTTGTGAATCATCGTATTGAGACCATCAATGCTATCCGATGACGCAGAAGCTGACGGAGGCGCTGCGCTCACCAGGAGCAGACGTTTGGCCTCGGCTTCCTTTCCTTTGTCTCTGAAATGATGCTGCACCTTTCCCAGGGCTGTCCGGTATAGCCACGGCCAGAGCGCATCAGCCCGTTCCAACTGTTTCACGGATTCAACCATCTGCAGGAGGGTCTCCTGTAAGAGGTCCTGGGTCAGATCGTGGTCCAACGTGAGCCGGTAGATGTAGGCGCGCAGCCTGCCCTCGACCAGACGGGCAAGGCGATCCAGGCCTTTCTGGTCTCCCTGCTGGGTCTGTCGCACCAGTTCACTGTAGTCCGCTTGGCTGGGCATGTCGTCCATAGGCTCTTTATTGTATAGTCCGAAACCGTGGTGTTCCTTACACTTTTTTTTCGTCTCTTCCAAAGAATCTGCCACTTTCCACCGCGCCAACGTCATACGCCGAACCGGTGCCGAAACCGACACGGGATCCGCTGCATACCTTGGGAAAATATCAATAACACATGGAAAAAAACGTAAGGTTCCGGCTCATTCGGGACTATTGCATCGGGAAACCGCTACACCTCTCCAAGACAACCGCAATCGGGGGAAACCATGGGAAAGACATGCAGAGCACGGCAGAGACATCCGCCGGAATGGAACAGAGCATAGAACCACATCGTCGCCCAGTGGTTCTCCACCCGTACGCCGCCTGTGTCGTTGGATCAGGTAAATAGCAACAATCTGTGAGGAGTCGTATCATGAAAATGAAAGTTCGGCAGACAATTCTGGGCATCCTGGGAACCTTAGGGTTGGTGATCGGCATCATGGCCATGGCATCCAGCCATCCAGTCATGGGAGCGCCTGCATTCATCGGGTCGGCCGGAGAGAACCCGCTGGGATCGACACTGGAAACGCTTTTCCGCATTGAGGCAACGACAGACCAAGGAGTCTACCACGATGTGGACACCGTGAGGCTAACGATGAGACTGCTGAACGAAAGCTCGTTCACCGTCTATGTCGGCATAGGGCCCGATGAACCTACCTTCACCACATCCGAGCAGGACGACCTGAGTCACATGCCGCTCTCATCACTCACCATCGGCTACGTGATTCTGACACCACTGGATCAGCCGCCTACGACTTGTACGGCGACGGTGGGACCCGACGGGACTGTCGAAGGTTTCTGTCCCCAGTTCAGGCGGTATCCCCTGTCACTTTACAGTTCGAATGAGGTTCTGGGCCACAGCACGAGAATCATCTCCGTGCTGGAGATTGCGTTGGATAGCAGCCCGTGCTTTGACACCGATCCGGAGGACGAGACTCTTTGTGACCCTCTCCCCCTGGAGCCAGGATACTACCTGCTCGACTGCCATGTCGATGGTATCTGTGGGACTGAAGCAGCCCAAGCCCAACAAATCATCCAAATTCGATCCTGAGGAGGGGCAAGAACTTCCGCGGAGGCAAGCGTCACCACAACGTTGGCGCCTGCCTCCTTCCGGGAGTACGCACGGCCGACCTAAGCTACACCGCCGGGGGATGCCGGCTAATCGTGTGCGGCAGCAAAACAGACGATCCGGCCGAGGTCGGTGCTGACCAGGAGTTTGCCCTGAGAGACGGCCAGGCCGTAGGCGCGGCCGTCCACGGAGGCCCGCCAGAGTTCGCCGCCGGTCGCCAGGTCATGGGCGACCACGACGCCCTCCCCGCCGGCAAACAACGTCTCGCCGGCCAGGATCAGTTCAAACGGACAGTCACTCGGGACACGCCAGAGAAAGCTGGAGGGCAATTTTTGCTGCAACACGGCGATCTGAGCCCCAGCCGATTCCAACTCCTGCGTCAGAAGCGTACGTTCCGACGCCGGCGCATCGGCGGCCAGTTTCTTCTTTTTCTCACCCAATTCTTTCTGCCGCGCCTGCAGCGTCCTGATCCGACCTTGCAGGTCCAGATAGGTATTGCGATCGAAGGCCTGGAGTTTACCATCGGCATACAGGTAGACAATGCCCTGGTGAATCACGATCGAGGTCGCACGGGGGAACGTCACAAGCCGATCCTGCTGCTGGCCGGTGAAGAAACGCAACTCACCCTCGGCGCGATGGTTCTGCCCGTGCCCGTGAACGAGGATGAAATCCTCCGTCAGCAGGCCGAAGACCCCGCCGAAACCCGAGTCGCCCAGACTCTTGAGCCTGATGCCGTTGCCACGATCGAAGGCCAGCGGCGCCTGTCGCCCTTGCGAAACATAGAGCTTGGTCGATGAAGCCAACATTGGGCCCTGCGCAGCCATGTGGTCATACTTTTTCCGAAAGAGGCCGCTGCCGGAGACGGTGCCCGAGGCGGCGTCGAGGGCGCAGAGATAAGTCTCTTCCCAGGGCAGGAGCGAGGCGGCGAAATAGACCTTCGCGTCCTCCACGAGAACGCCCGTCCGGCACGGATACAGTGACGTGAGCTTGCCGTTAACGGGGACCTTGCGACCGCCGGGGACCGCCTGATAGTCCCAGGCAAGTTCGCCCGCCTCGGCGTCGATACAGTAGACGTGCCCGTCGTCGGAGCCGAAGTAGAGCTCGCCTGCGTCAAACGCCGGCGGCACGCGGACGGGGCCCCCGGCGAAGAAGACCCACTTCTCCTGTCCCGTGACCGCGTCGAGGCAGTGGATGGCATCATCGACCGAACTGCCGAAGAAGACGTCGCCCGCGACGGCCGTCACGTGGAAGACGGGATCGAAGTTGCGCATGGATTTGAGCTTGCGAATATTGGCGTACGAATCCCATTTGGCCGGACCGGCCCAGGCCGTCTGGGGCGCCTCAGCAGAACCGTACTCCCAGGCCTTCTGCAGGGGGACATCCAACGGCTCGCTTGTGACGCCGCTGCGCCGGTTGTCGTGCCGATACGTCGGCCAATCCTCGGCCTGGGCCCAGGCGGGGACCACGGTCCAAACGGAAAGGATAACCCACAAAACTGTCATGGTATGTCGGTTCATGTCGTTCCTCTGCTCGTTCACCATTCGTGCTGTGACATCATCTCTCAAATCGTGCTACCGGGTCGCGCGCATTTGGCCGGACGGCGGCGCCGGCGCGAAGGCCAGGGACGTCTCCAGCCAGTTTCCACAACTGCAGCCGCCCCCCCCCTCAGGCGAAAGCACCATTCCCTCGCCGGCAATCGTGCTGAGCCAGCAACTGGGACGCAGGTTGTACCAGCTTGTGACACTCTCATTGGTCACATCCCACATCGCAACCCGTCGGGACTGGCCCCGATAGATCAGTGCGTGCTTCGTGCCGCAGTAGGTAGCGCAGCCTTCATGTCGCCCCACGGAAGAGGTGACGAGTTGGCCCGATTTCAGGTCATAGCCGCGCGGTTCGAGGTAAACGCGGTCGGCCAGAACGACCGGATGCTGCATGTGCCCGCTGTGGTTGTTGCTGGGCCAAGCGTGCTCGGCGTGCCACTGCGCGGTGCCGGTCCGGGCGTTAAACCGATAGAGATGGTACTTACCGGCGGCAGAGGAGGCGATGATGACGGCGTCATCCGTGCAAGAAAGGAAGAAGACGACGATGCCGTCGGCGGTATCGATCGGTTGCTCCCAGCGCCGCTGCCCCGTCTGGGGGTCCAGCGCCACCAGATACTGACTCGACCACAAGCGCGCGTCGTTGAGCCGGCGGCTCGACGATCCCTTGAGTTGTTCGTTGCGCGACTCGATGAAGAAGACGGCCTCCTCGCTCACGGCGATGGTCGTGTTGATCACGAGACCGCTTTGCCAGGTCCAGAGCCGCTCTCTCGTCTGCAAATCGTAGGCGAACAGCACTTCGCTGCAAACCTTTTCGGTCCCGTAGCCGCTGGTCTTGTCGTACCAGGATTGCCCACCCCAGAAATCGGTATACACCGTGTCCTTCTTAACGGCGCTGGCGAACAGGACGCCATCGTCCTGGGCAACATAACCCCAATCGTAGTCCGGCCCGGCAAATTCGTCGGGCAGATCGAAGACGTCCACGAGGTTGCCGTCGTAATGCTCGATCACCCAACACTTGTCTTTGATGGCGATATAGAGCGAGTCGTCGTCGGTACACCAGTTGCTCGCATCCCGCGGAAGATTGACCCGCTGCATGGGGGGAACCTCCAGCGACCACAAAATCGCGCCGTTGTAGGAATCCAGGGCCACCATACGATTCATCCCCTGGTGAAACAGCCGACCGTTGGCCGCCAGCGGCGCCGGCATGCGTGGGTTCCGATCCATTCCAAAGTCGGCGCCGGGCTTGCCCAGCCACTGCACCTGAAGATCGTCGGTGCCCGCGGCGCCGCCCAGGTCGTCGTGACTGTCGGTCGTGTTGCCCGCGTCCCCATACTGATGCGTCCACGAGCCGATACCAGGGGAAACCTGCTTCTCAACGATGCAGAACGGCCCGGCCTCGGTCGGGTGGTTTCGGAAACCGACCAGCGAGGCCCTCAACCAGGTCTCGATGGCCTCAACACCGGGCGCAGAACAGGACAGTAGCGCGGCTCCATCGCGCGGGCGCAGAACCCGAAACATCTCGGCCGCCTGCCCCGGACACTGCCCCTCGAACAACATCCGCTCGGAGACAATGAGATTGGCGAAGTTGCTCGGATAGGACACATCCGCCAGGCTCTCGATGTGCTGAGCGGTGACGCGCGTTCCATACACGCCGGCCTGGTACAGCCGCCGGCGCACTTCGGCCACGCGAGCGGCATCTTCATCCAGTCCCACGACGGTCAAATTTGTGCGGGCGGCCAGGGCATGGGCCAGCGAACCGTCGACGAGCCCCCACACGAGGCAGTAACCCTTCGTGACGCCCTGCTGCAACATCTCTTCGACGATTGCCTCGACTTGCTCCTGCCGCACCGGATCGGCCGAGAACGGGACATCGGCGGGCAACGGATGAACGCCGTAATTCAACGCCGTGTCCAGCTCATAGACGTCCGTGCTTCGTTCTCCCGCTCCCGCGGGCACTTTGACGCGATAGGCATAGACTTCGTTGGGCCGCAGCCCTTCGATCTTCATCGCGTGACGTTTCTTGGGTAGCGCATCGGAAACCCGGAGATCCAGGTCGCCCTGATGGGGCCCCTCTAGTTGGATGCTGGGGGAGTGCTTGGCCCCAGGTCCGGCCAGGCCGTATTCGAGAATGGAGGAGCAGGCCTCGTTCGTCCACCAGTGGACCATGGCCTCCGAGGGCGTCACGTACTGCACGTAGGGCCCGAGTTCCAGCTCCAAATCCAGAGGAGCACTCTGGGCCGGCGCCTTGTCGCTATAGTGAGCCTGGATCTGCGCGACATCGAGCGCATCGGCGTAAAGCGCAACCTGGTGGAGCGATCCGTTGGTCGGATGGAATTCATTTTCGTCCCGGTAGGCCCCGATGGTGAAGAACCCCTCGGGCGGGTAGTCAATCGCCCCGCTCAGCGACTGGCTGCTCTCCAGTTGGCCGTTAACGTACAGCTTCAGCGTTTGGCCGTCATAGGTTCCCACAACGTGACACCACTGGCCCGGCTGGAATGCGGTCTTGCCCGGCATATACTGGAGGCTCTTGCCGGTGGCGACGGAGAACGTGAACGTCGTGCTATTGTAGCCCAGGAGCCAGCCCTTTTCGAACGAGCCGTTGTCCTGGAAATAGCCGATGAGACCGCCCCAACTTTGCCCGGCGTTCAGACTGACCCAGGCTTCGAGACTGATGTTCTGGGGGGGCAAGAGCGCTGCCGGCGGGCCACTAATCGCAAGAGAGGTCCGCACACCGTCCAGGGCCAGAGCGGGCAGGTCTCCTTCCACGAATGCCGAGGCCCCGTGGATTTCGGCTTGAACCCCACCGACCGTGTCCACCAGGGCCGATCCGTCAAGATGTCCCTCTGCAAATTCCCAGCGGGCGATGGGATCCAGTTGGGCTCCCAGGGCGGCTGTGACACTGAGGGAGAGAATTACTACGGCTATCACACGGGATGTCAGGCAGGCGTTCGTCTTCATTTCCATTCCAGTCAAAGAGACGGTAAAATAAGACTCCTCACGCATCGGCGAGCGAATTCAACACCCGCCCATCATACCAGAAAACCCACCGATTGGATAATCTTCCTTCTATTCCTCTGGGGCCGGGAATGCCAAAAAAACAAAGAATTAACAAATCCCTGGTCATTATCGCATCAAGATTGGTATCATAGAGTAATTATTGCGGAGGGAAGCCGATGGAAATGCTGGTGTTCCTCTTGGAGGTAAGCAAACGATGAAGAAGACGAAACACAACGCGTTTACACTGATCGAGCTACTGGTTGTCATCGCCGTCATCGCCGTCTTGATGGGGATTCTGATGCCCTCGCTCAGGAAAGCTCGAGCGCAGGCCAGGGCTGTCGCCTGTGGGGCTCACGTGAAGAATCTCGGTGTGGCGTTCCGAATGTACCTGGACGACAACGATGGCATAACACACACGACGCCCAATCAGGGACTGTGGGACAATGAGTGGGAGGGATTCGCGACCGTCACGGACTACGAACCGGACGACGAAAATGCCTACTGGGGCATTTCGTACCTTCCGTACGCCCTGAACAAGAAGGTCTTCGAATGTCCCGACACGGTGCGCAACGATGATTGGCCGGAAATAGGCTGGGGCGTCTTGTACCAGAAGTATTTCAAGTATTGCTCCTATGGCCTGAACGGCTACATCGCATCGACATCAAGCAAACCTACGAGGGTCGACCAAAAATTCAGGACACATTCCGAGACGGTCGTCTTCCAGGACCATATCGAGCAGAAGCTGGACAGCATCAACTCAGATATGTTCTGTATCGGTCCCAGCAGCAGCGTCAATATCCCCCAATGGCGTCCGGGTAATTCCTTGGTCGATGGCGACTGGCAGGGGTTTGACACTGTACGGGAGTGCTTCCGCCATTCAAAGGCTTCCAATACCTGCTGGCTGGACGGCCACGTCAGCAAGATCAAACAGAGTACAGGCGAGGACGTCCCAACCTATTGGTACGACGGCGACCGTTCGAGAGTCATTGGGAAATAGTTCGATCCGACTGAGAAGGAGTCTCAACGTGAACGTCACCTATCGTTGTATTTGCCTCGTCCTGATCGTTGCGTGTCTGGGCGTTTCAGGCTGCAAGAAAAAAGAGGCGGCCCCGGAGGCCACCACGATCAGTCAGGCTCAAATTGACAGCGCGCGCGATGCGATGACGCGCGACATGCAAGCGACCGCCTTTAGCAGCCTTAAGAAAGCGCATGTGGGGAAAAAATGCGTTGTGACAGCACGTACGATGGAGGACAAGGCGCAACTCGGTCCCCCGCCCCCTCCCTTCGGCATGGTGCGTATGCTGGGATCGACCACCATCTATCAAGGCGAGTTGCTGGACATCGCGACAGGCGCCCTCACCATCCGGGCGGCCTATCCCAGCCCCAACCACTACAAAGAACTGGAGATCCCCAAAGAGGACATTCAGTCCATCCATCTGGGCAATTGACCTCAGATGGGCCGGAAGTAGAAGGCGCCAAACTGCCGCGATCAGGCAGGGGGCAAGTCGTAGCGTTTCTTGAGGGCCTCCAGCCTTTTCTTCAGTCGCTGGACTAGCCGCTGGCTGTCCGGCCGACCATAGAGATTGCTCATCTCATCCGGGTCCTTCTCCAGGTCGTAGAGTTCCCAGCCCTCGTCGCCATAGAGGAAATGGATCAGCTTGTATCGCTGAGTTCTGACCCCCTCGTGCGGCCCGATCCCATAGGCCTTCTCGTAGAAGCGGTAGTACATCGCGCGACGCCAGTTGCCGGGGACCTGCCCCTGAGCAACGGCGCGGAAACTCCTGCCCTGGATGTCACTTGGGACTGTCACGCCGGCGTAATCCAGCAGGGTCGAAGCAAAATCCAGGTTCAAAACGATCTGGTCTGAGGTCGCGCCCGAATTGATCTCCTTCGGATACCGCATGAGCAAGGGCATTCTCAAAGCGTGTTCGTACATGAACCGCTTGTCGTAGAGACCATGATCGCCCAGGAAGAAGCCCTGGTCGGAGGTGTAAACGACAATGGTGTTGTCCCTCAGTCCAGCCTCGTCAAGATAGTCGAGCACCCGTCCCACGTTGTCATCGACCGAGGCAATGCAGCGCAAGTAGTGCTTCATATAGACCTGATAGACCCATTGGCGGATCTCTTGTTCGGTCATGCCCGGCGGGATCTGGCCGAAGCGCTGAAAGTGAAGTTCCCACTGCTTCGGCCCGACGCGCAGCCTGTGATTGGCGATCTGCCCCGTGCGACTCTGGTAGTCATCATCGAACGTTTCCGGCCTGGGGATCTCAACGTCCGCAAACATTTCGGCATGCTTGGCGTCGGGCTCCCAGTCGGCGTGAGGGGCCTTGTGATGGAGCATCATCAGGAAGGGTTTATCGCCGGCGCGATTCTTGAGCCACTTCAGGGCGCTGTCGGTAATCAGGTCGGTGACATATCCGGTGTGCTTCTTGCGGACCCCGTTCTCGATCATGACGGGATTGTGATAGTCACCCTGTCCGGGCAGGACGTGGCTGTAGTCAAAGCCCGTCGGCGGGCTCTTCAAATGCCACTTACCCACGATGGCGGTCTGATAGCCTGCCTTCCCGAGCAGTTTCGGCAAGGTCTGCTGGCCACCGTCGAACGGTCGACTGTTGTCCATCACACCATTGAGGTGACTGTATTTGCCCGTTAGGATGACAGCGCGGCTCGGCGCGCAGATGCTGTTGGTGCAAAAGCAATTCTCAAATCGCATCCCTTCACGAGCCAGACGATCGATGTTGGGCGTCTTGTTGATCCGACTGCCGTAGGCGCCGATTGCGTGCGAGGCATGGTCATCGCTCATGATGAACAAAATATTGGGACGCGATCCGGCCTCAGCGGCATCCGCCGGAGCGGGTGACACGAGCCCTATCCTCGTCAGAAGCCCGGCCGCTGCCATCGTGCTGGTTCTCAAGAACTCTCGTCTTTGCATAGTCACTACCCCTCTTTTCGGACGTAAACGAAATAGGCGCCGCAGATATCTGCGCCGTCGGTGTCCAGGAACGTGGCGCGGACATCTGCCGGTCCCTTAGCAAGTGTCACGTCGAATGGCACGGCCATCGCGGCCGCGCCAACCGGCTTCTTGAACGTCCGGCCACCAACATCCAGACGCACCGAGGCGACGGGCAGGGCGCGGCACTCGGGAAAAAGCCAGCGTTTCTGCTCAACCACCGCCTCGTCAGGCCCTTGTTCGGCCGGGACACCGGTCATGGGGGCATCGACACCGAGAGGCCAGCGGCGGACCTCGAAACGATACGGACCCGCCTGCGCCGTCTCGATCGGCCAATAGCCATTGATCTTCCTTCCCCGGCGGACATCCCCCTGCCACCAGATGTGCTCGGTGGCCGAATCGAGCATCCACGCGTCCGGGCCCAATTCCACAACTTTCTGCTGCGCTGAGCCGACGATCGGTCGTTCGCAGGGCTGCTTGCGCCCCAGTCCACATCGACTCCAATGCGCCTCGTACCGCCCGCGCAGCTTCTGAACCACGTCGGGATGCTTGGCCGCGACATCGCTTTTCTGCGCGGGGTCGGCCTGGATATCGTAAAGCTGCCGCCCATTGATCAGCCTCCAGCGCTGGGTCAGAACGACACTGGAGGCCCACTTGACCGGCGTTTCGCGGTTGTTCTGGCTGTGCAGCACCCAGCTTCGATCCTCCCAGGACCGCTTCGACGATCTCAGCAGCGGCGCGAGACTCCGCCCATCCAGGTCGGGGGCATCAGGCCAACGAAGGGAGCACAGATCAGCCAGCGTGGGCAACACATCGAAGTGAGCGGCCAGCGTACCGACATCTCGGGGTGGACCCAACGAACCGGCCGGCCAGCGTACGAAGCAGGGAACGCGATGGCCCCCTTCGTAAACCGAGCCCTTGTGCGCCCTCATACCGGCGTTGTACACGTTCTGGCGATGGGCAGTGCCGTTGTCAGTCAGAAAGATCACGATCGTGTTGTCGGCGAGGCCCTCGGTATTGAGGAAGCGCTGCAATCGACCCATGTTCGCATCGACTCGGGCGATCGAGGCGTAGAAGTTGTCCAGCGCTTCGGGCAGTTCCCGATCGCGATACCGCTCAAGCCATTCGCGACGCACGTTCCAGGGGAAGTGCGGCACGTTCGGGGCCAGGTTGATGAAGAAGGGGCGCTCGCGATGGTGTCGAATGAACTGCATCGTCCGGTCGAAGAAGACATCGGTATTGAAGCCCTCGGCCCGCTCCCATCGACCGTTGTGGTTGTAGTGGTCGTCGAAACGGTCGTTGCCCCAGTGATCACTCGTCGCGGCCAGGCCGCAGTCGCCAATCCCGAACCACTCGTCGAAACCGCGGTCGATCGGTCGATAAGGGTAGTTGTGACCCAGATGCCATTTCCCGAACAAAGCGGTTCGATAGCCGTTCGATTTGAAGACATCGGCGACCGTCGTCTCCCTCTTCGGCAAATAGTTCCGCATATTCAGCGTCCGGCGGACCCCGACACGGTCCGAGAGTCTGCCCGTCATCAGAGCCGCCCGCGTCGGAGCGCAGAAGGGATTGACGTGGAAATTGGTGAACCGCACAGATTCGGCGTGCAGGCGATCCAGATGGGGCGTCTTCAGGACGGGATGCCCATGGCATGACAGGTCGCCATAGCCCTGATCGTCCGTCATGATCAGAAGAACGTTGGGTCGCTTGCCCGGGGATTTGGCAGATTGCGCCAAGGTGCTGACGCCCCCGGCGCCTGTGAGCAAACCCGCCGTCGCCAACGCGCCGGCCTTGAGAAACTCTCGTCTTCGCATGTTCGCCTGCCCTCAACAGGGGTTCGTCTTCTGGGTCGGGAACGGACTGCTCATCGTTCGACGCTCACAACACTCTAACAGGCTGCGATGCCGGGTCAATCCCTTTCGCGGCGCACGGTACGACTCGGTTCGGGATCGGTGCTCGACAAGCAATCGACAAACAGGTATGATCTATACGTCCGCCATAGTGTTTATAAGATTTTCTTTACTCGGACTCAAATATGCGACCTCCGGCCCAGATCGTCAACTGGCTCTCTCTGGACAAGATGTTCCGCTGGCTCCAGGCGGCCCCCGATGAGGCGGCACACAAGCGCCGCATGGCGATCTGGCTGACGCATACGGGCAAACTCCACGCCAACAAGATCGCCCAGGCGCTGGGCGTCTCCACCCAGGCGGTCTGGCTATGGATTCGCCAGTACAACCAGAGCGGGCCGAACGGGCTCGAACGGAAAGGCCGAGGGGGGCGCCGTTGGGGATTCATGACGCCCGAGCAGGAAGCTCGATTGCTCCGTCCTTTGATTCAGAGGGCCCGTACGGGCCATCCCCCCAAGCCCAGCACTGTCAAACGGATCATCGAAGACGCGGTGCAGGGCCCCGTCTCCATGTCTTACGTCTACCGCCTGCTCCGACGCCATAACTGGGCGGGCGTCATCGCCCAATCGCAGTACAGCGGGCCCGCTGGGAAGGACTCGGAGACCTTTGCGGACCTCGCCAAGCCCTGGCGCCGGGAAGACTAATCCGGCACCGCCTACAGTCATTACTCTACTATCGTTGTATAAAATCTGTTTTATCTTGGTGAAGCCTCCACGAAGCGATATCTTGTGACATACAAATGGGAATAGTGGATTCGAGGAGAGCATTGTATGGCGCCAGCGGACCAGAAGGACACTTCCAGCAACATCGTTCAGAATTGTATCGAGAAGGTAAAAGGTCGGGGTCTGTCGGTGGTTCTGCCTGAGGGCCGGGACCCCCGCATCCTCCAGGCGGCGCTCCAGATCAAGGCGGCGCAGATCGGCGAACCGATCGTGCTCGGCAAACCTGAGAAAATCCAGGCCGCCGCGACCGAGGCGAACGTCTCGCTGGCGGACATCCAAACATTGGACCCGAAGGAGAGCCCCCAACTGGATGCCTATGCGGCCAAGTACATTGGCGGACGCAACGACATCGCCCCCGGCGTGGCGCGGCGCATGGTAATGAAGCCCCCCTTCCACGGCGGGGTGATGGTCGCCTGTGGGGACGCCGACGCGATGGTTGCCGGCGCCGTCAGCGCGACAGCCACCGTGATCCAGGCCGGCACACTAACCATCGGACTGGCCAAGGGGATCGAGACGGTGTCCAGCTACTTCCTCATGATCATCCCCGAATTCCTGGGTGAGACGGACAAACCGTTCATCTACGCCGACTGCGCGGTGAATATCGACCCCGACGCGGCACAACTGGCGGACATCGCCCTGGCCTCGGCCCAGAGCGCCCGGGGCCTGCTCGGCGACGAACCGCGCATCGCCCTGCTGTCCTACTCGACGCGGGGCAGCGCCGCCGGGCCCAGTGCGGAGAAGGTCCTCAAGGCGCTGGATATTGCCCGCTCCAAAGCGCCGGAACTAGCCATCGATGGCGAATTTCAGGCCGATTCGGCGATCGTGCCCCGCGTGGCCGCCAAGAAGGTCAGGGGCGACAGCACCGTCGCCGGGACAGCCAACGTGCTGGTCTTCCCCGACCTGGACGCCGGGAATATCGCCTACAAGCTGACCCAGTACATGGCCGGCGCCCAGGCGATCGGACCGCTGCTCCAGGGCTTCGCCAAGCCAGTGGCGGATCTGTCCCGAGGGGCCTCCGTCTCGGACATTGTGACCACGACGGCCATCACGCTGGCCCAGGTGCAGGACAAGAATTGAAGGCAAATCGAGATCTTTGAGGTAGACCCCTACGATGAAGGTTCTGGTAATCAATGCCGGCAGCTCCTCGATCAAGTACCAACTCTACGACATGCCCGACCGTCGGGTGCTGGCCAAAGGCAAAGTCGAACGAATCGGAGACGAGCAATCCGAACTGGCCCACACGTGCGGCGTCGAGACGGTGACGCGGAAGGAGCCCGTGGCGGACCACGAGCGGGCGATGCAACTGATCCTGGACATCCTCACGGACCCGAAGGCCGGCGCCGTGGCGGATCTGACCGAAATCGCCACCGTCGGGCACCGCGTCGTCCATGGCGGCGAAGAGTTCACCGGCTCGATCATCGTCGATGACCGCGTGCTGGCCTCGGTGGAGCGGTTCGTCGATCTGGCGCCCCTGCACAACCCGCACAACCTGGTGGGCATCCGCGCCGCCCAGGCCAAGCTGCCCCACGCGATTCAGGTCGCCTGCTTCGACACCGCGTTCCACACAACGCTGCCCGAGGTCGCCTACATGTACGCGTTGCCCTTCGAGCTTTACGAGCGATTCGGCGTCCGGCGTTACGGGTTCCACGGAACCTCCCACCGCTACGTAGCGCGTCGGGCCGCGACCCTGACAGGAATCGACAAATACCAGTCCAACACCATCACGTGCCACCTGGGCAATGGCTGCTCCATCGCGGCCGTCCAGAACGGCCAGTCCGTCGATACGTCGATGGGATTCACCCCGCTGGAAGGCCTCGTCATGGGGACGCGGACGGGGGATTTCGACCCCGCGATCCTCTTCTATTTGGCGAACAAGGGCTACGACCTAGCCGGGCTGAATACCCTCTGCAACAAAAAGAGCGGCCTGCTCGGGCTCTCCGGCGCCTCCAACGACATGCGGACCCTGGAACAACTTGCCGACGAGGGAAACGACCGGGCGAAACTGGCGATCGAGGTCTTCTGCTATCGCGTGCGCAAGTACCTCGGGTCCTACTTCGCGGTGCTGAACGATCTACATGCGATCGTCCTGACCGGGGGAATCGGGGAGAACTGCCCTCTGGTACGTAAGCTGATCTGCCAGAACCTGAACCAGATGGGCATTGAGCTTGATGTGAGCACCAACGAAACCGTCTATGGACAGGAGATGGCGATCACCACGCCCGACAGCAAGGTCGCCGTGCTGGTGATTCCCACCAACGAAGAACAAGCCATCGCCGGCGACGCGTTCGAACTGGCCGCCCAGGTGGCAAAATCACCCTAGGCATCTAGGCCTTCCGTCGAGTATTCTCCAGCGGGAATACTCAGGCAATCCAAGAAGAGCGACAATCTACAGCCAAGGCAGGACAGAATATGACGGACACATCAGACGACAGAAGGTTCCTCGTAGACGTGGGCTTGCGGGATCTGCCCTTCCCTATCCGAGCGGTGTCTCGGGACCACGCGGATGGGCAGCAGACCATTGCGAACATCTCGATCAACGCCCGCATCATGCAGGCCTTCGAGGCGCGGTGGATCGACAAGTTCATCCAGATCCTCCACAGCCACCGCGACAACATCGGCACCCGGACGCTCCGGGGCAACCTGCGCGACTACATCGCGGAGCTGCAAGCCACGGCGCTGAAGATCGATTTCGACTACCCCTTCTTCGTGGAGAAGCTAACCCCGGTCTCCAAAGAGACGTGCCTGGTGCGCTATCTCTGCCAGTATTCGGCCAAGGCGCACTCGGTCGAGGACCCGGCGGTGGTGACCTTCAAGATCCAGACGCCTTGCATTACGACTTATCCGGCCTCCGACGTCCAGAGCCCAAAAGGACTGTTCGGGCAGTTGAGCGTGTTGGACATCGCCGTGCAGAGCAAAACGGATATCTTCCCCGAAGACATTGTCGAACTCGTGGACCGGCACGTGCTAGCCTCGGTCTACTCCTTCCTGGGCGAAGAAGATCAGCGGGCGATCATCGAGAAAGTCCATTCCGAAGAAAAGACCAGCGTCGTCGTGGTGGACGAGGTAAAAAAGGAGCTGGCCCGGAATCGGAACATCGAATGGTACGCCATCGATTGCTCGAACTATGGGATGCTCCATTCCTACAGCACGGTCATTCGGACCGAGAAAAGCGCGTGGGTCCCGTTCAGCGGATTCGACGAGCCCATATAGGCCCAATGCAGCGATGAGGCGAACGCCCTCGAGAGATAAGGCAGGTGGAAACATGAAGACGGAAGTATATCGAAAACTCACCGCTCGGGAACGGGAAGTGCTCCGGATGCAGGGGTGTTCGGCCGAAGACTGGCGGCACGTGGAAGTCACGGACAATTTCGACCCCGCTTACGTCCGCAGCGCCCGCTTCCTCGGTTCGGTGCGTCTGGGCCACTTTTCGGGGAACGTCAGTACAATCGGCGGGCTCGAACGATCCAGTGGCATCTACAATGCCGTGCTATGCGATTGCACGGTGGGTGACGACACCCGGATCGCCAATGTCGGGCTGCACATCGCCAATTACGATATCGGCCAGGGAGTGTGCATTGAGAACGTGGCGACGATCCAGACGAACCCCGGCGCCACGTTCGGCAATGGTGTTGAGGTCAGCGTGCTGAACGAAGCCGGCGGGCGCGAGGTCATCCTGTTCGACCGTTTGAGTGCCCAGTTCGCCTATTTGATGTGTCTGCACCGGTATCGGCCGAAGGTCGTCGAGCGCCTCCGAGCCATCGCTTTGGATTACGTTGCATCCGTCCGGTCGGACCGGGGCAAGGTCGGTCAGGGCGCGATGATCTGCTCGACCGACGAGATCATCGATGTCAACATCGGACCCTACGCGACCGTCAACCATGCCTCCAGCCTGCGCAACGGAACTATTCTGAGCTCCCAGGAGGCGCCGACGACGATTGGCGTCAAGGTGATCGCCGAAGACTTCATCGTCGCCGAGAGTTCCTCCGTCACCGGCGGCGCCCTGCTGAGCGAGGTCTTCGTCGGACAGGGCTGTCGCATCGGCCGGCAGTACTCGGCTGAGAACTCGGTGTTCTTCGCCAACTGCGAAGCCTTCCACGGCGAGGCCTGCTCGATCTTCGCCGGACCCTATACCGTGACACATCACAAATCGACACTGCTGATCGCCGGCCTGTTCAGCTTCTACAACGCCGGCAGCGGCACGAATCAGTCCAACCACATGTACAAACTGGGTCCGGCCCACGAGGGGCGCCTGCTGCGCGGCACCAAGACAGGCTCCTTCTCCTACATGATGTGGCCCAACAAGGTGGGCCCCTTCAGCGTCGTCCTGGGCAAGCACAGCACCAACTTCGACACGGCCGACTATCCGTTCAGTCACCTGGAGGCCCGTGCCGATGGCAAGTGCGCGATGATCCCCGGCCTGCACCTGACCACCGTCGGCACGGTCCGCGACGCCGCCAAATGGCCCAAGCGGGACCGCCGCCAGGGCCACGAGAAACGCGACATGGTCTCGTTCGGCGTCTTCACGCCCTACACCGTCGGTCGAATGATCAAGGCCAGTGCGACGCTCAAGCACCTCCAGGACACGACGGACCGATCCGTCGAAGAGGTCTCTATCGGCGGCGCCCTGCTCAAACGCCTCATGCTGCGCACCAGTCAGAAGTACTACCGGACAGGCATCCAGATGTACCTGCTGGATAACGTGATCCAGAAGGTCGAGGCCGCGTTGGAAGCCTCTCCGATCGATACGCGGAAGGCTCTCGCGACCGACAGCGAGGCCGTCTACAGCACCGAATGGGTGGACATCGCCGGCCAACTCATGCCCAAGCACCGCATGCAGGACTTCGAGGATGCGATCGAGGCCGGAAAGATCGACACCATCGAGGCGTTCGAGGTCGGCGCCCGCAGCATTCATGAACAATACGACGCCGACGAGTGGCTCTGGGTGTGCAAGGCCTACGAGCAGGTGTTTGGAGAGGCCCCCGGGACACTGACCGCCGAGGGGATCTGCGAGGCCGCCGCGGCGCTGCTGAAGGTCAAGAGGAAGTTCCTGAACCTCGTAGCCGCCGACGCTCAGAAGGAATTCTCAGAAATCAGCCAGATCGGATTCGGCCAGGACGGCGGCGAGGCGGATGTGGAAATGGACTTCCGCGCCGTCCGGGGACGCTATGAAGAGAACCAGTTCGTCCAGGAGATCCGGCTGAGCATCGAACAGTTGCAGCAACGCATCGACCGCATCACGAAAAATGCAAAGAGCAAAATGTAAAAGGCAAAATTGGGGAAGTCGTCGCCGCGGCGCGGCGATTCCGCAATTGTGATGTTTGATTTCTACATTTGGATTTTTCTTTTGATGAAAGGAACGGTCATATGAGAGTGATTGTACAGAAGGATTACGATCGCGCCAGCGCGTGGGCGGCCGCCAGTGTCGCCCGGGCCATCAACCAGTTCAAACCGACGCCCCGCCGACCTTTCGTCCTGGGCCTGCCCACCGGCTCCTCTCCGCTCGGCATGTATAAGGAGTTGATCCGCCTGAACAAGGCCAAAAAGGTCAGCTTCGCCAATGTGGTGACGTTCAATATGGATGAGTACGTAGGGCTACCCAAGTCACATCCCCAAAGCTACTACTCCTTCATGTGGGACAACTTCTTCAGTCACATCAATATCAAGAAGACCAACGCCAACATTCTCAACGGCAACGCCAAGAATCTCGAGAGTGAGTGCGCCCGCTACGAGAAGAAGATCAAGGGCTACGGCGGCATCAAGCTGTTCGTCGGCGGTATCGGGCCGGACGGACACATCGCCTTCAACGAGCCGGGCTCGTCCCTGGCCAGCCGCACGCGTGTCAAGACGCTGACCCAGGACACCATCATCGCCAATTCGAGGTTCTTCGATGGCGACGTCAACAAGGTCCCCAAGACCGCGCTGACCGTCGGTGTCGGTACGGTGATGGACTCCAAGACCGTCCTGATCATCGTTTCGGGTCACAACAAAGCCCGCGCCCTGCAGCAGACCGTCGAGTTCGGCGTCAATCACATGTGGACGGTTTCCTGTCTCCAACTCCACCCCCACGGCATCATCGTGTGCGACGATTCGGCAACCGTGGAAATGAAGGTCGGAACGGTCAACTACTTCAAGGATATCGAAAAAGCCAACCTGGACCCCGCGAAGGTGCTTCAGGGCAAGGCATCGTAGGGGATGGAATGGCATTAAGCGGATGGCGGAGAAGCGTGTGAGCCGAATCCACCACCCGCGACGGAGAATAGTCTTATGTCTGATGTGGAAAAACGAATCAAAGAGGTCACCGCGAGAACGCTGAAGATCGATACGGCGCGCATCGCCAGCGACTCGCGTTTTGTCGAGGATCTGGGGGCCGAATCGATCCAGAGCGTCGAACTCGTCGCCGCCTTCGAAGAAGAATTCGATATCGAGATGGATGAGGAGGACGCCCTCGAGGTCAAGACGGTGGGCAAAGCCGTCGAATTCATCGGCAAACTTGTCTAATGACACTGCTCAAGGCTGGAACAGGAGCGGCGGTACGAACCCTGCCGCCGCTCTCCAGTCTCTTGCTCAACACGTTCGACCCGCCACACGTCAATCCTTGCTCAGCCTGAGGGCGTAATCCCACGTAATGGTCGGAATCTCAAGCTGAATCCGGCCATCGGCGTCACTGGTCGCCGTCTCCGTCTTCAGAACCTCGCCGGCCTGAGTATCCCAATGTTGGACGGTCCAGTGACCCGGCGCTAAGTCGCTCAAAATCAACCTGCTGGGCACCACCTCATAGGGCTCGAAATCGTCGCGCCGGGCGTTCGACCAGGTGTAGTCCGGACTCTGAAGCCAGACCAGCGCCCCGGTCTGCCCGGCCACACCCAACACACGCAGAGGAGGCTTTTGAGGCCGCACGATGCCGGGAATGCGATACGCACCGACCATCAGCCAGTCCTTACCGACGCATTTGACCACGACCGTATGACGGCCCGCCGGCAGATCGATCCCGTAGCTGCCGCGAAACTGCGATAGCGATCCGCCCTTCTCCGGGTCGTCCTGATCGACGAAATCGGCTCGCAGCGCCTCCCTGCGATCAAGCACAATCTGAAGGGCAGCGCCCCCATGACCCGATACGTCACCCACATCCACAATGAAACGCGTCGGCTCGCTGACCTGGAGGTGGAAGGTCACAGGGTTGTGAAGATCGGGATGGTTGCGCAGGCCATGCAGGATGCCGGCTGGCTTTACGTCGTAGGTCGCGTTGCCATCGGCATCGATCTTCACCTTGGTGGGCTTGTTGTACGGCGCTGGATTCCAGGAGACGTCGGAAACGTTCAGCATGAAATCCATGGTCGGCACCGGCGCGTCCGGCGAGCGCCAGAGGATCTCGGCTTCGACGGGCCCAGCCTGCTGAGCGATGAAATCGAAGTCCTCGATCCAGCGGGTGAAACAGCCCCAGATGGGATAGAGGTCGCGCGGATGGACGTAACTGTCCCACCACCACGTCATCGCCGTGCCGGCAGCGCCGAGCCCGACACTGCTGTACAGGCCGTTGTGCAGGTGGATGCCGTTCGGGTCCAACTGGCCCGTTTCCTGGCCACTGTGACTGACGCCAAACTCGCCGTGGAAATGGGGTCGGTCCTGGGCCGCCGCTTTCCTCGCCACGTCCTTCTGGAACTCGGCGACGATGTCGTTGGCCTGGTAGTGATGGGTCTGAACGAAATCCAGTTCGTCAAGGCCGTCCACCGCCGGGTCGCCCCTCGAATTGGCGAAACTGGTCGTGATCAGATGCTTCCACGGATCAATATCGCGCAGATAGACCGCCATCTCCCGGTGCCAACTGGCAATGAGCTGACTGTCATAATCGTCGATCAGATCGACCTCGTTGAAGAACTCCCAGGCGAAGAGATTCTTGCTGTACCCATAGCGCGCGACCAGATAGCGCAGGCGGTTGCGGTAGGCGTCGAGCATCTTGCGATTGCTGAAGAACTCGATCGGCTTGTCGATCGGCGCGCCGTGGTCGGGATGCAGGGGTGACATCTCCCAGAACCCGTGGAGCCGATTCGTGCTTCGTAACATCCCGTGCGCATCGAAACAGAGCATCAGATGCAGACCATGCCGCTCGGCCAGTTCCAGAACGTGGTCCAGGTGCCAGGCCCGCTGCAGATCGATTCGGTCGTATCCGGACCTTTGGGTAATCAGGGCCAAGTCGTTCCATTCCAGTGACAACCAGATGCGGGCGAAGTTGCAGCCGTTGGCGGCGTAGTTGGGAAACCAGTCGTCATAGGCGAAGACGTGCTTGGCTGAGTTGCCCCAGGTTTCGCCCCAGCAGACGTTGGCCCCGACGGCGAACCAGGTCCGGCCGTCATCGGTCGCGAAGTAGCGGTCGTCCGTTGGGTGGCGTCGGATCATCCCCGCCTCGTCGGAGGCGACCACACGGATATCCACCGGCGCCGATCGCACCGTTCCCGTACGGTCCTGGGCGACAACGACCAACTGATGCGCTCCGGCCGTGGCGAACGACAGTCGGGCCTGCCATCGGGGCTGCCCCGCCGAGACCGTAAGCCGGTCCTTCTTGGCCGAATCGTCCCGCTGGTACGGTGCGTAGAAGAAACCCGGCGCCATCCACTGCCGACCCTCGGGCTCGGTCACCTCCACATCCACGCGAATCTGGCTGGAATCGAAGGCATTCTCGTACGAGGCCTGCAGATCGATATCCAACGTAAGCCTCTGGACGACCTGCACTTCTGAGCGATCCGGCCGAACGGACTTGATCCCCAGAGGTTTCTGCTCGCTGTAATGTTCATAGCCCGTCACCGCCAGAGCGGCTGAGGTCCAACAGCCAATCGCCAACAAGTATGCCAATCGTCGCGTCACCATTTCCATCCTCAGATACCAGGTTGAAGTGAAACCAACTTCAGGCTTCGTATCGACGCGCTCATTGTAGCATCCCTCGACCACAAGGCTCCAGCCCGAATCCCATGGGAAATGTCACACTATGGGATTCGTCCTGTTGCCACATAGCATCGCGTGCGATAAACTCAGATGTGGATCGCCCATCATCTCGCGCGATGACGTCGGATTGGAACGGATGGAAACGAGGCTGACCATGAGATCAACGTTGATGTTCCTCGGTATCGTAGCTGCTCTATGCGGTGAAACGGCATGGGCTAAAGCCCATCCTACCATCAGACCCGCACGCGTGTACCGCGATCGGCCGTTCGTGCAAGACCGTAGTGAGAAGATCGCGCTGGCCCCCGATCTCCAGGGCGCTACGCTCATGAAGGTCCGCGCCGACCGCAACGGACGCATCCTCGTGCTCTCGGACAAGGGCCTCCTGCAAATCCACGAAGGCCGACTCAAACCGGACAGACTGCACCGCCCGCTGGCGGACATGCAGATCCGCGACATGGACATCCATCAGGGGCAGTTCGTCTATTTGACTGACAAATGGGTCCTGAGCAACGCTTGGGCGGGTCGACTGCTGGCAAAGCACCAGACACCCGACGCCCGACGCCTGGCGATGGCGGACGGCCAGGACTTCCTGGTCGAGGACGCCAATACCGAGCAAATCGTTTTCGACGCTGCACGCCGTCGATTCCTGATCCTCGCCGAGAACAAGCTATGGCAAAGAGAAGCGAACGGAAAGGCGCGCGAGGTGAAAACGCGTGGGTTGAGAGCCCACCCCACCTGCTTTGAGTTGACGAAGGCCAGCGAGGTTCTCGTTGGCACGTCCAATGGGTATCTGCGTCTGGACGCGGATACTTTCAAGCAGAAATCAGAGATGGTGACGGCACTGCCCTGCCCGGACATTCGCTGCATCACGGCCATCGGCGAAAAGACATGGTTCGGGACGCCGCGTGGGGCGTTCGCTATCGATCGCGACGGGAGGATCGACTGCTACGCGTCGGGGCGATGGCTCGTGGACGATGAAGTGGTTGATATCGCTTCTGGGCCAGATGACACAGTCCTGATCCTTTCCAAGATGGGGCTCAATATCATTCACTTTGAGAAGATGACCCTAGCCCAGAAGGCCACCCACTTTGACCGACTCACACGCCAGCGGCATATGCGGTATGGGTTCAGCAGCGCGTTCGTCATGGACCAGCCGGGCGATCTGTCCACCGGGACCCTGGTCGATCAGGACAATGACGGCCTGTGGACGGCGATGTACCTGGCCGGGGAGTGCTTCCGCTATGCGGCTACGAAGTCGCCCGAGGCGCTGCGGAACTGCTACGAATCCTTCGATGCCATGGAGCGACTTACCGAGATTACGCCGATCGAGGGCTTCCCCGCCCGGTCGTTCGATCGACCCGGATATCAGGTCGCCGATCTGCCGCGCTGGCAGCCGGCGCCCGACAAGAACTGGGTCTGGAAGGCGACCACGAGCAGCGACGAGATCGTGGGGCACTTCTTCGTCTACGCCATCTTCGCCGAGATCGTCCCGGACAAGGCCTGGCGGGACCGAGCAATCGTGCTGATGGACGTGATCATGGACCATATCGTGCGGAACGACTGGTACCTGATCGATTACGATGGCAAGCCGACCCAGTGGGGACGATGGCACCCCGAATACGTCAACCAGTTCCCCCGGGCCGTGGGCGACCGACGGCTCAACTCCGTCGAGATCATCTCCTTCCTCCAGACCGCCCACCACTTCACGGGCAAAGACATCTACAAACAGAAGGCCTACGAGCTGTTCGAAAAGCACGGCTATCTCGACAATATCATGATCCCGATCAAAGAGATCGGCCGGGTCGCCGGGGTCGATCTGACCACGGAATGGAACCACTCCGACGATGAACTGGCCTTCCTGAGCTACTGGATTCTGTATCGCTACGCGTTCACCGAAGAGTTGCGCGACAAGTATCGCGCAACGATCAGGGAGCATTGGGAGGTCGAGCGACCCGAGAAGAATCCGCTGTGGGACTTTATCTACGCCGATACGGGCGCCAAGGATTTCGACCTCGACACGTCGATCTGGAGCCTGAAGGAGTTCCCGCTGGACACCATAAGCTGGACCGTTCGCAACAGCCAGCGCCAGGACCTGCAACTCCTGGAGCCCAACTTCCGGAATCAGAGCACACGGGAGGTCTTGCCGCCCGACGAGCGTCCCATGAGCAAGTACAACGGCAACGCGTTCCGCCTCGACGGGGGAGGTGGCGGCCGACGCGAGTTCAGCGGAGATATCTATCTGCTGCCCTACTGGATGGGCCGCTACCTGGGCGTTATCGACTGAGATCCAAGCGGCGTTCTTCGGTGTTCCAACCTCTGACAATCAGATTGCCCCCCTCGACCGAACGGGGCAATCTGCCGGACAGAGTTCGCGTCTCGTGGGGCAGGAGACTGATGAAGTTGTCTTGCCAGAGGATGGGGACCACCGGCTCTCCCATGGCATCGACGATCAGCAACTCGACACAGAACGCAATCTTCTCACCCGGGTTCTCCAGTTCCACCGTGACCCGACCTCCATCGTCACCCGTTTCGAAGCGAGGCTCGATTCCGATCTCGACCTGCTCCAACGCATTGAGCATTGTCAGGTCCGCGTAGCCTTTGCAGGGCGTGTAGTACTCCCATGGCTCGACCTGGGCCTCGTAGTCCAGAACGTCGGGTCTGGTGGACAACCAATAGAAATTGCGGGCGACCTCTGTGTCATCCTCGTCGATCAGTCGCAGGCTGAGGAAGTGAGTGGTGCTGATATTCTCGAACGGTGGCAGTGTGAAAACCTTCTCCGAGCTCTCGCCCTTGGCTTTGACGGACCAGTGCGCACTCAGGGACAATCGCGACTCGATATCGTAGAGCCGAATCTCGGCGCGCAAGCCCTGGATGTCAACAGACCGGTCGTTCACGAGGTGGATGCCGTTGTCACCATAGTTGTAGATCAACTGGGGTGACGCGCATCCCTGGCGCGCCGCGTAGAACGCGCCGGTAGGCACGAGATACCAGTCGTAGAGTTGCCAGTACATCTTGGGCCAGGCGGCGTTGAGCATCCACTGCACCACGCCGGTCGCCGAGCCTTTGTTGACGCGAAACGCCTCGAACATGGGACGCAGCAACTCGTAGTTCAGCACCTGCGCCTTCCGGGCAAATTCCTCAACGCTCTGGGCCTCTCCATACCGACGACGGATCGCCTCGCGATACCGGTCCAACGTATCGAACTCGTTCAGGCCGCAGTGGAAATCCCAGTATTCATCGATGGGCCAGAGGTGGTCGCTCGGGATCATCTTTCGCAGGCTCTCCAGCGTCGGGACTGCGGCGCCGGGTCCTGTCTCGGTGTTGAAGCCATAGGCCCCGCCCCGCTGCGTGTCCGTGTACCAGTAGACGGGAGGCGTGTAGGCGTAGGGACCCAGCATCTTGACGCCCGACTCCCCGCTGACGTCGCTAACGATCTCCTCGCTGCCGATGATCCGCTGATCGCTGCCAAACCCACCGGTCGAGGCGAGATAGGGACGCGTCGGATCGTGCTTTTGGAACGTCTCGATGTAGCGCCGCTCCAGATCCGGGGCGGGCACCTTGTCACTGGCCACCGCCCAGACGAAGATGCTCGGATGGTGACGCAGCCACAGGAGTTGGTCGGCCCAGGACCGGCTCACCAGATCGATGTCTTCGGGCGAAGTGATGCCGCCGTACCGCTCATCGACGGGCTTGCCGAGGTATTCCTCGTGCTCCCAGTGGCAGCTCCATCCCACCATCATGAGAATCCCGTATTCGTCGCAGAGATCGTACAGTTTCTCATCGATCCCCCAGATGCCCTCGCAACGTACGCAGTTGAGATTCATGTGCTTGACGTACTGCAACTGGGCTTCGATCCCCTCGTGCGTCTCAGCCAACAGCAGATCGTCGGTCCAGCCGGCGCCCTTGATGAGCACATCATGGCCATTGATCCGGAATCCCCGGTGGCCGTCGGATGTCCAATAGTCCGCTGCATCGCGAATGCCGAACCGAAACGATCGGCAATCCGAAACTCGCTCGTTCGCGACGAATTGAAGGTCCAGTCCATACAATTCCGGCTCGCCAAGTTCATAGGGCCACCAGATGCGCGGATCTGTGAAGTGAAGCTCGGGGTGATCGCTTGCGGTCAGGACAACGGTCTTCTTCTCCCCTGGCTCCAGTTGCACGGGCTGTTGGAGATCCACCGCTTCGATCTGTCCTTTGAGGATTCCCGAGACGGGCGCATCGCTGTGATTGACCAGATCCACCGAAATCGTCAGATCCGCTTCAGCCAACGTCGCGACGTTCAAATCGGTCCGCACGAAGGGATGCTCGATGGATACGACATCACAGAAGCGCAGCCGCACGGGTCGAAAGAGCCCCATATTGCCATCAGGCGGCGGTGCGTTCCAGTCCACGAAACCGGTCGAAAAGTCCCCCGGTCTGGGTCGAGCGACCTCAACGGCAAGAATATTCGCTCCGGCTACAATCACATCGGAAACGTTGAACTGAAACCGCCGATAGGCACCTTTCACCTCGTCAGCAGAGGCGATCCGCCGACCATTGAGCCAGATATTGGCAATATAATTGACCCCCTCGAACTCCAGCAGCACGGTCTTGCCCGCCTCTTCATTCGAAAGCAAAAACTCCTTGCGATACCACCAAGGCTGCTCGAACGCCTCCGTCGAGATCTGCTTCAGGTTCATCCCGAAATAGGGCTCTTCGTATTGGTCTTTAGCCACCAGAGCCGCGAGGATCGTCGAAGGCACCGTGACAGGCAACCAATCGCTCACGTCGAGACCCGGTGAGGCTACTTCGTCCCCCGCCAAGTCAACGGCCGTGGCGGACCGGATCAACCATCCATCGCTCAGTGCTCTTTGATGCTGGGAGTCGCTTGTCACAGTCTCTCCTCGCCGCCAATCGGGCGGTCGACAAAGTACGGCTTGCTTGTTGTCCGAGATGTTATAGAATTTCCCCCAGGTATTCAATGCTCAGCCGTATTCATGGAAAGGGCGAGATGATGAGCAAGTTGGCTGTCAAGGGGGGCGCCCCGGTTCGAGACGTGAAGACGAACCCCTGGCCCCAATGGCCCGTGTGGGACAAGCGTGAGGAAAAGGGCTTGCTGGACGTGCTCCATAGCGGCGTATGGTCCTACAATGGCCCCAAGGAACGAGAGTTCAACGAAGCATTCGCCAAGTTCATCGGGACCAACTATGCCCTCTCGGCCGCCAACGGGACTATCGCGCTGCAACTGGCGCTGGAAGCCTGTGGGGCCGGCTTTGGCGACGAGGTCATCGTTCCGGGTCTGACCTGGCAAGCAACCGCCGCCGCGGCGGTGGACATCAACGCGGTCCCCATCCTTGTGGATGTCACCGAGGACACGTGGTGTCTCGACCCTGCGAAAGTAATCGAAGCCATCACGCCGCGCACCAAGGCGATCATTCCCGTCCACCTATACGGCAGTTTTGTCGACATGGACGCGATCATGCCGATCGCCAAGAAGCACGGCCTGTGGGTGATCGAGGACTGCGCCCACAAGCACGGCGGTCAGTGGAAAGACAAGAAAGCCGGCAGTATCGGGCACATCGGCAGCTTCAGCTTCCAGCTCTCGAAACTGATGACGGCGGGCGAAGGCGGCGCGCTGACCACCAGCGATCCGGCGTTGTGGGAGAAACTGGACGCCCTGCGCAACTGTGGTCGCCGGCCCGAAGATGATTCCGACGCCGATAAGGGAGCGGGCATCTACAGCGACGAGGGCAACTTCATCCAATCGGGCAACTACCGCATCACCGATTTCCAGGCCGCCCTGTTGCTCGAGGCGCTGGAGCGGTTACCTGAGCAGAACAAGAACCGCGACGAGAACGCGGTGTACTTCAATGCCCAACTCGCCCAGATTGCAGGCGTGTTGCCCATGCGACGGGACGAGCGTGAGACCGCCGAGGCCTATTTCAACTTCGCCTTCCGCTACCGGCAGGGCGAATTCAAGGGACTGCCCGTCGAGGCGTTCCGAGAGGCGCTGGCAGCCGAATTAGGCTGCGGCGTAGAGGGCAGCTACGAACCGCTGAACGCATGCCCCTTGTACACGCCACCGACCAAACCCTGGCGCCACAAGCTGACCAACACGTACTTCGAACGAATCGATCCGCAGCGGTTCGACCTGCCCATCTCCACACGGATATACAAGCAAGAGTCGGTCTGTCTCCACCACAACGTCCTGATGGGCACGCAGGCAGACATGGACCTGATGCTGGAAGCGATTCGGAAGATCTACGACAACGCCGACGAGTTGAAGTGAATGAGAGGTGGCAGGTGAAACAGGTTGGAATAGCGCTGATCGGCGCCGGTTACATCGCCCATTATCACGCGCGGGGCCTGCGTGAACTTGACGGGGTCGAGATCAAGGTCGTCTGCGACAAGAAGGAAGAGATCGCTCGAGAGTTCGCCGACCGACATGAGATACCGGAGACCTGCACGATCGCTCTGAGCCTGGCCAAGCGGGACGACATTGATGCGGTCGTCCTGGGCGTCCCCAACAAATATCACGCCGGTTACGCCAAGGTCTTCCTGGAATTCGGTAAGGACGTCTTCATCGAGAAACCCATGGCCGTCAGCGCGGCCGAGGGAAGGGAGATCAGCGCCGCCAGCGAGGAGTTCGACCGATTGGTCATGGTGGGTCACATGTGGCGCTTCGACACCGAGGCGCAACACATCCGGGACGTCGTACAATCAGGCCAAATCGGTCGGGTGGTCCGGACCCGAGGGTATGGCATCCATGAAAACTGGGGGCCGGCCGGCTGGTTCATCCGGAAGGACCTGGCCGGAGGCGGCGCGCTGGCGGACATGGGCGTCCATGCGATCGACACGATCCGCTATATCCTGGGCGATCCCAAGCCCAGACAGGTCTACGCCAAGATCGGCACGTACTTTGGTGACTACGACGTCGATGACGCCGGTCTCGTCGTGATCACCTGGGACAACGGCGTCACATCCGTCATTGAAAGCGGTTGGTGGCACCCTCATGTGGATGGCCCCGAAGCGGCCAGTCGTATCTGGGGAGCTAAAGGCTACGCCAGCCTGTTTCCAACGACCGTCAAGACGGTCGATGGGGAGCAGATCCAGGAGACCACTCCCTCGTTTCCCGAACGAGAAGAGCACTGCGACCAGGTGATATACAGCCGCCAGATGGCTCACTTCATCGATTGCGTGCGGACGAGGACGCAGCCCGTTCCCGGACTAACCGAGGGACAAGCGGTGCTGCAGATCGTCGACGCCGCCTACGAATCCGCCCGTACGGGGGAAGCTGTCTGGCTGTAACAGGCCTGGTGCGGCACCTGGGACTCTGTTATTCGTTTCGCCTCTTCGACGCCCGCGCGCAGTAGACCATCACGCCACCCACCAGGCCGATGACCGACGCGGCCGCCAGGTTGGTCAACTTGCCAATCGTCGTATCGGTAAAGAAGATGGAGACGAGAATGATCCCCGTGAAGAACAGCAGGAACACACCCAGCGCCTGGTTGATCTGAGCCTCTTGCAGTTCTTGTCGGGGTCCGTCGGGTCCCTGGGAATCCACCATCGCTTATCCTCAAAACGCCCAATAGACAACAAAAATGAACGACAACACACCCCAGGCCCACAACTTCAGGTTGTGCCACCAGCGCGGCCGTTCGACGCCCTGATAGATGTATTCTTTCGGAACCATCTGCACGAGCAGCCCAATAACAACGAACAGCACCAGGAAGACGGTTTTCGCCGCCGCCGGTGAGACGTTCTGGAACCAGTCAAAGTTCAGCATAGCTCTACACCTGAATTACTTCTAGGCTCCTTCGGGCTGGGGAAGACCGTACACCAATCCCTGCAAACGCTCGGTCGGATGCGGTTGGGTGACCATGCTGACCACCACCGTGATCAGTATGCCCGCCACGAACGACCACCACGAAACGTATAGGAACGGGTCCTCTATTGTGAATATACTGCCCTTGAACACGTGCAACGAAGTAGCGATGGCAATGCCTCCGACCAAGCCGGCCAGACCGCCCCACTGGGTGGTCCGACGCCAGAACATGCCCAGCAGAAGGATCGAGAAAACCGGTCCCTGGAACAGGGACAGAAACGTCTGGACAGCGACGTAGATGCCTTCGAAGTAACGACTGACCGGGGAGGTAATCACCCCCAGCAACAGTAAGGCGACGGTGGCGAGACGTCCGACGAGCAAGTAGTGACGATCGCTGGCGTCCTTCTTGATGAACTTCTCGTAGATGTCCTTCGTCCAGAGCGTGGCGGTGGAGTTCAGCATCGAATCGATACTGGACATCAGCCCGGCCAGGAACGCCGCCAGCAACAGGCCACGCAGGCCCGGAGGCAACAGCAGACGAATCAACATCGGCATCGCCTGGTCGCCGTCCTCAAGATCGGAATGGACGACGATGGCAATCAGGCCCGGGATGAGCACGAGGACCGGGATGAACATTTTCAAGAATGCACCGAAGACCATACTCGCCTTGGCATGCCATTCGTTCTTGGCCGCCAGACAGCGCTGCACGATCTTCTGGTTGCCGATCATGTAGGCGTTGGCCATGACGAAGGTCAGGCCGAACAGAATACCGGTCCAGGGGAACGGCGTCTTCGTATCGGCCGGCAGGATCAGGTTGAAATGGTTTTCATAACCCGGTCCCATCGCGGTCACCTTCTCGACCAGCGCGCCCCAGCCTCCAACGTGGTGGAGTCCGAGAAAGACCACCGTCGCCCCGCCGACGAACATGATGATCATCTGCACGACGTCGGTCATCACGACCGCCGCCAGTCCACCAAAGAAGGTGTAGAGCCCAACGACCAGGGCCGTCAGGATGATGGACAACCAGATGGGCCAACCCAGCAAGGTGTTCAGCAGAACCGCAGTGGCCCAGAACATGACGCCCAGATCGAACGCAAAGAACGCGATCCAGGTCACCGAGGCGGTGGTGCGCACGTAGTCGTTGTAGCGCCGGCCCAGATACTCGGGAATCGTGTAGACGCCGGCCTTCCAGAAATAGGGAATGAAGATGAACGCGCCGAGCAACATCGCGGGCACCGAACCGAGCCAGTCGAAGTTGCCGACTGCAATCCCGTAACGGTAGGCCTGGCCCGAGACGCCCACGAAGTCCATGGCGCCAATGTCCGAGACGACGATCGACATGCCGATCGCCCAGAAGGGCAGGGACTTGCCGGCCAGAAAGAAGTCCTGGGAAGAATGGACGAACTTGCGGAAATAGAGCCCCAGGAGCATGATCCCGATGAGATAGGCTACGACAACGAAATAGTCGATTCCACTCAGCACCGCGTGTCACCTCATATCGAGTTGGAGTGTCGCGCGACTCTCAGCAACGCTCGTTTCTTCGACGGCACCAGACCAGAGGCCGCTTCATTGCCGTGTCATCTTACAGGGCCCGCCGCCCGGCCGCAACAAAAAGCTCTTGTCACACGCAACAAAGGATCGGTATATAGCAATGGCGCCTTCAAGGGCTGCCCGGGCAATATTTATCGGAGCGTCACATCATGGCTCATTATTCGAAATCGAGGGCCATTCGGTGGCGACGTGCCGCGGGACCACGTGATGGCGCCCTCTCTAGACAAGCAAGGTTATCGAGTCATTTCTGTATCTGACGGTCCGTTCGCGGTAGAATACGCCCATGAACTCTCGAGAACGAATACAGGCGACGATGAATCACGACACCCCGGATCGAGTCCCGGTGATGTGTCAACTGGCGCTGGGGCACTATTTTCTCCACTGCGATTCCAAACCCTCGGACATCTGGTTCGACTCGGAGGCCTTTGCGGCCGCCCTGGTCCAGTTGCAGGGCCGATACGGATTCGATGGTATTCTGGTGAACCTGCCGGGCCGCCCACCGGACTGGAAGAGCAGAATCGAGTCCTACGAGAGCGTGCCAGAGAAGGAATCCATTCGTTGGAACTCTGGACTCGAGACGACCATCCCAGCCAATGATAATCCGCAGACCTTTCTTCCAGACGGGACCTCTCTTCCACGAGCCGATTACACGTCCGTCGACATGAAGGACCCAGCCGTGCAGCGCCTGGGCGGCTATGTCTGGAATACCTGGCACATCCCGGAACTCTGGGACATCGACCCACAAGCCGATCTATCCGATCCGGCCGCCTACCCCGACTGGTTCACCAGCACGCTCCGAAGCGTCCAGCAGAAGGTATCGAGTGTCTCCGTTCATGCCGAGGTGTTCTCGCCCTTCACGCATCTCATGGAACTCTTCGGCTACGAGCAGGCGATGATGGCCCTGGTCGACTCCCCCCAGACATGTCACGAGGCACTGGCGATCTTCACAAAGAATGTGCTGGCACAGATTCAAGTGCATGCCGATTGCAGGCCCGACGCCATCCTGGTCAGTTCGGCGTTTGCCGGCGCGGGGTTCATCAGTCGAGGCATGTACGAAACGTTCGTGATGCCTTACGAAGACGAACTCTTCAAGGCGATCAACGCAAGAGGACTCAAATCCTACGTCCACACGTGCGGCGCGATCGGTGATCGTCTGGATCTGATGGCGCAGACCCGCGTCGACGGGATCGACACCCTCGACCCCCCTCCCCTGGGCACGGTAGACCTGGCGGCCGCCAAGGCGGAATATGGCCAGCGGTTCTTCTTCAAGGGCAACCTGGACGCCGTCAACGAAATGCTGGGCGCCGACGACGCGACCTTCGAACGAGCCGTCGAGGAACGACTCAAGATCGGCAAGCCCGACAGCGGCTACATCCTCTCCTCGGCCTGCAGCGTGGCGCCCCATGTCGAGCCCGAGAGGCTCCGACGACTGACAGAACTGGCGGAAGAACTCGGCGGATATTGATGCAAACGGCCTCCGAATCTGCTATGATTCGGGCCGTTCAGATACGCGGTGGGATCGTGTCACGATGGATCGTATGCCGTCTCGGGTCGCGATGCGCATCGCTACACTCGCAACAGAGAAAGAAAGGGGAGAGCCATGATGGCTAACAAGTCGCTCCGAGCAAGAATCGCTCTGCACATCCTCCTGACCCTGGTCCTTGTGGCAACCTTGGCCATTCCGGGCCAGGCCACCGACCGCCAGGGTCCGCAACGAGCCTACAACGGGCCCTACGCCGGGTCCTTCCTCAACCGCGTTGCGTTCCCCATCGGGGGCATGGGCGCCGGCATGGTCTGCCTGGAAGGCACCGGGGCCATCTCACACGTCTCGCTGCGCCATGAAATGGAGGTCTACAACGAGCCCTGCACGTTCGCCGCCCTGTGCGTCAAGGGCAAGGACGGCAACGTCGCCAAGGTCCTCGAAGGTCAGGTTCCCGGCTGGAAGATCTTCGGCCGCCCCGGAACCGGCAACGGCAGCACGCATACCAGCTATGGACTGCCGCGTTTCCTCGATTGCGAATTCCAGACTCGCTTCCCCTTCGCCGAGATCAAACTGGCCGACTCGGATGTGCCACTGAACGTCACGATCACCGGCTGGAGTCCGTTCGTCCCCGGAGATGCCGACGCCTCGTCGCTACCCGTCGGCGCCCTGGAGTACACCTTCACCAACCCGACGAACCGAGCCATCGAAGCGGTCTTCTCCTACAACGCACGAAACTTCATGTCCGTCGGCGGAGGTGGTGACACGGTCCTACCGCATGAGAACGGCTTCATCCTATGGCAAGAGGGTCGTGACAATGAACCCGGGCGTGAGGGCGGCTGCGCCATCTTTGTCGATGACGACAGCGCGGTGGTCGACCACTGCTGGTTCAAGGGCGGCTGGTGGGATTCGTTAACCATCGCCTGGGAAAACATCAAGACCGCGCGGCTCATGGACAATCCGCCAGTCAAAGGTGCCTGCCCCGGCGCGTCGCTGTTCGTACCGTTCACGGTTAAGGCAGGTCAGTCGAAGACGATCCGTCTGATGCTCGCCTGGTATGTCCCCCAGTCCCAACTGCGTTATGGCCAGGACAGTAAGGCGACCTCGGGACCGGCATTCGGCAAATGCCCGGCGCCGGGAACCGCCTCGGGCCAGCAGGAGGTCTCAGGCTTTCTGGGCAAGGGCCTGGTCAATACCTTCTACCCGTCCGGTGACGCACTGACCGGGACATTGACCTCGCCTGAGTTCAAGGTCACCAAGGACTACATCCAACTCCTCGTCGGTGGCGGCGCCAATTCGGGCAAGACCTGCGTGAATCTCCTCGTCGATGGCAAGGTCGTTCAGACCGCCACCGGACAAGGCTCGGAGAAGCTGCAGTGGACGACCTGGAACGTGAGCAAGGTCAAAGGACAGAAGGCGAAAATTCAGATCGTCGACGAACTCACCAACGCCTGGGGTCATATCAATGTCGATCACATTGTGATAACTGACACGGCCGGGCACAGTTCGGCGGATTTGAAGAACGCCGTCGTTCTCAATGATTTCGAGGACGCCAGTTATGGCGAGTGGCTCGCCCAGGGCCCGCCGGCCCCGGCCCAGTGCGCGTGCGCCGATGGAACGTGCGAACCGATTCCCACGCACCACATCCCCTGGTACGCCGGTAAGTTCTCGAGCGTCACGAACATCGCCAACCACTGGCAGAGCCAGTACGATTCATTGCGCAAGAAGAGCGCTCTGTTCCGGGACACATTCTACGACACGACCCTGCCGCCTGAAGTGGTGGAGGCGGTCGCCGCCAACCTGACCATTCTCAAGTCACCCACCGTGCTCCGCCAGAAGAATGGGCGGCTCTGGTGCTGGGAAGGCTGCTGCGACAGCACCGGCTGCTGTGCCGGCTCCTGCACCCACGTGTGGAACTACGCCCAAGCGATCTGTCACCTGTTCCCCGACCTGGAACGGTCGCTGCGCCAGACGGAGTTCAATGAGAGCCAGAACGCCGAGGGCCACCAGACCTTCCGTTCGGCGCTGCCGATTCGCCCCGTCGCCCATACGTTCCACGCGGCCGCCGACGGTCAGTTGGGCGGGATCATGAAGGTCTACCGCGAGTGGCGTATCTCGGGCGACACGATGTGGCTGCGCAAGATCTGGCCCCAAACCAAGCAAAGCCTGCACTACTGCATCGAAACGTGGGACCCCCGTCACAAGGGCGTGCTCGAAGAGCCACACCACAACACCTACGACATCGAGTACTGGGGACCGGATGGCCACTGCACGAGCTTCTATCTCGGCGCCCTGACCGCCGCGGCGGAAATGGGCAAGGCGGCCGGAGAAGATGTGTCGCTCTATAAGCAGCTCATTGTCAAGGGTCGCAAATTCCTCGAAACCGAGCTCTACGATGGCGAGTACTTCATCCAGAAGATCCAGACCGAGGGGTTGGACCACAAGTTCCGTCCCCTGGGCGCCTCGGGCAACGGGACCGGCTATCGAAGCGTGGTTGAATTGCTGAACACGCAGGGACCGAAATACCAGTATGGGACAGGCTGCCTCTCGGACGGCGTGTTGGGCTTCTGGATCGCCCGCATGGCGGGCCTGGGACAGATTGTCGACGAGGCCAAGCTCCAGAGCAATTTGAACGCGATTCACAAGTACAACTTCAAGCCGGACCTGTCGGACCACGCCAATCCACAACGCCCCACCTTCGCCTATGGAACCGAAGGCGGACTGCTGCTCTGCACCTGGCCCAAGGGCGGACAGCTCTCGATCCCATTTGTCTATAGCGACGAGGTCTGGACCGGCATCGAATATCAGGTCGCGTCACATCTGATGGTCGAGGGCATGGTCGAACAGGGCCTGGACATCGTCCGCGCCTGTCGTGACCGGTATGATGGGCGGGTCCGTAATCCGTTCAACGAGTACGAGTGCGGCCATTGGTATGCCCGCGCCATGGCCAGCTATGGTCTCATCCAGGGCCTGACCGGCGTGCGCTACGACGCCGTCGACAAGACCCTCTACATCGATTCGCGCGTCGGGGACAACTTCCGGTCGTTCCTCTCGACCGCCACCGGTTTCGGCACGGTTAGCCTGAAGAACGGCAAGCCCTCCATCGACGTAAAGATGGGACGCATCAAGGTCAAGCGTGCGGTCGTCTCGGGCAAGAAACGTAAGCTGACAAGATGATAAAAGCGAAATCGACACAAGGCTGTTTCACAAACAGGGAGGCCTATCATGGCTCAGGAATCAAAAGAGAAGCGCAAAGCGAATGGGATCGACGTGCTGAACCAGGCGCGGGCGATGGAGTTGCAGGCCATCGGCCAATACATGAACCAGCACTATAACCTGGACGATATGGACTACGGGGACCTGGCCGCCAAGGTCAAGCTCATCGCGGTCGACGAGATGCGTCACGCCGAGATGTTCGCCGAGCGCATCAAAGAACTGGGCGGCGAACCGACCACCGAACCGACCGCTAAGGTCACCAGGGGGCAGAAAGTCGAGGTCATCTTCTCATTCGACGCGGGCCTCGAGGACGACACCGTCGCCATCTACAACCAATTCTTGTTGACCTGTCAGGAAAACGGTGACAGCACCAGCGTGAAGCTGTTTGAGGCGGTCATCGACGAGGAGCAAGCCCACTTCAACTACTTCGACAGTGTGGGCGACCACATCGAGAAGTTGGGCCCGGCCTACCTGGCCCGAATTGCGGGCACTCCTTCCTCCACCGGTCTGGCAACCCAGGGATTCGTCGCCCGGCAAGGTGGGGAATAATCCCGACTTCCGGAAGAGAAGCCTAAACGTCGCCCATCCCTTCGCGGGGTGGGCGACGCGTCTCTTGGGAAGCGGCGAAACCGTACCGAGACAAGACCCGTGTTACCACCAGAAAGCGGGGTTGGCACGTTGGTCAGCAAACCAGCGGTGCTCCATCTCGTCGAACTTGCGCCACCCAACGTGTCCATCGACATAGCCCACATTCGTGCCGGTGCAATTCGTACTCTTGATGTGGTTGCTCCGGTCGTATAAACCCCAGTTATTCAAAACGCCGCCGGTGGCCGTGGTGAAATCCGCCTCATGGCGATCGGTTCCGTTGCTGCAGGTCGTGTCGGTGACAAACTCGACCATGGCGGGGGCACGCTTTGTTTTGACCAGCGACCTGACCCATTCCTTGAGGTGGCGGCCCTCGGGATCCAACGGATCATTCTCCCGGCCCTGCTTGGTGTCGATGAGCCAGAAATAGCCGACGATGCGATGCAGGTTCTTCCGCGTACCCTCCGCTTGCGGTTCAGGAGTCGGAGGGTTCTCCTCCGTATCGTAAGGCAGGCCCTCACCATAGCGCCAGAAGCAGGTTCTGTCCCGCTGGCGGTTCGAGGGACAATAGAACACGTGCCGGTCAAAACCGCCGGAGGCCATGAGGATGTCGGTCGTCCAGTAAGATATATCGAACAGCCAGCGATCGACCTCGTTCAGGGGCAACTTCCCGTCATAGTCGTGGCCGTACATGATGAAACCCAACACCGAATTCTTCTCGTTCTGGGAACAGACGGACCGGCGACCTTGCTCCCGAGCAATCCGCAGGGCCGGCATCAATATGCCGAACAACAGCGCAAGGATCGCGATGACCACCAGCAATTCGATCAGTGTAAAACCGCTCTTTCGCCGCATCCCATACCCCTTTCTCGCGTCATCTCCGCGCACTGATTCAGGTGTCTCTCCAATAGTCCCATGATCGCAAGACATGGCAGAGAATGCAAGGAAAACCTGAGCCGGATCATGGTGGCCAGAAGAGCCAATGACTGATCCCAGAGCTGAAAATAGCAGTACCGCGCCGCGGTGACGCATGCTATACTGCCGTTCACTCGAAGCAGGAAATGAACCGCAATCGTTCGTCTGGATGCGATATGGAGATGACCCGGCGCGAAAGACTTCTCGCAACCTTGCGCGGACAGCCCGTCGATCGTCCCCCCGTCAGCTTCTACGAAATCGGCGGATTGGCCATGGCCCCGGCCGACCCCGACCCATTCAACATTTACAGCGATCCCTCGTGGCATCCTCTGCTGAAACTGGCCGAGGAGCATACCGACCTGATTCGCATGCGAAGTCCCGTTCGCGCCCAATCGCACGAGGCCTGGAGCCCCGAGACCGGCGGCGCGAGGAACGCACGCGCGGAATTCTTCAAGACCGAACGCTACCTCGACGCCGGGCGCCAGATGACCCGCACGACCCTGACGGTCGGCGACCGAGTCATGACGTCCCTGACTCGCCGCGATCCCGATATGGATACCCTTTGGACCGTGGAGCATCTGCTCAAGAGCAACGAGGATGTCCAAGCCTATCTGCAACTGCCCGACGATGTCTTTGCTGAGACGATCGATGTCGCGCCCCTGCTCAAAGAAGAGCAAGCCCTGGGCGATCGCGGGATCGTCATGGTGGACACGGAAGACCCGCTGTGTGCGACCGCAACGTTGTTCAGCATGGAGGACTTCACGATCTTCGCCATGACGGAAAACACGCTGTGCCACCACCTGCTGGAGAAATGCGCGCGATATATCCAGCACCGGACAGAGCAGGTCGCGCACCGGTTCCCGGGCCGGCTTTGGCGCATCTATGGCCCCGAGTATGCGACGGAACCCTATCTACCGCCCCGCTTGTTCGATGAATACGTCGTCCGGTACACCGGTCCCATGGTGCGGGCGATCAAGAACGATGGCGGGCTCGCACGCGTCCACATTCACGGCCGGATTCGCAACGTGCTGGAGGCAGTCGCAAGCATGGGCGCCGACGCCATCGACCCCATAGAGCCACCCCCACAGGGAGACGTGGATCTCGACTTCGTCCGCGCTGAATACGGCCGGCAACTCGTCCTGTTCGGCAATCTGGAAATCGCCGACATCGAGAACCTGGAACCGGCTCGCTTTGAAGAAGTGGTGCGCCGAGCGCTGGACGAGGGGACACGCGGCGCGGGTCGAGGTTTTGTCTTGATGCCGTCGGCCTGTCCGTACGGCCGAAAGATCGACGCGCGAACCCTGCAGAACTACGAAACGATCATTCGCCTGGTCGAAGACCTGTGACAACAATCAAGTGACACCTATTCGATGACTGAAAACGGCCCCCTGGGCAGGGTGAAACAGAAGGTGCTGCCTTCTTTCAACACCGATTCCACCCAGACGCGTCCGCCGCAGCGCTCGATGATCTTCTTGACCAGCGCCAAGCCGATCCCCGTGCTTTCATGACCATCGCGCGGGGAAAGGGTCTGAAACATCTTGAAGATGCGGTCGTGGTGTTTCTCGGCGACTCCCGGCCCATTGTCCCGGACATGGAAACGCCGACCATTCTCCTCTTCACAGTAGCCAATGCTGACACGCATCTCGGGCTTGTCGTTGTGCTGAATGGCGTTGTGGAGGAGATTCTGAAACACTTGCGCTATACGCGTCGCGTCACACGTTACGGTAGGAAGCCTACTCTCTATCTCGAACTGCACATTGCCCGGCAGTGCAAGCATCGTCATCACGTCGGTCACGACCACATTCAGATCGACCGGGCTGAGGTTTTCCTCCACACGTCCGATCCGTGAATACTGGAGGATCCCGTCAATGAGGTTGTTCATGCGAGTAACACGGCTCGTAAGCAACTCCAGATGCTCCTGACCGGTCTCGTCGAGCTTGTCGGCATAGTCGGTCGAGATCCAGGAGGCCAGGGACGCGATGCTGCGCAAGGGGGCCTTGAGATCATGCGAGGCCACGTAGGCAAAATCCGTCAACTCCTGGTTAGCCGCCTCCAACCGGTTCATCAACACGATCTGGCGCGCCTCAGCCCTCTTGCGTTCGGTGATGTCGCGTATGACCGCGATGACAAAGGGCTCTCCCAAGCACCGGCCTGCGGACAGCGACAATTCCATGGGAAACCGCGTCCCGTCACGTCGCATCGCTTCCAACTCAAGGGTCTTGCCCATGGCGCCGTCGGGCTTGCCGCAGGAGAAATAGCCCGCCAGAAACTGCCGGTGCTCCTGTCGGAAATCCTTTGGAAGAAGCCTATCGAGAGGTTGGCCGATCATTTCGACGCCGGTGCGCCCGAACACCTTCTCAGCCGCTGGATTGAAGATCGTGATCCGCCCACCCTTATCGATGGCCACCATGGCATCCTTGCTGACTTCCACCGCGGTTTCGGCGAATCGGCTTCCCATTTCCATACATCTTTCGCAATGTTCTATCGTGCCGGCCTGTTCTGTCATCAATCTGCCCCCAAGAGCGCTTCCGGGATATGGCTTCACTCATCAATAGTGGCTCTATCGGCCGATCCTCCTGCCAGGATGAGAAGCCGCCGTATGAATCGCCTGGCAACGGGAACCGGAACGTCTCCGGCGCCGCACCGGCTGGCATGGGAAGAGCGAATCGATAATCGATGAGATGGTCTCGACACGCCGCATGGAATCCCTTTTGACGACAAGTGGAATGCCCACTATGATAGCGTCAACCCTTCCTTGGTGCGTGCGCCGGGGAGATGTGGGACTTTCCAGGTAGTTGACTGGCCGGACGCGGCTTGCCGTGGTTGGCGCATAGGAGGCGTAAATGGACAGGTTGGGACGACTCATCGGTGCAATGTTGGTTTCAATGACTCGGGAATCGAAGCCAATGGCTATCACGACAGTGCTCCTTATCGGCCTTTCAATGGCGACCGTGGGATATGGGAAGGGAGCGGCGTTCTTCGTTTCGCCCCAGGGCGACGACGCCAACACCGGTACGAAAGCCCGGCCGTTCAAGACACTGGAAGCCGCCCGTGACGCGATCCGTCGATCCGACAACCGCCAAGGGACAACGATCTGGCTCAGAGTCGGTATCCATGAACGAACCGCCCCTCTGCAATTGACCGCCGAGGATTCGGGCGCGCCTGGCAAGGCGATCGCGTACCGCGCCTGGCCGGACGAGGAGGTGCGTATTGTCGGGGGCAAAGTGCTTGACGGCTGGAAGCCTGTCACCAACGACGCCATCCTGCGCCGGCTCGTTCCCGAGGCGCGCGGGAAGGTGCTCCAGGTCGATCTCAAGGCTCGCGGCCTGACGGACTATGGACAGGTCAACGGCGGCGGACTGGAACTGTTCTTCGACGACAGACCCATGACCCTGTCGCGCTGGCCCAACGAAAACTTCGTCAAGATCGTCGGCCTTCTCGAACCCGACACCGTCAACGTACGCGGCACCAAGGGCAGCAAGACGGGCAAATTCATGTACGATGGCGACCGGCCCAAACGCTGGGCCGAGGAGAACGACGCCTGGGTCCACGGCTACTGGTTCTGGGACTGGTCGGACCAACGCCAGAAGATCGAGTCGATCGATACGGACAAACGCATCATCGCAGTGACACCGCCCTACCATAATTACGGCTACCGCGTGGGCCAGTGGTTCTACGGCATGAACATTCTGGCCGAGTTGGACGCCCCGGAGGAGTGGTATCTCGACGGCGAGACGGGCATTCTCTACTTCTGGCCCCCCAAGCCTGTCGCGCAGGGGCGTGCGGTCGTCTCGATGTCGAAGGGCTTGCTGAGCTTGAACCATGTCACTAACGTCGCCTTCGAGGGACTGACCTTCGAGGCCTGCCGCGGCACGGCGATCGTGATGTCGGATTGCACCCAGGTGCGCATCGCCGGTTGCACCCTGCGCAATCTGGGTGATTCGGCCGTGAGTGTCGGAGGCGGAACGAAGAACCGCGTCGTCGCCTGTGATATCTACGGAACCGGCAAGGGCTGCATCAGCCTCCGCGGCGGAGACCGCGCCGGCCTGACCCCAGCCGGACACGTCGCCGAGAACAATCACATCCACCACTATGGACGCTGGAGCCGCATGTACACGCCCGCCATCTCCCTGAGCGGCGTGGGCAACCGCGCAGTGCACAACCTCATCCACGACGCGCCCCACATGGCGGTCATGTTCAGCGGCAACGACCACGCGATCGAATTCAATGAGATCCATCATGTCTGCCTGGAGTCGAACGACGCCGGCGCGATCTACTCAGGTCGCGACTGGACCATGCGCGGCACCGCCATTCGACATAACTACCTCCACCACATCGTCGGTTTCCAGGGCAAGGGCTGCGTGGGCGTCTACCTCGACGACATGTTTTGCGGCACCGAGATCTATGGCAACCTCTTCTACCAGGTGACACGCGCCGCCTTCGTCGGTGGAGGCCGCGACTGCACGATTGAGAACAACATCTTTGTCGATTGCTATCGGGCCTTGCATATCGACGCGCGCGCGATGGGCTGGGCCAGTGACCATGTGGCGACCACCATGACCGACCGGCTCAAGGCCATGCCGTACACCTCCGAGCTCTGGCAGCAGCGCTATCCGAAACTTGTGGGCATTCTGGCCGACGAACCGGCCGCACCGAAGGGCAATCTCGTCGTCCGCAACCTCAGCGTCGGAGGCCGCTGGGACGACGTGACTAAAAGGGCCAAGCCCTACGTGAAGTTCACCGACAACCACGTGGACCAGGACGGCATCCACATGGAGACGTTGCCCGAGACGTCCCGCCTGCAAGCTGATGCCGCTGCCCATGTACCGGGCTTCAAACCGATCCCCATCGAGAAGATCGGGCTCTACAAAGATAAGTATCGCTCAGAACTACCTACGAACTGACGTCTGCGACGCTCCGGTTGATTCCAGGATCGCATCGGGTATCATGGTGGGGCGGTGCCGGCGGTGCAGTTCTCTCATAGGAATGTCACTGGTCAGATCCCAGAAACTGGTCTCCATCTGGCGCATCGTCAGGACAGATGTGATCCAGGAATGGATCCAGCCGGTCATCGTGCACCAGGCGCCCCAACCGGCGTCGGCGTCACTGCCCCAGTGCTCCCAGCGCTGGAAATCGAACGCCCGGAACCAGGTCCCATCCATCTCGGGATGGGCCGATGACTCCACCTGGATGCGACAGAGGAACTGGGCGAGTTTGTCTTCCGCATCACGGTAGAGCGTCTCGCCGGTCGCCGCGGCCGCCTCGTGCAGCGCCAGGAACGCGAAGTTCGTGGTATAGAGCAGATCACTCACCGGGTCCCCGTTCTGCTGGATCAGAGACGCTTCGTTGCCCCCGTAGGCCTCGTTGGACGGCGGAGGTGGATAGATCCCCTTGCCGGGTCGGCCCAACTGCTCGGCGATGGCGCCGCAGGGCTGCTGCAGGGCGATCAGGTCGGTCGCAATCTGCCTCAACCAGCGGCGATGCTCCGGCGTGTCCTCGGCGCGAACCAGCCAGGCCAAAGGCAACAGCATGCGGGCCAGTTCCTGCGCCATGCCGTTCGTCCAGGTCCAGTTGTCGGGATAGCTCTCCATCGTCATGCGAATAGCCTTCTCCGTACGCCTGTAGAACAACTCGTCACCCGTGTGGTGATACGCCCAGAGGAAGCTGGCCCAGAGGTAGGCCTCGAAATGCGGTGCAAGCCGGATCGTCTCCGCTCTGAAGTAGGGCTCCCAGCCGTTCTGGGTGAGAGGCCCGATATCGATGCGGTCGGGTCGAAAACCCAGTACGCCGGTCGTACGAAGATTCGCCAGGAGGCACAAGCAGACCGCCTCGCTCCAACGGTCGCTCTGCGTCACCGCGGCGGTCGCCAGGATGCCCATCATCTGGCGGGCGTTGTCGTCACCGTAGTTGGCCTTGAGCCAAGCGGGATGATCGATCCCCCAGGCGATCAGGCCGTAGGCGCCGTGGTTGGGATCGGCGCGAGGCCCTTGTCGAGCTTCGGATTCGAACAGATAGAAATCCAGGATGTTGCGCCCCGCCTGGATCTTCCGCCGATCACCATCGAGCTTGCCAACCAGCGCGAGCGTCATAGCCGCTTCGCACTGGTTGTCGCCCCGCCGAACCGCGTTTCGCGCCTGAGTCCCATCCAGAGCGATGCCCGACATGTAGCCTTGAAGAACACCGAACGAACCATCGCCGACCGGCTCGTCGAGCGCCGGACGAGGCATCGTGCCGTCTCCCTTCATCGCCCGTTTTACGGCTCCGTCCTGCTCGGCGGTGGGCAGCACTCTCGATCGATAGTACCATCGCCCCGCCCGGTCAATGGTCTGCCGCTCGATGTCCTTGGGCAGGACCTCGTCGCGCTGATACCTCGGTCGCACCGTCGCGGTCCACCGGAGCTCGGGCATGGGGCGGTTGCCACAAAGCCACCGGAGAATCCCCTCCCACATGGCTGTGACAGCGTCGGTGGGACTGTACCGACCAGTGACGAAGTGACTGAGCTTGGTGGTGGCGACCAACACGTCGCCGGCCGGATGCTCGAAAAGGATGGGGAGCGCCTCGTCAGGCAGACCATAGACTGCCGTGTCAAAGCCGGCCACGCGGGCCGCGACGATGTGCGAATCCGAGACATCGACCGGCGTGACGTGCTTGCCGTTGATGGCCATGATGCGCAGCGTTTTGAGATCTGCCCCGAAGAAATCGGAAGTAACAACCGCCCGTTCGACCTTGAGCCGACGCGGCCGGCCCACCTCCAGCCCTGGCAGCCAATCAGGATACTCGACGTAGAGCCGAAGTTTCTTCCTTCGTGCCCGTTCGTACTGCTCGGGGCTGAATCGCGTCGTCCTCTCGGGATAGCCATCGGCCAGGACCAGTAGCGAAGCCCCCTCGGGGGCCCGGGCAAGCGCCGCGGCGAGATCGTCGAACCGAACGCAATCGAAGCCACTACCGCTCAAGGTCTGGTGCAGATCGTTATCCGCTCGACAACAGAGATAGATCCGGGCCGCCTGGGAAGAGGCGTCACCACTACCGCCCAGACACGCGGTGCAACTGACCAGCAAAGACAACCAACACATCACAGAAAGCCGAAACATAAGCACCTCACAAAATCGACAGGAACAACTCAGCAAGCCGTTCCCCAGATCATAACGCAATGACACCCGCACTTCTACGCCGGAGGGCCGTGTTGCAGGACTGGACCCAGGACGCAGCGACCATCCTGACAGCACGCTCGTCTCTCGGCCCAATTGGCTTTGTTTGGCTTTGTTCTTCCGAGCGACCCGCATTCCCAGGCCAAAAACGCGGAAATTGGCTTTGTTTTGCATAATTAACCCTTTTGGCCCCATCCCCAAAGCCTCCGGCTTTGAGGCTGCCACGCATGTCGAATCTTCTTGCCAAAGATCAAAATTGCGGAATCGCCGTGTCGCGGCGATGACTTCATTAGTTTTGCATTTTACATTTTGCACTTTGATCTCCTTTCTCGGCGCAAGCCGAGAAAAGATGTCCTTCTACTATTGGGCGAACCTGCACGTTCTTTGCGAAAAAACCGGAAACCGCCACTCGCCCAAATCGCGTAACTCCAAGCCCCAGAAGCAATAAAAAAAGTTTTCCATGTCACCGGCTTTTGCTTCTAAAGCGCTGCACGTTCTTTGCGAAACGCCGCCCCTGATCCGTACGGCGCAGGGGGGAGAGGAAAACGGGGACTGGTTACGTTCCGCACAGCGGGTTGTACCTGTCCCCGCTTTCCTCGGGGGCAGCGGAAAAGACTTCGAAATGCCCGCTCAAAACGCTAGAATAGACTCCCGTGAGGACGGCACACGGGCCAGGGACGCTTTTCTCGGAGAATACTCGTCGCAGTAGGGAACAGACGCGCATCCGAGTGCATCTTATTTGTATAGAAGCGACGCAGCCCATGGGCGGCGTGCCGGCGTCATCATACAGACATCCAAGACAATCTGGAAGAAAGCGAAATGGAGAGGAGAAGGCGATTCCACCACGCAGCGACGATCTGCGTCTTCATACTGGGCCTGGCCGCCACGACAGGCGCCGTCGATTTCGCCGGTGGGACGGGGACGTGGGATGACCCGTACAGAATCGCCACGGCTGAGCAACTGATCTCGATTGGCTCAGACCGCGAATTGCTCGAGAGCCACTATGTGTTGATTGCCGATATCGATCTTGATCCCAACCTTTCGCAAGACTATGCCTTCGCCGACGGCCCGATCGATCGTGGATTTGCCGGTGTTTTCGACGGCGGAGGACATCGGATACGGCATCTGACCATTGTGGACACTACCGAAAAGGATTATGCGGATTGCGGGCTGTTTCGGTCGATTCGTTTTGGCGGCGAAGTCAAGCGTCTTATCCTTGAAGACGTCCGAATCATCTCCAGTTCAAGGCACGCAGACGTAGGCGCGATATGTGCTGACAATGACGGTATTGTATCTCAGTGTCTCGCGAGTGGAATCCTATCTGCGAATTCTCGCTCGGGGGGAGTCGTTGGGTGGAACACTGGTGTAGTGGAGCAGTGTGCCAGTATTTGCACGGTTTCCGGTTCGACGGCGGGCGGTCTGATCGGATACCACACGGGACGCGTACGAGACTGTTACACATCGGGTCATGTATCAGGGGCGGTCGTGGGCGGTTTGGCTGGAGAGAGTTGGTCCGGCCCGATACGCCGTTGCTATGCGGCATGCCAAGTCGAAGGAACGGGTTCCTACTCAGGAGGCCTTACGTGGGGGGACAAGCGGTTCATGAGCGAGGTGGAGAACAGCTATTTCCTCGATCCCTCGGAAGGGGGCGGCCCCGACAATGGCTATGGTACGCCGCTGAGCAGTGAGCAAATGGAGGAGTCGAGCAACTTCGAGGGGTGGGATTTCTGGGGGATGGAAGAGGATGGTCGGCGAGCCCTGTGGTATATGCCAGATGATGGCTTCCCCAGGTTGGTCTGGCAAGCGTTGGAGCCCGGCTTCCGATCTACTGGGCTGCCCAATGAGCAGGCCTGCGAGTTCATTGAGGCCGATGGCGTCAGGGTCGGTGCAGTCATCTACGATTACGATCATGCGATTCCGGCTGGGCATATGGTCACGGCTCGTCCGCATCCTGGCGTATCTCCAGGCACGGCCGTTGACGTGGTTTCGAGCCTCGGACCCTACGATTGGGCCACTGATGCAGGCACCGGGGTCGCCGAGTCTCCCTATCTGATCGCAAGCGCCGGTCAGCTCGACTGTCTGGCGTATGAGCCCTCGTTGTGGGGCAGGCATTTCACGCTCATCAGTGACCTTGATCTGGCTGGGCGTGTCTATGGCAGACCCCTTCTGGGGCATTTGAAGTGGGGTGGCGCCACGTTCGATGGATCGTTCGATGGCAACGGCCACCCTATCAGAAACCTGACTGTTGAAGGATGTGCCGTGCGCGAAATCGGCCTGCCAATACTGGGTCTGTTCGGGGAGATTGGGCCATCTGCGAGTGTACGCGATCTTGGGGTGACTGAGGTCTTCGCCAGGGGAGGTCGCGGCGGGATCGGCGGCATGCTGTGCGCCGTCAATAGGGGGCGCATAGAGAGGTGTTTCAGCGCAGGCGTGTTGCAGGGATACGGCGAAATGGGCGGGCTTGCCGGCAGAAATGCAGGGACCATTGAGGACTGCTATGCCCGTGGGCGCATTGGCGTGATACTGAGCTTGGATGCGCCCTACGCCGGTCTGGTAGGTTGGAATGAGGCCGGTACGATTCGCACGTGCTATGCCGCATGCTCTGTTCCATCAGCCTGGGGAAATGGTCTGGTTGGTGGCGATTGGGAGGGGTCCATTGAACTCTGTTTGTGGGACATAGAGACCAGCGGTACGCACGCCAGTGCTGGGGGCATGGGATTGACCACCGATGAACTGATGAGTGTTCAGGTTCTTCAGCAATACGGATGGGGAGGCAATCCCAACTGGATTGTTGATGATGGCAACGACTACCCCCGGCTAACCTGGGAGGGGACACAAGGGACGCTCATTCCCGAACCTCAGACGAGACCGTAAGCGCGAAACGCGCTTGTTTTTGCGGGGTATCGGTGGTATAATGTCACTGTTGTGATTGGGAGCCCGCGAGAAGCGACGTGATTCCGCGCGACTGTCACCGGTGACACCGAGAGTGTGCGATCAGGAGGGACACATGAACAGAGCCGCATTTCTGCTTATCTTATTGTTTGGCGGCAGCGCTGCCCTGGCGACCGACGCCGTCTCGAGCGTGAACGGAAAGCTGAGTTATTCGGCCGGCAGCATGGAGTCCGACGAGGGCCAGAATGTGGGCGGCAGCTTCAGTCTGCCCGTCGGGGAGGGCTTCGGCTTCCAAGGCGACGGGCTCTATACGAACGTCTCGGACCGGGACTTCTACGGGGCGGGCGCCCACCTGTTTCGCCGCGATCCGGACCTGGGGCTCCTGGGCATCACCGGCGGTTTCGTCCACGAGGACATCGTCCGCTCGGCCTGCGTGGGTCTGGAGGCCGAACGCTACCTGGGCAAGCTCACCGTGGCGTTGGGTGTCGGGGTGGCCACCCTGGACTACGACGATCCCGTCCCGTTTATCGACGCGGACGTGACCGATTTCTACGGAACGATGGGACTACGCTACTATCCGTGGGAGGACCTCATGCTGGCGGGCTCCTACACGCACATCTTCGACAACGAACTGGTCGTGGCCGAGTTGGAGTACCAGACCTGCATTGAGGGACTGACGTTGTTTGCCGAACTAGCGGCCGGCGAGCACGACTACGACCACGCCCTCTTCGGCCTGCGCTTCTACTTCGGCCAGCCCAAACACCTCAAGGGCCGTCACCGCCAGGATGACCCGCCCAGCGTTCTCCCACAGGTCCTGCGTGGGATAGGAACCTACGGCGCCGAATACCACCAGCGAGGCCGAGCCCATGCGCGAACTCAGGGCGCCGAGTATACGAACGATAGTTACGGAGGGGTCGACTGCTGGTCTATGGAACCGTCGAGTCCAGCTACTTACGACGACTTCCTTGAGTTCATTAATGGCGGCTCCTGAGCACCAGGGCATTCTACAGGTGCAGTAGTCCAACACCGGTCCAGCGGAGACGGGAAGGCGGCGTCCCACTCAACGATGGCGCTGGAACAGTTGGTGCTGCGCTGGTATTCTGGTGATATCGTGTAGTCTCTTTCAAGGTGGCTCTTCGAGGGTTCGTTAGGACGGTTATGCATCGACGGGATTTTTTGAAGGCATCTGCGTTGGGCCTGGCTTCGGCCTGGGCGGCGCCGACGCAGGCGAGCGGAGCGGCGAAGAGACCGCTGAGCATTCTGTTCTTTACCGCCGACGATCTGCACCGCGACTCGCTCGGCTGTTTTGGGGGCAAAGTCGCGGGGCTCACGCCCCACCTGGATCGGTTCGCGGCCCAGGGCATGCGGTTCGAGCGGGCGCACGTCACCGTCGCGATCTGCCAGCCCAGTCGGGGCGTCCTGGCGACCGGCCTGTACGGGCACAACAGCGGCGTCATGGGCTTCATGCACACCGAGCGTGACATTGCGACCCTCATGCCAACCCTCGAGCAGGCGGGCTACCTGACGGGCATCCTCGGCAAGGTCAAGCATTCGACGCCCAAGGCCGACTACCAGTGGGACTTCGTCCACGACCAGAAGGAGTTGGGCAACGGGCGCGATCCGGACCTGTACTACCGGTATAGCCAGGAGTTCCTCTCGCGGTGCCGCCGGGAGGGCAAGCCATTCTATTTCATGGTCAACTCCCACGATCCGCACCGCCCCTACCACGTCCCGGGCAAACCGATCAAGGGCGCCAAGGAGCCCTCGCGAACATACGCGCCCGAGGAGGTCAGCGTGCCGGGCTTCGTCCCGGACCTGCCCGGCGTGCGCGAGGAACTGAGCTATTACCTCAACTCGGTGCGACGACTCGACGATACGTTCGGCAAGACGATGCAGGCGCTCAAGGAATCGGGCTTCGAGGACAACACGCTGGTGATGTTCCTCTCCGACAACGGGATCGCCATCCCGTTCGCCAAGTGCAACGCCTACCTGGCCAGTACGCGGACGCCCTGGATCGTGCGCTGGCCGGAAGTGGTGCAGCCGGGGACGGTGGACGAGGAGCATTTCATCTCGGGCATCGACTTCTTCCCGACGGTGCTTGACGCGGCCGGCGTACCCACGCCTGAGGGACTGGACGGCGCCTCTTTCCTGCCCCTGCTCCAGGGCCATCGCCAGTCGGGGCGCGACAGGGTCTTTACGCAGATCGATATGAAGGCGGGCGGCGACGCTGTGCCCATGCGCTGCGTTCAGGACCACCGCTTTGGATATATCTTCAATCCATGGAGCGACGGGACGTTCTACTACCGAAACAACAACGAGGGGCTCACCATGAAGGCCATGGTCGAAGCGGCCGCGACCGACCCCGCCGTCGCCCAGCGCGTCAGGATGTTCCGGCACCGAGCCGCGGAGGAATTCTACAATCTCCAGAACGATCCAGATTGCCTCAAGAACCTCATCGACGAATCCGAATGCCAGGCCGAACTGGATACGATGCGGGGGCAGCTCAAGGACTGGATGAAACAAACGCACGACCCCCTGTTGCCCGCCTTCGAGAATCGCAACTCGCCCGAGAAACTCAAGGCCAGCCTGGTCGAACTCTATGGCGAGAACTACACCAAGGCCACTCAGAAACGTCCCGGCGCACGACGCAACAAAAAGAACACCCGGAAGTGACAGACCAAGGCGTTGCGCCGGGCGGGTGCAAGCCGGCTCTCCCCTACTTCTGCAGGACGTGACAGTGGGTCTGCAAGAGACGATGCATATCGACGAGGCTGTCTTCAGCGCCAAGGTACTGATGCAGGAAACTCACGATCTTCTTCGTATCCTGACGGCCCTTGGGATAGGCGAATAGATACTTGATGCCACTGTCGACCGCTCCGACGGCGTCACCGGCGGCCTCGGCGCGTTGCATCTGTGTGGCAAAACGATCACCGTGTCGCTCGCACGCAGCGCTGAGAATCTGCTTCAACTTACCCATCAAACCGTTGGCCGCCGTGTCGAGCAGCGCCGCATCAGTGGGCAGATCCAGCGGGTCCTCCGGCACGTTGCGAGCCGCGTCCCCCGCGACGAACTGGTCCGACTGGGCGTGCACGCCTTCCAGACGTTCGGCCAGGAGCAGTTCGCCCGTGAGGACGTCCGCCATCTTCACCATGCACTCGACCCGGGCCGTCCAAGTGACCTGCTGAATGGGAAACTGGTACACGACCATGTTCGGCACGAGCACCTCCGGGGGGATCGCGCCGGCACGGATCTGTGCAGTCCCGACCCGGGTAACCGCGTTGAGCAGACGCTGCTGGGCCTCGTCGACATCGGCCTGGGCCCTTCGTTTGCGGGCCATCGCGATGCTGTCGCCTGGGTCGGCATTGTCATATCGCGCCAGTCGCGCGTTGGCCTCGGCCAGTCGAACACGGGCCCGTTCGAGTTGTTTCAGAGCGGCATCAAGCTCGGCCGCGGCCTGCACATAGTCGGGGTTGGGCTCGGCGATCATGCCATCCTGGTACGTCGACTCGCCCTGCCCCGTCTGCTTCGTTTCCGAGGTCACCTTGGCGTCGAGCATTTGCCCGGCCAGCAGCGCGTCACTGCCTTCGCGCGTCACGTTTGAGGCGCCGGCTTGGGGATCAGCCGGGTTCTGAGGAACGCGCGACTCCACCACCCTCACATTGGCCGGGCCAGTGCGCGTTAGGTGCTCCAGCGCCGCCGAGGCCAGCTTTTCGGCGATTGGGCGGTGCTGGGGCGCCGTTTCGAAACCGGCGAACTCGATCGTGTAGCGCACATCCTGCCGCACGTGACCGGCGTACAGGCCAAGCTGGCGGCGCGCCTCGAAATGGCTCGGCTGATAGCCCAGCGCCATGACCGCATGGAGCACGGCGGCGCCGGAGAGGCCGTCCTGGGAATGCCGCTGCGCCGCTGCCAAATGGGCCTCGGCCAGTCGGGACTTCGCCTCGGTCATGAGAGCGTCCACGCCGCCACGTCCCCTCAACAATTCGTCGCTCCTGCGAAACCAGCCCAGCGCCGCGGCATATTGCCCAGCCTCCATCGCCTGGCGACCCTGGGCGAGCCATTTGTCGCACACCGCTTCGCGGGCCTGGGGCAACAGCGTGACCAATCCGCCCTGGGACGGATGCAACGCCCGTGCCTGCTCGAGAACGCGCAGCGCCTCTTCGTAGTTCTTCTGCTCCAGGAGTCGGCGTCCCCGGGCGGTCAGCCCCGCGGCCTGGCGCCGGTCCTTAACCGTCTGCAATAGCTCCTTGGCTTCCTTGCCGTCTGCGCGATAGGCCTGCGCTGCCTGCACCTCGATCTCCACCGCCGCCAGGTCGTCGGCCCACAGCTTCTCGCGGGCGCGGGCGATGTAGTGCTGGTAGGCGCGTTCCTGAATCTGCCTGAGGTCGCCGTCACCGCCAGGCAGGGTCTTGTACATATTCAGCGCTTCGTTCATGCGATCGATCGCCGGCTTCCACTGCTTCTCCTCGGCCAGGGCCAGGGCCTCGCTGCGCACCTGCTCGGCATCGGCGATGGCTCCCACGATGCGCCGGCGGAAGGCGCTGTACGACAACTCCTGGGGAACATACTTCACGCAGCGTTCGATGAACATCTGGGCGGCGCCGAGGTCGGCCCGGCCAAAGCGAATCTCCGCCTCGCGATAATAGAACTGAGCGGCCTGGTGCTTGACCTCGTCCAGTTTCTCGCGATAGCGTTGGGCGGTATCATCCTTGTTCTTGTCCTCGGCCAGCTTGACCGCCTCCTCCAGTTCCGCGATTGCCTTCTCAAACTGCCCCTCCTCCGAGAGCCTGGAACCGCGTTTGTAGGCCTTCTGGTGGGCGCAGCCAGCCGCGAGCAGCACGGCTGCCAAGATCACAATCAGGCCCCACAGACGCATGCTGGAGCCACGTTGCCTGTCCGTATCTGACTTGCCCCTGTGTCCGATCCGCATCATATCGCTCCACCTTTCTTCCCAACCGTGTGCCCAGTTCGTAGCGTCTGATCGCCCTTTGGCGAGACATCGATCGCACGAACCGGCGCGCCACCATTCTATCGTTTCGGACCGTCGACGCAACTGTTCCGCTCGACCGCCATTCTAGGGCGCTCCATAGCTATAAGGCAACGCCGACGGTCGAGGTCACGTACGTTTGAGCCACCCAGACGTCACCGAGTCGGGGGCGCAGCAGGACCGTCTGCCCAAGAACGAGGAATGCCATCCCGGGTAACCGAGGCAAGCCAGACTGTGTGAACGAGCGCGCCCTAGAGAGCAGAGACCTCAGCCGTCGCCACCTCCTCAGCGAGCACGTTGGCGTCCTTGTCGAGCAGGATCGGCTCGCCCAGGCCCAGTTCGGACAGACCTTCTAGCTGCGTCTTGGCGTCGCCGACGACGAGGTAGATCATCTTCTCAGGCAAAATGTACTGCCGCGCCAAATCTTGATGCCTATCTTGCGTCATCTCGAGGACCGTGCGTTCCTCCTGCTTGATGAAATCGAAGGGCAGGTCGTAGGCGGCGACCAGATTCAGCATCCCGACCAGGGCCCCGAGCGTTTCGAATCGACGCGTATTGGACTTGGTCAAAGCGTCCTTGGTGAACTGGAGATCGTCGGCCGCGATGCCCTCACGATACTTGGCCAGTTCGTCCTTGATGATCCGGACCGAATCTAAGGTCGCCGTGGAGCGGACACCGGAAGAGGCCATGAACAGGCCGGGATATCGACCCCCGGAGAAGTTCGACCGAGCGCCGTAGGTGTATCCCTTCTCCTCACGCAGAATCATGTTGAGGATGCTGTTGAAGGTGCCGCCCAGCTTGTAGTTCATGACGGTAGTCGCGTAAGAATCGGGATGCGTGTACGGCAGACCCAGGTGACCGACGCGAAGCTGGGATTGCTTGGCGTCCGGGAAGTCGACGAAATAGAGCTGCGCCTTGTCCGGGCCCTTGGGCTCGGGCACCTTGGGAACCTCCACGTCCCGAGGCTGCCATGCTTCGAGCCGCTTGAACACCTTCAGGGTCTGCGCTTCGGACAAATCGCCGGCCAGGGCAATGTGCGCGACGGTCGGAGAGAGGTTGGCCTTGTAGTAGCGCTGGAGATCCGCAATGGTAAGGGATTCGACCGAGGACTCCGTGCCCCGCGTCGACCTGGCCAGCTTGTGGTCGCGACCATAGACCAGTTTGTCGAAGACGTCGCCGGCCACTGAGGCCGGGTTGTCCTTGCTGCGCCGGATCGACTCCAGGGTCTGCTGTTTGAGTCGGGCGAACTCCTTCTCGTCCCAGCGCGGCTCCAGGAGGATCTCGCGAACCAGATCGACCACCTTCTCAAATTCCGAGGTCAGGCAACTGGCGCGAACGGTGATGGACTCCTGGCTGGCGCCCACGGAAATGCTGGCGCCCAGGTCGTCGATCGCCTCCTGCAACTCGATCGGTGTCTTGTTCCGGGTCCCTTCGGTCAGCAGTTGCGCCGTCAGGTTGGCCTGACCCTCCTTGCCGGGCTCGTCCAGCAACATGCCGCCCTGGATACGAATCAGGAACTGTGCCAGCGGCAGTTCGCGGTGCTCGATGCCATAGATCTCAACGTCGTTGGCCAGGCGACCCTGCCAGATCTCGGGCAGCGTCATCAGAGGGGTCTTTCCCTGCGCCGGCTCCTGGCTGCGATCGAAGCTCGAGGGGATGTCCTGGATTTCGACGTCAGGCTTCTGACCTTGCTCGGCCGCCACTTCCGTCTGGTCCGCAGCGGATTCCTCTTCGATCGGGAATCGTTCGCTGCCCTGGGCGACCAACTCGACGCTCCCCTTGGGCACGAAGCTCGTCAGCACATACGGCTTGCCCTTCAAGTATCTGTTGTACACGCGCCACACATCGTCCGGGGTGACCGCCAGAAGGTTGTCGAAGTATTCCGCCATGTAGTCCGGCGAACCGGTGTACTCGTTGAAGCTGGCCAATCTGTAGGCCTTGCTCAAGACACTGGCAAGACCGTTGACAAAGGCCGCGCGAATACGCGTCTTGATCCGCTCCAGATCCGCCTCCGTGAACTTCTCGCTCTCGAAGCGTGCGAAGGCCTCCTGAACGGCCTTCTCCACCTCGGTGAGATTGGTGTTGGGAAACGCCCGGACTCTGATGTTGAAGGTCCCGGCGATCTCCCCCGAGCCGTTATACCCCGAGGCGCCGGGCGCCAGCTTCTTCTCTTCGACAATGACCTTGTACAACGGCGCTTTCTTGCCCCGGGCGAACAGATCCCCGAGCACATCGAGGGCATACATGTCCTCGTGATACTCCTCGACGGTGGGAAAGACCATGTTCAGTTCCGGCGCCTTGGCAAAGGTGTCTTCGTGGAAGGCCCGCTTGGTCTGTGCGAGCGTCACGGGAACAGGCGCCGGATCGGCGACGGCTTCGCCGGCCGGGATCTCGCCAAAGTACTTCTCGATCAACGCCTTGGTCTCGGCCCGATCGAAGTCGCCGGCTACGACCAGGGTCGCGTTGTTCGGCCGATACCACTTTTGATGAAACTCGTGGACGTCCTTGAGAGTGGCACTGGTCAGGTCCTCCATGGAGCCGATGACCGTCCAGTTGTAGGGATGTCCCTCGGGATAGAGCATCTTGCCGATCATGTAATTCGTGTGGCCGTAGGGGCGATTGTCCGTGGTCTGCCGCTTCTCGTTCTGGACGACGTTCTGCTGATTGACAAACGCCTCCTGCGTGACACGGCTGAGCAGGTAGCCCAGGCGATCGGCCTCCATCCAGAGCACCATCTCCAGCGCGTTCTTGGGCACGACCTCGAAGTAGATGGTCCCGTCCGGGCCGGTGCCTCCGTTCAGGGTCCCGCCGGCCGATTGGATCTTCTGAAAGAACTGGTCCTGGCCCACGTGTTGAGATTCCTGGAACATCATGTGCTCGAACAGGTGGGCGAATCCGGTGCGGCCCGGTACTTCGCGGTTGGACCCGACGTGGTACTGGATCGCCACGGCGGCGATCGGGTCCGAGGCGTCCTCGTGCAGAATGACCTCCAGTCCATTGTCCAGACGGTACTTCTCAGAGCCGATCTTGAACTGTTGGGATTGGCTGCAACCGGCAATGAGAACGAGGACAGACAGCAGAGACAACAGTATGGATTTTCTGACGGTCATGAGATCATTCCTTTAATGGGCTGGGCCCCACTGGTTCTATCGGCGAGTGCCGATGAATCATCCGTTTCCGTTCCGGCCCACACGCCACCGGCATGTGAGCAAATCGCTTCTGACGACGCTGGATCGTATATCAATCAGTATCTCAAAGCAAGGGGGAAAAGCATCAAAACCGACACGTGACGGGGCGTCGAGACAGCGAGCCGTAACGTCCGAAAATACGCCATCTGTCAGCGTACGCAGCCACTCATTCCTTGAATACCGAAGCCTTTGCGGATAGTCTGGACACTGAGGTCGACGCGTGCAGTCTGGGCCACACGGGATTCAAAGAATGCAATGAACGTAACCGGAGAGATTGAGCTGTGAATAGACGCAACTTCCTGAAACAATGCATGCTGGCCGCGACCGGGCTGACCCTGTCGGGGTGCGGGCGGACCACGGCGTCTCGCCATCAGATGAAAGCTGGCAAACACCCCGGACCACCCAACATCGTTCTATTCCTGGTCGACGACATGGGCTGGCAAGACACGTCAGTACCGTTCCACACCGAGACGACGGATTTCAACCGGCGCTATCGCACCCCGAATATGGAGCGCCTGGCCCGTGACGGTGTGAAGTTCACCCAGGCCTATGCCTGTTGCGTCTGCTCGCCGACCCGTGTCAGTCTCATGACCGGACTGAACGCCGCCCGCCATCGCGTGACGAACTGGACGCTGCGCAAGAACGGCTCCAACGACGCCAAGCATGCAACTCTGAAGATGCCTGCCTGGAATGTCAACGGGCTCAGCCCCACCCCTGGCATCGAGAATACGGTTCACGCCGTGACGTTGCCCATGCTGTTGCAGCAGGCCGGGTACCACACGATCCACGCGGGCAAGGCGCACTTCGGCGCGGTGGGCACCCTCGGCGCCAACCCGAAGAACGTGGGCTTCGATGTCAACATCGCCGGACACGCCGCCGGCGGACCGGGCAGCTACCTGGGTACCCGGAACTTTAGCGCCGCCTGGCGATCGGGGGATCGCATCTGGGATGTGCCCGGACTGGAGTCCTACCATGGCAAGGACGTCTTCCTGACCGAGGCGCTGACGCGCGAGGCGAACAGAGCTATGGACGAGGCAGTCGCCCAAGACAAACCGTTCTATCTCTACATGTCGCACTACGCAGTGCATGTGCCGTTCGCCGAGGATAGTCGGTTCATCCGGAAGTACCTCGACGCCGGTCTCGACGCCAAGGAGGCGATGTACGCGGCCATGGTCGAGGGGATGGACAAGTCCCTGGGCGATATCGTAGCGAACCTCGAACGACATGGCATCGAGAACGACACGATCGTCCTGTTCATGTCCGACAACGGCGGTCTCAGCGCCAGCGGCCGAGGTGGAACGCCCCACACCCATAACAAACCGCTCAGCAGCGGCAAGGGCTCGTCCCATGAAGGCGGCGTGCGCGTCCCCATGATGGCCCACTGGCCCGGCGTCACTAAGCCCGGTTCGGCCTGCCATGAGTATGTCATCATTGAGGATTTCTTCCCCACGATCCTGGAGATGGCCGGCATCGAGAAGTATCAGCAGATCGGCGGGAAAATCGACGGCGTCAGTTTCGCCCCGCTCCTGGCGAACGCTCGTGGATATCCCAAGAACCGAGCGTTGTTCTGGCACTTCCCGAACAACTGGGGCCCGCGCGGGCCAGGCATCGGACCCCACAGCGCCATTCGTCAGGGCGACTGGAAGCTGATCTACTACCACGCGACGCAGACGTTCGAGCTGTTCAATCTCACCGAGGACATTGGTGAAACGCAGAACCAGATCGACACCAAGCCCCGTGTCGCGCAGCGTCTGGCACGGAAACTCAAACGGTTCCTGCTCGATGTCGACGCCCAAATGCCCACCAACAAGCAGACAGGCAAACCAGTACCCTTGCCTGAAATCGGCGCCGTCGGATAGACAAGAGAAACACCTGGAGAAGAGTAATATGTGGAGAACGACATTGTTCGTGATGATCGTCATGGTGTTTGCGTCTCTAGGGAACGCAGCAAGCGACCTGCCCTGGCGCGTCGGCTATGCGGAGGCGGATATCACCCCGGCCCCGGGACAGGTCCAGATGAGCGGCTTCGGGCGCGAGCGCTACGCCCAGGGGGCTTTGGCGCCGCTTTTGACGCAGGTGGTGATTCTGCGCGATCGAGCGGGCCATACGGGCGTTCTCATCGCCGCCGACATTCTCGACTTCGACCGCGTGATGGTCGAAGCGATCCGGCGGGCGATTCGTCACAGGCACGACATCCCGGCCGAGAACATCATGCTGGCCGCCTCGCACACGCATTGGGGCCCAGCCGTCAGATTCCATATGAGCTTCAGCGTCGGGGGCCCGAACGTCTGGTACATGGGCCAACTGGAAGACAAGATCCTCGGTTGTGTCGACAGGGCACTTCGGAGCCTGTCGCCAGCCACCCTTGAGTACGGTTCGATGGACTTTCGTGACATTGGCTGCAACCGTCGGCGGCCCGAAAATGGCAAGATCGGCTGGGGTCCCTACCGGGAAGGTTCGTTCGACGGACACACGCCCATCTTCCGTGTCACACGCAACGCATCGCCAAGACAACTGCTGATGGTGGGACACGCCTGTCACCCAACCAGTTCCGGAGCAATCGCGAAATGGAGCCCTGAATACCCCGGCGCCATGCGCGCGTACCTGGCCCAGGAATTGGACGGCGTCAAAGCCATGTTTGTCCAGGGATGCGGCGGTGACGCCAAGATCGTTCACCAGGACCCCGGCACAGGCAAACTGGTCTTCTCCGCCGATCCGAAACGAGCCCAGGAGGCGGGCGAGAAGTTGGGCCAAGCCGTGCTAAAGCATCTGAAGGCAAGTCGAATGACCCCGCTCAATGGTCAATTGGCCTGTGCGCTGTCGACGGGACAAATCCGTTTTGGCCAGCGCTGGTCCCAAGCAGAAATCGAACGGGAGGCTTATACCCGGCCGGCGGAGAAGGGACAGGCCAAGAACTGGATGACCTGGGCGGCCCGGCAAGCGCTGGCTTTCCCCGACGACCGCGAGAGTTTCCGCTACGATGTACAGGTTTGGCGGTTGGGCAACCGGCTGACGGTGTTCGGCATGGAAGGGGAAATCTGCAGTCCATGGGGACCAACACTCCGGGCGCTGGCGCCGACCGAACTGGCCTGCGTGATCGGCTACGCCAACAGCACCAGTTCGTATATCCCCGACAGGCAAATCGTTCGCGAAGGCGGATATGAAGGTCTGACCTCGCAACAGGCCTATGGTCTTCCCGCACCGTTCACCGAGAACATCGACACCGAGATCACGCAGATCGTCGCCGCCGCGCTAGACGCCGTCCGGTGACGGAATCGGAATCAATTCGACCATCAGTTCTCTGGGAGGCAACAAACACGATGACACCTTGTTCATTGATCCTGACCCTGTCCTGTATCCTATGGCCGAGCATCACTACGAACACACCGACCTACGTGGAAATCGACGGCGTTGTCTACGGGGCCAAACCGAACGACCTGGGACCGATCGGAGGCGGCGCCGGCTATACCCACATCGTCACCAAGGGTGATTATACCGTAACCGACCTGGACGCCCTGCTGGAGGCGCTGGCGCAGGCCAAAACCGGGCAAACGATCTTCATTCCCGCCGAGACGGTGATCGACCTGACGGCTCGGATCTACATCGAGCAGCTCGTCCTCGAAATCCCGGAAGGTGTCACTCTGGCCGGCGCTCGTGGCCATGACGGCTCGGTAGGCGCGCTGCTGACCAGCGATGCCTTGAAGACGCCGGCCCTGATCCGCGCAACCGGCCCGAACGTGCACATCACAGGCCTGCGCCTCCAGGGCCCCAATCCCAAACGCTGCCTCGATCATCACCGCCGCTCGTTCGGCCCGGGCGGAGACGGACATTCGTATTACTACAAACTCCCCACCTCAAACGGCATGGGAACCAAACACGATCGTCTGGAAGTGGACAACTGTGAGATATCAGGCTTCTCCCATGCGGGCGTCAACCTGACCCTGGGGACGGGACATCACATCCATCACAACCACATCCACCACTGCCAGTACCAGGGCCTGGGCTATGGCGTCTGTCACGGCACATCCTCGTCGTTGATCGAGTACAACCTCTTCAACTGGAACCGGCACTCCCTGGCCGGCACGGGGCGGCCCGGGGTCGGCTATGTCGCGCGCCACAACGTCGAACTGGGCGTGTCACTGAGTCACTGCTTCGACATGCACGGGGGACGCGACCGTAAAGATGGCACCGACATCGCCGGGACATCCATCGAGATCTACAACAACACGTTCGGCGCGCCGCAGACGCCGGTCGTCATTCGAGGCGTCCCGCAGGAGAAATGCGACGTTCACCACAACTGGTTTCTCAAACACCACGACGCCCAGAAGGCAGTGCGATCATCCACCAAGACGAACGTGTTCGATAACGCCTACGGCCTCGAAAGACCAACGGTAAGGTGAAGGTCTGCGCGCCGCGTCCCTATCAACGTGTCGACTGGCGATACTGCGTGGGCGTCGTCCCCGTCCTCTTCTTGAACTGCCGGTGAAAGTAATAAACGTTGGAATACCCTACCCGTTGGGCGACCTCGTAACAGCGCAGCGATGTGAACCGCAGGAGTCGTTGGGCGGCCTCAAAACGCAGATCCTGTTGATAGGCCAGGGGGGAGACGCGAAAGGACTTCTTGAACGTACGAAACAGATGCCCTTTCGAACAATGTGACATCGAGGCCAGATCTTCGGCCGTGATGGGTTCGGCGTAGTGATCGTCGATGTATTGCTTGACCTGCAGGATCGGATTGTCCTGGGCCAGGGCGGCGCCCGGAATCGTCTCGGTGTAGCAATGCGCCACGATCATGTCGAACACATTGGCCAGAGCGCGCTGGGCGTAGAAATCGGATATGGAGGAAGGGCTCTGCAGATAGTCCATGATCTGAATCATAAGAATCACGAGTTCCTGCGTCGTGTCTCGGCCGAGTTGCGGTTCGTCATGGAGTTGGCCGGCGACCCCGGTATAAGTATTCAGGATCTTCTCAAAGGGCAGCGTCAGCACACTTCCCGTCTTCGTCCCCAACGCAAAAGTAATCTCAGAATACACACTGGAACGGCGGTCGCTCACGAAATCGTGAGGTTCGCCAGGCGAAATGATCACCAGGGTCCCCGGTTCGCCGCGGTATTTCGCCCCGGATTTCATGTAAAACCCCGTTGATTGCGTGTAAAGCACGATGTGATAGAGATTATGCGTGTGCTCGTGAAAGGTCCGCGTATCGCCTACCGCGCGGTCCTGATCGACGGCGGCATGCACAAAGGCCGGGAAATAGGCCTCCTGGTCGTGGACAATCAGCAAAGCCTGGGGGCTCGCCTGACTTTCATGGGCACGAAGATATCGGAGCATATATCACGATAGTGCAATAGATTGTTACTTTTATGCATTTTTTAGGGCCGTAATAGATACGATAATACAATGTGGTTCAACCCGTGCAACAAAATAGTACGCCGGCGCATCGGCGTGCACGAGTCGGGACCAGCGTCAAATCCTGGGCATGGAGTCGGACGGCAGCGAGTGACTCATGGCATGCCCGGAACGGCGTCTTTTGGAGAGTGCCAGGTGCGGCGGCACGTATGCAGAGGAGAAGGAGGATTTGGGCAGATTCGCGGTCGCCTTTTCTGTTTTGGCTAGGCTTGGCCCGTGCAAACCGGAAATCTCAGTTCATCGAAGGAGGACCATCATGCGCAAGAAACTCATCACGATGTTGATCGTGGCAGCGGTGATAGGGGGCGGCTGGAGCCCGGCGTTTGCAGCCGATCCAAGCCTGGCGGGCTGGTGGAAACTCGACGACGGCGCCGGGACGGTCGCCGCCGAAGCCAGCGGACGAAGCGTCGAGGGAGCACTGTTCGGCGACCCGGCGTGGACCACGGAAGGGATTTTCGGCGGCGGCCTGCTGTTCGATGGGGCGGATGACTACATCTTCATCGATGGCCATTTCGAACTGCCCGAATACACAATGGCCGTGTGGTTCCGAGTCGACTCGCCCGGCGTGCACGATATTCTGTCGGCCTACGCCGTCGGAGTTCAGCATGGTATTCTGCTGGAGCATCAAACGGCCGGGACGTTGCGGTTTCTCCATCGGTTCCCGCTGGGGACCGGTGGTGGGAACAACATCTACACCACCACCACCTACGATGACGGCGCCTGGTATCATGCGGCGATCATGAAGTCGGTCGACGCGATCACCTTGTACGTCAACGGCGAGGAGATTGACTCGTTGCCCGACACCAGCACGTTCAACCCCGGTGACTCCTTCGGACTGGCCGTCGGCGTTCTCGACGACGAGCGAGGTGCGGACCGACTCTTCCTGGGCGCGATGGATGAGGTCCGCGTCCACAACCGCGCGCTGTCCCAGGCGGAGGTCCAGGGCATTATGCGCGGCGCCGGATACGACACTGCGACAGATCCCGTTCCTAACCACGAGACAGTCGATGTGCCACGCGAGGTCGTTCTGGGCTGGAAGGCGAATGATTTGGCAGTAGCCCACGATGTGTATTTTGGCGAGGGCTTCGACGACGTCAACGATGCCGATCGAGCCAATCCGATGGGCGTGCTGGTCAGCGAGAATCAGGCGAGCACAACGTACGACGCCGGTCTCCTGGAGTATGGCAAGACCTACTACTGGCGGATCGATGAGGTCAACGGCGCGCCGGATAACACCATCTTCAAAGGCGAGATCTGGACTTTCACCACAGAACCTTTCGCCTACGCGATTGAAAACATCATTGCCACAAGCAATGGGACCCAGGACGCCGGCGCCGATCCTGAGAACGCGGTCAACGGTTCCGGGCTCAACGCCGACGACCAGCACTCCGTTGAGAGTAGCGACATGTGGCTGGCCAGCCCCGTGGGCGACGAACCCCTGACCATCACATTCGAATTCAACCGCGTCTACAAGATGCATGAGATGCTCATCTGGAATTACAATGTCGCAGTCGAATTGCTGCTCGGCTTCGGCGTCAAGGATGCTACCGTGGAGTATTCCGCTGACGGAGCGGAGTGGACGACTTTGGGTGATGTGGAGTTGGCCCGGGCAACGGCACAACCCGACTATACCGCCAACACGACCATCGACCTCCAGGGCGTCCCGGCTCAGTACGTCCGGCTCACCATCAACAGCGCGTTCAGCACGATCGGCAAGATGGGTCTCAGTGAGGTGCGATTCCTCTATATTCCCGCCCATGCCCGCGAGCCGCAACCAGCCAACGGTGCGGCGGACGTGGCGGCGGGCACCGTTCTGAGTTGGCGAGCGGGTCGCGAGGCCGCCTCGCACGAAGTCTATCTCAGCACCGACGAGCAGGCCGTCATCGACGGCACCGCCTTGATCGAGACGGTAGACGCGCCCGGCCTGGAAGCCGACGGTCTTCTCGGATTGGGCCAGACCTACTTCTGGAAGGTCAACGAGGTCAACGAGGCCGACGCAACCAGCACCTGGGAAGGTGACATCTGGAGCTTCGCCACCGAGGCGTCGATTCTCGTCGACGACTTCGAGAGCTACACCGACGATATCGACGCGGGCGAAGCCATCTTCCTGACCTGGATCGACGGCTATGAGATCGCTGGAAACGGTTCCCAGGTCGGTAACCTGGAAGCGCCGTTCGCCGAGCAGACAATCGTCCACGGTGGAAGCCAGTCCATGCCACTGTTCTACGATAACGCCAGCAACACGGCGATCTCAGAGGCGACGCTCACATTCGATGCGCCGCAAAATTGGACCCAGTACGGCGTCAAGGCCTTGACGCTCTGGTTCCAGGGCGACGCCGACAATACCGCCACCCAGATGTACGTGAAGATCAACGGCACAAAGGTGCTCTACGGCGGCGACGCCGACAGCCTGATGCGAAAGCCGTGGCAACTGTGGTATATCGACCTGGCTGGGGTAACAGGCGCCAACCTCACCAGCGTGACGGAGTTGACGATCGGCCTGGAGGGCGGCAATGGTCTCGTGTTCATCGACGACGTCGCGCTGTCTCCCGCCGATCGCGAATTGATCACTCCGGTCGAGCCCGACGCGGCGGATCTCGTGGCGCACTACGCCTTCGAAGGCGACGCCGGCGACGGCACGGTGATCGGGGCCCCGACGTATGTCGCCGGCCAAACAGGTCAGGCCATCAAGCTGGATGGCATTGCCGATCATATCTGGGTCGAAGGCTCTTTCGACCTGCCCGCCTATACGGCAGCCCTGTGGTTCCGCGTGGATGGGGGCACGGGCGAGCGCGACGTTGCTGCGATCTACGATACAGCCGGAGCGTTCGGCATCCTTCTGGAGGTTCGGGCCAATGGCGAGTTGCGCTTCCTGCACCGGGCGCCGCTCATCGCCTCACAAGACACGGATCTCTACAGCGGCGGTGTCTACGACGACGGCGCCTGGTATCACGTGGCGATCGTCAAGGCGGCCGACGCAACGACGCTGTACGTCAATGGCGTCGTCGCAGCCTCGGCAGCAGATGAAAACGAGTTTGGGGCGCCGTTGCAGAACCTGGCCTTGGGCGTTCTCAAGCATGATAATCTGCAACGCTTCCTCCCGGGCGCCATCGACGAGGTCTATCTTTACAGTCGCGCGATGTCGCAAGCTGAGGTGGCGTGGCTGGCCGGGCGGACGAATCCGTTTGACAAGTAGTGGAAGATCGGTTTCACCTGGAGCGTGGAAGACATGATCTGTGTGGGGCTCGTGTCGATGCGGCACGAGCCCCGACGCAGTCGCATGAAAGAGGTTGAGCAAGCCAGAGCAAGATAGCTTGGGCGGATGTGGTCGCGCAGGGAGCAGCGATGCCGGATCAGAAAGGGATACAGATGAAGACGAGAGCTTTCACGCTGATCGAGTTACTGGTGGTAATCGCGATCATCGCCATCCTAATGGCCATCATCATGCCGGCGTTGAACCTGGTAAAGAAGAAGGCCGCAACGACCGCCTGCATGAGCAACACCAAGAACCTTTCTCTGGGCTGGTACATGTACATGAGCGACAACGACGGTCGCATCATGAGTTCTGAGGACGAGGTCAACGGGCGAGAACCCGGCGGCAAATTCGTCGGCTGGTGTGGGCTGCCGCGCGATGAGGCCGGCAATACACTTAGTAACACTCAGGCCAACCCGGCGGTGACGGATGAAGACGAGACCAGGGGCATTCGGGAAGGCGTCTTGTTCCCCTACGTCAAGAACCCCGATCTCTACCATTGCCCGGCCGACAATCAGCGCAAGAGCATGTACGATGGGACCACTGTATTCGTTTCTTATGGTGTCCCGATGTGCTTGTATGGCGATACAAACCCCAGCGCGACAGCGCAGATCAGGCGGTTTGACGAGATAACCGCTCCCTCAACACGCTACGTCTTTGTGGAGAGCGCCGAAACGCGCAACTGGAATTCGGGCCACCATTTCGTTATGGCGGCGCCGGAGTACACCAATCTATCCGAATGGGGTTGGTGGGGACCGATGGCGATCAACCACGGCAACAGCAGTGTCCTGGGATTCTGTGATGGTCATGCCGAAGTGCGCAAGTGGCGAGACCGCTACACCATCGACCGCGTATACGAACTGCTGGATCAAGGCGTCGCCAGCTACGGGCACGATTATCCGCTCGCCGGGCAGACGCAGGACATCGACTACATGGCGGACGGGTGGGCGTATCGCCACAAAACAGGCGGATAACGAGTCTTTGCGACTCGTCGGAGGCATTTCACTAGACCATCTGATACGGTATGAGATCGGCACTCTTCACATTTCATTTGCTGTTTGCGCTTCTCGTCGCACTGCCCGCCGATACGACGGCACAAACGCGCGACGGGGATAACGACGGCTCAGGCCTTGTCATCAACGAATTCGTCGCCTCCAACCGCAACGGTCTGCGTGACGGGGACGGCGACACCTCAGACTGGATCGAGTTATACAACAGCGGCGTCCAGCCGGTTTCTCTCAGCGGCTGGCACCTGACGGATGATGAAGACAACCTGTTTAAATGGCCCTTTCCTCCGGAAGCCATACTGCCTGCCGGCCAATACCTGATCGTCTTCCCCTCGGCCCAGCCGACCGACAACTACCGTGACAGCGCTGGGTATCTCCACACGAATTTTGCTCTCGCCAAGGACGGTGAGTATCTCGCGCTGGTTGCCCCCGATGGACAAGTGGCGCACGAGTACGCCCCCTTGTTCCCGCCCCAGGAAACCGACATCGCTTATGGCATGTGGCAGGGACAGGAGCGGTATTTCGCAGTCCCGACACCGGGACGGGAGAACGACCAGGCGTTTCTCGGGTTCACCGGCAAGACGGTTCACAGCCACGAGCGAGGGTTTTGCGATCAGCCCTTCGAACTGGAGATCTTCTGCGACACGCCGGGTGCCGTGATTCGCTACAGCCTCGACGGATCGGAACCGGCCGAGGCGAGCCGGCGCGTGTACAGGCCGGAGAGCCCCCCGCTCATTACGACAACGACGCAGGTCAGGTCGGTGGCCTTCAAACCAGGCTGGAGAACCGCCGATGTCACGACGCACAGCTACATCTTCGTCGATGACGTGGCCTACCAACCGACCCATCCGGCCGGCTGGCCCAGAGATTGGGGCTACAGCTCCGACGCCGGGGATATCGTGCCGGCCGATTACGAGATGGACTTTCGCGTGGTCGAGAACACCCTGCCCGGATATTCCGTGCCCGAGGCGCTGCTCGACATCCCCACTATGGCGATCTCGATGGATCATGACGATTTCATCAGCGAAGAGACGGGCATCTACGCCAATCCACAGAGCCGCTGGGAGCGAAAATGCTCGGTCGAGTACATCCCCCCCGACGGCGGCGAGGGTTTTCAGCATGACTGCAAGATCGAGATTCACGGCAACGCCAGCCGCCGGCCCTATCGCATGCAGAAGCACTCCCTCCGCCTGACCTTCACCAGCCTGTACGGACCGGCCAAACTGAAATACCCCCTCTTCCCCGAATCGGCGGTGGCCGAATTCAATCAACTCGTCCTCCGCGCCTGCTTCACCGATTCCTGGGGTCTTGTCTCCTGGTCGTCCTCGCGCTACCGGCCCAACGACTCCCAATACCTCCGCGATGTCTGGATGAAGGATAGTCTGCGTGACATGGGCCAGCCCTCCAGCCACGGGAGCTTCGTGCATCTTTATGTCAACGGCCTTTACTTCGGCCTCCACAACCTCACCGAACGCGTGGGCGAGGACTTCTTCGCCAGCCATCTCGGGGGCGAGCCCGAGGATTGGGAGGTCAACGAGGATCTCTCCAGCCCCCGATCCCGCTGGAACGCCATGATGTCCATCAATCCGGCTGCGGGGCCGGGGTACCTGCAGATCCAGGACTACCTCGACGTCGAGAATTTCGCCGACTACATGTTGCTTCACTTCTACGCCGATGCGGAAGATTGGCCCCACCACAATGGATACGCCGCCGCCAACGCCATCAGTGGCGACGGGCAGTTCCGCTTCTTCGTATGGGACCAGGAGATCGTGCTCGATTATCACGGCCGCGCTGCCTCTCGGATCGACAGCACCGGCGGCGTCGGCAGCGTTTTCCAGAAGCTCCGCACCAGCGCCGAGTTCCGCCTGCTCTTTGCCGACCGAGTCTACAAGCACTGTTTCCACGACGGCGCCCTCAGCGTCACCGGTGCGTCGCAGCGGTATCTCCGCCGCGCCAACGAGATCGACAAGGCCATCGTCGCCGAATCCGCACGCTGGGGCGACACCCAGATGAGCACCCCCTACGGGAACACGATCCAGCAGCCCAGCCCCGCGACGAACGTCAACCACAACCTTTACCCCCCCGCTCCCCACGGCCCTCACTACTACTTCACACGCGAAGAGTCCTGGATCGTGGAACGCGACAACGTCATCGACAACTACATCCCGGCCATCCATGACACGGCCAACTCTTACGCCCTGATCAATGTCCTGCGCAGCAAGAACCTGTATCCGGATATCGATCCCCCGACGTTTCAGATTGACGGAGCCGATCAGCATGGCGGCTCCGTGTCACCAGGCAGCGCCCTAACCATGGCCAATTCCAACGGAACGGGAACGATCTACTACACACTGGACGGCACGGACCCCCACAAGCCCGACACCTCAGCGGCGTTAACTGCACAAACCCTGATCGCCGAAGACGCGGCCAAAACGGTCTGGGTGCCGACGACCGATATCGGTTTGTCCTGGACCGGGGGCGCCGAGCCATTTGACGACTCCGCCTGGATAGACGGGACCCCGCTGATCGCCACTGCCTCCGGCGGCGTCGGCTACGAGCGCAGCGCAGGATACGAATCCTACATCACCTACGATGTCGAAGCGGAGATGTATGGCAATCGAGAAGCCTGCTACATCCGTATTCCGTTTGAGGTCGAGCGCGCCGACCTGGCGGACTTCAACTTCCTGACCGTGCGTGTGCGTTTCGACGATGGCTTCGTCGCCTACCTCAATGGAACGCCCATCGCCTCGGCCAACGCGCCGGGCTCCCCCGCCTGGGACGAGGGGGCCACGACGAGCCATGGAGACAGTGCGGCGATCTTCTTCCAGGACTTTGACTGTTCGGTCTCGATGGACGCCCTTCAAGAAGGCGACAACATTCTGGCGATTCATGGCATGAACGCCGGGCTGGGCAGTTCCGACTTCCTGATCTCGGTGGAGTTGATTGCCGGAGAGCAATCCAGCGCGGGCCCTATTGCAGATTCGGCCCTGGAATACACCGGCCCCATTCCGCTGACCGAGACCACCGAGGTCAAGGCGCGTCTCTGGGATCATGGGCAATGGAGCGCCCTGCATGAAGCCGTGTATACCGTCGACCATGGTCACCCTTGACCACCCCGAGCGTCACGCGGATATTTCAATCATCCGGTTTCGCTATGGCCCAGCCCTTCCGTCCGAGCCCTGATGTCCGGTTCCTCCACAAGCCTGGGCGTCGTACAACCCGACACCGCCAGAAGCAGACACGCTGCGACAGCCAGACACAGAGGCCTCAATCCCGGCCGAGTGAACGCCGCCGGCCCCAGTCGCCGACAACTCTCTCGCTCACGGCGGTTCCATTGGACAATCGAGGGAAACCTCTTCAATTATCTCTCAACCTGGGGATTCGCACGTCCGAATCCCTCATTCATATCGCAAAGCCACCATCGGATCGATGCGCGCCGCTCGTCGGGCCGGGAGATAGCTTGCCAGCAGGGCGACAATCACGAGCAGCAGGGAGATGGCCGCGTAAGTGGCCGGGTCCCAGGGACTCAGTCGGTATAGGAAGCCCGACAGCATGCGGGCCAAGACAACCATACCTGTCAAGCCAAGCGCGGAACCGGCAAGCACGGGCGTCAGGCTTCTTCGAAATACCGCCCAGAGCACGTCGCCTTTTTGGGCGCCCAGCGCCATGCGAACACCGAACTCCTGTGTCCTGCGGAGGACGGAATACCGCGTAGCGGCGTAGATACCGATGGACGAAAGGAACAGGGCGATCCCCGCAAATGCCCCCAGGAGAGAAGTGGCGAGGCGGTGGACGAGGGCGTCGTACCACAGTTCCTCATCGAGCGTTCGGGCATGGGAAACAAGCTGTCGGCGATCGATTTGACGGACTGCCTCCCTGACGACGCCGATGAGATTCTTCGGGTCGCCCTTCGCCTGCAGAACGACTGAGGCGCCGGCGTGGACCTCCTGCAAAATCGGCCTGTACACCTGTACATCGCTGTCCGCTTCCATATCGTTCCGGACATGGCCAACCACGCCAACAACTTCGGCCCAGAGGGAATTCGGGTCCGTGCCCCGGTCCGTCTTTACGCGCCGGCCGATCCAATCCTCTTCGGGCCAGCACTGCCGGGCCAGAGTCTCATCAACGATGACAACGCGTGGGGAGCCGATGCCATCGCCCTCATTGAAAGAGCGGCCCCTGAGCAAGGGGATCCCCATCGTCTCGAAGTACCCCGGGCTGATAGCCTTGTACGTCGCTGCGGTTCCGTCCGTGCCGGGTGGGGGAACAGGTTGACCTTGCGCATAGACGCGCCAACTCCATCCTGTCAGCAGAGGCCACGTAAGGCCTACTTTCTCAACTCCCGGGACACTTCCAAGCCGACTGAGCAGACGCCGGTGAAAGGTCGCGTTGGCTTCCGCGCCGGCGTACCTCTCTCCGGCCAGGCGGACGTCCAGGACAAGGATGCCTTCGGAGTGGAAGCCGCGGTCCGCCGTGACCACGTTCACGAGGCTGCGCATCAGCAGCCCCGCGGCAACCAGCAGTATAATCGTTAGGGCTACTTGCGCTGCCAGCAGCCCCCCATAGGCTGTCTCGCGGCCTCGGGACCCAAGGACACTGCGCGCGCCGGCGGCGAGCGTGCCGGTCAGACGAATGCTGGAGCAATAAATCGAGGGGATCAGACCACAGGCCGGCGCACCGAGGATCGAGAGGCCCAGTGCTAATCCAAGGACGCGCCAATCCGGGCGGAAGAAAGCGGGTGGAAACAGCCCCGAGGGCAACAGGCCTGTTGCCAAGAGCAGGCGGATCGCCCAGATCGACCCGAGGACACCGAGACCGCCACCAAGCAGAGTGAGAAAGAAGTTCTCCAAAAGCGTCAACCGGATCAGTCTCAGGCGCGTTCCGCCCAGGGCCAGGCGGAGGGCCATCTCCCGCTCGCGAGTGACCCCGCGCGCAAACATCAGGCCCACGGTATTCGTGCACGCTACCAGGAAGACCATCAGGACGGCTCCCATCAGGACGGAAGCCCCTTGCCGGAAAGTCCGTCCTATCAAGCCCTTCATAGAATCGGGGAGGCGTATGACGGCCGCTGATACGCCGACGTTGGTCGACGGATACATGACGGCCAGACGATGGCAGATAGCATCTATTTCCGCTTGGATTCGGGTAACGCTGACCCCGGCTTTCAATCTACCCAGAACACGCAGACTTCGGCTTCCACGCCCTTCCTGTGTCATCGTGCGGCCGGCGGCTACCCACACATCCCCCGACGGTTCTCCATAGGGAAGAAACCGAAAAGCGACTGGCGTCACGCCGATGATGGTGTACTGGGAACCGTCGATACTGAGGGACCTGCCGACCGCGTTGGGGTCGGCCGCGAACTGACGCCGCCAGAACGCATGGCTGATTATGGCGACCGGAGCAGCCGAAGGCGAATCATCGCTCCTCAGAAAGAACCGTCCCACAACCGGCTGCACGGAAAACACCCGGAAGAAGTCGCCGGACACGAATCCCACACAACACTCCTCTGAAGGCTCGTTACCGGCCGTGCTGATGGCCCGGTCGCGAAACAGGTAACAACTCAGGGTCTCAAAACCCGTCGCCTGCCGCTGCCAATCCAGGTAATCCCTGTACGAAACTTGCCAGGCTCGTCCCTCCTGATTCCGCCCCTCCACGCACACGATCCTATCGGCATCAGGATAAGAAAGCGGCCGCACCAAAAGAGGGTTGAGAATGCTGAAGACTGTCGTGCTGGCCCCCACACCGACGGCGACGAGCGCCACAATAACCAGACTGAATCCTGGTTTCCTGAGCAGCATCCGAAATCCATATCTCATGTCTTGCCATAGAGCCGTCATACCTCAGTCCTTTCCAGCGGATTGTTCGATCAGGACCTCGCCGTCATGCCAGCCGTCTTTGAGATTGATGATACGGTGCCCATAGGAAGCGTACTTCTCCGAGTGAGTGACTTGCACGATGGTCGCGCCTTCTCGATTGAGCTTCTTGAACAAGTCCATGATTGCTTCGCCCTGCGAGGAGTGTAGGTTGCCCGTCGGTTCGTCGGCCAGGATCAGTTTCGGATCGGC
>Ga0075114_10000055_pt1 | contig 77922 bp, 56 predicted proteins | sample AntAceMetag02UKM_FD_69784 | JGI IMG/M metagenome (GOLD analysis project Ga0075114, IMG submission 69784) | Saline lake microbial communities from Ace Lake, Antarctica - Antarctic Ace Lake Metagenome 02UKM | ecosystem: Environmental > Aquatic > Non-marine Saline and Alkaline > Saline | place... | reverse complement strand
GACCAATCGTGGGATCTGGCTGGACTGGATGACCCAGGGCACGCGCGTCACGCGCAACCTGTTGCACGATAACGGTCCCAGCGAGGACCTGTTCGTGGAAGTCAATCACGGCCCCTTCCTGGTGGACAACAACATCCTCCTGTCCGACATCGGCATCCTGGTCAACTCCCAGGGCGCCGCCTACGTGCACAACCTGATCGCCGGGCGGGTACGTGTCCTTGTCGGCGAACGCCGACTCACGCCGCATCTCGGGGCCCACGCCACGAACGTGGCGGGCTTGGCGCCGAACCCCAGCGGCGATGAACGCTACTACAACAACATCTTCGTCAATGGCGGTCTGGCCGCCTATGATCCCACCAAACTGCCGGTCTTCATGGACGGAAACCTGTTCCTCAACGGCGCCACCCCGTGCAAGCATGAGGCCAGTCCACTCGTACAACCAAAGATCGATCCCGGCCTCAAACTCGAACAAAAGTCTGATGGTTGGTACCTGAAAGTGAAGCCCAACAAGACCTGGGCCGATCGCAAGAGGCCATTGGTTACAACCGAGATGCTTGGCAAAGCGAAGACTCCCCAATTGCCCTACGAAGATCCGGACGGAAGACCCTATCGTATCGACACCGACTACCTCGGCAAGAAACGAAACGCCGCCAATCCCTATCCGGGTCCGTTCGAACTGCCCCGAGGCGACAAGCAGACCCTCAGAGTCTGGCCTCTGACCAAGGAAAGCCAGTGACGATACGCCGGCACCTGCTGATTGGTATCATGATGGGACTGCCCGCGGCGTCGTGCTGGGCTGCCGGCCCGGCGCCAAGAGCGACAGTGCGCGATCTCCATGGCGTGCCCTCGCTCCTCATAAACGATGAACCCTGCGCGCCCTTCGCCTACATGTCGTATCTGGGGGAGAAGGCCTGGTACAAGGAGGCGGCCGAGGCGGGGATTCATCTGTACTGCTTCCCGGCCTATCTGGGTGATCGCGGCATCAATTCGAACTCGGGGATCGGTCCGTTTCGACCGGCGATTTGGCGCGGAGAAGGAAAGTTCGATTTCAGCAGTATCCACAAGGATTTCGCGGAGATTCTCAGCGCCGACCCCGAGGCGCGGGTCATCATCCGGTTCCACCTCGACCCACCCACCTGGTGGGACAAGGCCCACCCCGAAGCGTGTTGCCTGTTGCCCGACGGCACGACCTTCCGTCAGTGCTTTGCCTCCCCGGTCTGGCGGGACGCCACGCAGGAGGCGCTGCGTCACTGTCTGTCCTGGCTGCTGCAATCGGAATACGCACGTCACCTGATCGGCATCCACATCGCGGCCGGCGGGACCGAGGAATGGTTCTACCATTTCCGAGACGGTTTCCACGATCGCAGTCCGGCCCGCACCGAGGCCTTTCGACAGTGGCTGGGAGAGACCTACACCAGCGACGCGGATCTGAAGCAGGCGTGGCGCGACCCGAATGTCACACTCCAGACGGCTCGACCCGCGGATATCAGCGGTGTGAAGCGATCCAAGAGGTGGCGCGATCCGAGCCAGGAACAGGAGACGATCGACACCTTTCGCTTTCACGCCCAGACCATGGCCGACAACATCACGGTCTTCTGCCGATTGGTCAAAGAGGTCAGCGAGGGACGCCTGCTCACCGGCGCCTTCTATGGATACCACTATTTCGTGGCCGATCCGAGGCGGGGCCACGGCGCCTTGCACAGACTGCTGGAGTGCCCCGATCTGGACTACCTGTCCAGCCCCAATGCGTACCGGCGCGTGCCCGGCGAGGACTGGCCGCCTATGGTGGCAATTGATTCCGTGCAACGGCATGGCAAGCTCTGGATGGCGGAGAACGACACGCGCACCTCGATCACCACCCTGCTCAAGGACCGGGCACCGGAGGTTTGTCCACCAGGGAAATACGCCGACGGCGTCTGGCTGGGCCCTGCGGACATCGAGACATCCGTCGCCCTGCTCTGGAAGAATACCGGCCGCATGCTCGCCTGTGGTTACGGCGGCTGGTGGTTCGACATGTGGGGCGGATGGTTCAGTGACCCCGCACTGCTGGACGTCCTGAGCAAGACCCAGGAACTCTGGCGCGACGACCCTTCCCCAATTATCCCGGCGATGGAGGCGCAAGTCTGCGTGGTCGTGGACGAGGAACTGTGTTTCTACGACGCCAGTTTCGGCGCCTTGACAGGTGACATTCTGTCGAACCGCTACGCACTGGCCAAGACGGGCGCACCCTACGACCTGTACCTGCGTCAAGACCTGGCCGCCCTCGACCTGCAACGCTACCGAGTGCTCTGGTTGCTGGGGATTCCACAGCTCCACGAAGCAGAGTTCGAGCAATTGCATGCCACCAAGAAGGCCGGCATCACCGTCCTATGGACCGACACCAAAGGGACCCAGGCACAGCGCCCCAATAAAGCGAGACAGGTCTTCCCCGGCAAGTTCCGCTGGACGCCCGCCGAACTGCGGAACCTGTGGCGCCAGGCCGGCGTCCATCTCTACAGCGACGGTGGCGACGTCCTCTACGCCGGCCGCGGCTGGCTCTGCCTCCACTCCGTCCCCGGTGGAAAACGAGAAATCCGCCTGCCCTTCCCAGCCCAAATCGTCAATCCAACCACCCAAGAGGTGATCCAGTCTTCAAGCTCAACATTCGTCCTCGAGCTCCCCAAGAACTCAACCACACTCCTGAGAGTCACGCCGACGTCGCCGTAGGACAGAGCAAACACCCACACCTAGAGGATGCAGCATTGAAAGATCCCGGCATAGGCACCTCCTTGAAACCACGCACTCTCAAGCGGCGCGCGGTTCGTTACAAGCCTTTTTATGGACCCTCTTTAAGCTGTTCTTGTCGCCTCAGACCGTGACATCCTTGAGTTCCCAGCCCGGGCGGAATCGTGGCTTGACGAACTCGTTGGCCTTCTCATTGTTGTTAAAGCGCAGGTTCTTGCCGTCCCAGAGGAGCTTCTGGTTCGGGAAACGCCAGCTTATGGCCCCGAGCAAAATCCATTCCGTGTACGGCCCGGCGACGCTGAAGTTCGAACACGCCGATTCGCCGCCCTTGCAAGCCCGAATCCAATCCTCGAAATGGCCCGGCGAACGCTTCAGAACCTCCGACGGCCTTTTGTAGCCCTGCATCTTCGTCTCCGGAATCAGCCGAACGCTCTCACCGCGCCCCCCGGTGCCCATATAGCCCTTGGTCCCGACGAAGATCTCGTTATGGCCCTTGATGTCCTTCGCAGTCAGACCCTCGGGCAACACGAAGTCACTCGCCTTGCTTCCTTCGTACCAATAGATTGTCACCGGTGGCATCTTCTTCGCCGACACGTATCGATTCGGGCGGGCCGGGAACTCGAACTTGCACGCGTAGTTCGGATACGTCACAGGATTGACGCCCTCGACGGCCGTGCACTCGACGCTGGTGGGACTGCCCAGTTGCAGGGCCCAGTTGGCCGGGCCGAGCATGTGGATACCCCAGTCGCCGACCATCTGGGTACCGTAGTCCAAGTAGCCGCGCCAGTTGATCGGGTGGATCTTCGAACTGTACGAGCGTTCGGCCGCCCGCCCGGTCCAGAGGTCCCAATCCAGCGTCTTCGGAACCTCCTCGGTCGGGGGCCAGGCCGTCACGCCCCGCGCGAAGCCGCCGCCGCTCATCGAGTGCACCTCGGTGATGTCGCCCAGATCGCCGTTCCAGATGATCTCACAAGCGATCCGCGTCGCAACGGAGGAATAGCCCTGGTTACCCATCTGCGTGGCGACCCCGTACTTCTTGGCCGCCTTGGTCAGCAGGCGGGCCTCCCAGACGCTCTGGGTCAGCGGTTTCTGGCAATGCACGGCCAAGCCCCGCTCCATGGCCCGCAGCGCCACGCTGGCGTGCATATGGTCGGGGATGGTGACGGTGATCGCGTCGAGGTTCTTGTACTCCTTGTCCAGCATCTCGCGGAAATCCCGATACCGTTTGGCTTTCGGATGGCGGACCGCCGTCTTGTTCAGGTGATTGGCGTCCACATCGCAGAGCGCATAGATATTCTCCCGGCTGACATTCCCAACGTCGCTGCCGCCCTGCATGCCGCCGACACCGACGCAGCCGATATTCAGCTTCACGCTCGGCGCCTGCTGCCCCGAGCGTGCCAGAACATGTCGCGGCACAATCATAAAAGCCGCCAACGCCGCCGCGCCGGTCATAAACTCACGCCTGGTTGTCCCTGTCTTCGTTCCGCCCTTGTCCGTCATTGCCATTCCCCTTCCAAAGAATCCAATAGCGGCCCAACCGCACGGCCACCGTCTACGCCAATCTGCTTGTCCTGGTCGGTATCAACACGCCCATATTCTATCGCCCCTCCGCCAAAAGGGAAACCCCGCCAGCCAACTCAAAATTCAGTACTGGAAACCGTAGGGCGTCCTTGGGGCCACGGTAGAGGCCCTTGGAGGGACAGGCATCGCCTCAGGGGACTTCCTGGAAAAGCCGTGACCCCATGTCACTCATCCGGCAACGTAGATCTCCCAGGCAGCCAAAACCAGCGAACCGGTTGCTCTTGAAGAGAGCATGGGGTATGATACCACGTAAGGTTAACGTGAAAACTTATGCTAATGATGCCATCGCGGTGGTATTCGACTAAGAAAGGGAAACAGGATGAAAAACCTATTCTTCTTTGACACGATGCTGACACCCAAGGTCATTACCTTCGTGTTCTGGCTGATGCTGCTGCTGGTCGCCGTGAGCGGCTTGGGCACCATGTTCGCCGGCGGACTGACATTTCTCAAGTTCATATTCGGGCTTCTCGTCACCGCAAGCGGCGCCGTCGGCGCCCGAATTTCGTGTGAAATTCTAATCGTCATGTTCAAGATTCACGAGAACATCAAGAAGTTGGCCGACAAGGCGTAAGGGCTCCGGGACGATTGGGGACGATTTTGTTTTTGCTTTGACCGAGCGGGTTGATAACGAGGGATTGAAGGGGAACTCTCGGCGATTAACGATCGTCAAACCAGGTTTGTCGAATACCAGTCGATTGGCTGTCCATCCTGAACGAGGAGCATCGAATGAGACCGAATAGGCTTTTGAATGGAACCGCCTTGGTTGTTGTCGTGATGGTCGGGAGCCTCTGTTCCGCAGAGAACTGGCCATCCTATCTTCACGATAGCACCCGCAGCGGGATCACTGCAGAGCAGTTGTCTTTCCCACTCCACGAGAACTGGCGTCGTCAATCGGGACAGGCGCCCAAGCCGGCCTGGCCCGCTCCCGCTCCTCACGATTATTGGCACAACCATCACAATCTAAGACCCACCGTGACTTACGACAGGGCCTATCATGTCACCGTGGCCGGCCAGACCGCCTATTATGCCTCGTCGGCCGACGACAAAGTCTACGCGGTTGAGACCGCCACTGGGAAGGTGCGCTGGTCATTCTTCACGGAAGGCCCGGTGCGACTGGCGCCGACCGTCGCGGACGGCAAAGTGTTTGCCGGCTCCGACGACGGTTCGTTGTACTGCCTGAAGGCCAGTGACGGCGCGCTGCTTTGGCAATTCAAAACCCATGAGGACAATCGGCGTCTTCCTGGCAATGGACGCATAATCTCATATTGGCCGATTCGTTGCGGCATCGTCGTCGAGAACGACACCGTCTACTTCGGCGCCGGACTGTTTCCCAACGAGGGGATGTCTCTGTTTGCCCTCAATGCGCAGGATGGGACCGTTCGTTGGAAAGAAGCGATCGAGATATCCGGCCAAGGGTATATGCTGGCCTCGTCGCAAAGTTTGTATGTCCCCACCGGGCGTACGAATCCCGTGAGATTCGCACAGAAGGATGGGAAACGACAGGCAGATTACAGCAGTGGTGGAGGCGCCTATGCCCTGTTGACCAGCGATATCCTGGTCAGCGGGCCCGGACGCGGCGACAAAACCATCGTAGCCAGTAATCTCAAGACCCGGGAGACCCTGGCGTCGTTCAACGGTCTGCGGATGCTCGTCAACGGGAGCGTCGCGTACCTTCAATCGGAGACGAAACTTTCGGCTTTCAACCGCGTGCGCTACCTCGAACTCTCACAGAGACGCAACAAGGTGACGGCCGAGCGAGAGCGACTCGTCAAGCAGTTTCGCTCTTCTCAAAAGGACGCGGCGAAAGAGGAAGCATTCAAAAGCAAATTACAGGCGCTCAAGGTCCGGACCGAGGAACTCTCTGCACAGATGTCGCAGTGCTATTTCTGGACGGTGGACTGCGACGCGCGCTACTCATTGATTCTCGCCGGTGAGACACTGATCGCCGGCGGTCACAACAACGTCGTTGCGATCGAACTCAGCGCGGGAAGAGAAATCTGGCGGGCTCGGGTCACAGGAGCCGCTTACGGGCTCAGCGCAGCCGATGGAAGATTGTTTGTCAGCACCGACCGAGGCGTAATCCATTGTTTCTCCAAGATCGACAATGGAAAAACGACAGCCCTCGATCCGACTCCTGAATCGAATCCTTACCCAAAGGATCGCTTGACAGCCTGGTATGCAGGGATCGCCGATAAGGTGGTGCAGAGAACTCAGGCCGACAAGGGCTATTGCCTGGTTCTGGGCAGTGAAAGGGGCCGTCTCGCGTTCGAACTGGCCAAGCGGACCCAGATGCAAATCATCTGCGTCGAAGAAGATTCGCACAAGGTGGCCGCTTCCCGCCGGGCCCTGGACGCCGCCGGCCTTTACGGTTCTCGGATCACGGTTCATCATGGCTCGCTGGAGACACTCCCCTACCCTAGTTATTTCGCGAATCTGATCGTCTCGGAAAAAACGCTGCTGACGGGAGAGCTGACCACTGCCGCTCTCGAAGTCTATCGCTTGCTCCGTCCTTACGGCGGCTGTCTCTATCTCGGTCAGGAAATGCAGCCGGGAGCGAACGCGCTGGCGCTAACGAAACGCAGCCGAACGTCATGGTTGGCCGGGCTTGGACCCATAGCATCGGCCTCTCCCGAGAGGGACAACGACCGTGACGCTTCCTGGATCTTCCATCGCAGAGGAGCGCTCCAGGGTGTCGGCGAATGGACTCAGCTCTATTGTGACGCCAGCCATACCGCTTGCAGTGAAGACCATATTCAAGGCCCGCTGACGCTGCAGTGGTTCGGCGCCCCCGGTCCTCAGCAGATCGTCGATCGCCACCATCGCCCCATGTCGCCACTGGCCAAGGACGGTCGCGTCTTCATCCCGGCGGATAATCGCATCATCACGGCCGATATGTATAACGGCACACGGCTGTGGGAATTGGAAGTACCCAGGTCGCGCCGCATCGGAGCGATGAAGGACGCCGGGCAGATGCTGCTGACGGATGATTTGATCTACATCGCCTCGGGTAGCGAATGCTGGGGAATCGATGTCGCGACGGGACAGCGCAAGGTCACCTTCCCAGCGCCCCATCCGGCGGGAGGATCGCCCGACTGGGGATATCTCAATCGCGTCGGGAACCGACTGATCGGTTCCGCCCAAAAGAAGCACGCGTCGTTCTTCATCCAGGATTTCAACAATGGCAGCAAGCATAACGGCAGCCACGTCCTCGAAGGCGATTTCCGGGAAGTCGTCGTCAGTGACTATCTCTTCTCCTTCGATCGTCATACCCAGGATCGGTCCTGGACCTATCGCAATGGCAGCATCATGAACAGCGCCATCGCCGTCGGAGAGAAACGCATCTACTTCGCCGAGAGTCGCAATCCTGATATCATCAACGATTCCGATGGACGCGTTCGCATCGACAAGTTCTGCGCGACGGACCTGTTCATCGTCGCGCTCGATCTTGAGACGGGCGAAAAACTCTGGGAACAGCCCTTCTCACTGCCGTTCGAGCACATCATGTTCATCAATTTCGCAGACAATACCGTCCTTCTAACGGGAACCTACAACGTCAAAGATTTCGTTCACTATGGGCTCTTCGCGCTGCACGGCGACTCGGGACAGGAGAAATGGCGCACCGATTACCTCGGCATGAACATCAATGGCGACAAACCGTTCGGCACCGGAGGAAGTCACGGCGAGCAGTGGCAGCATCCCGTCATCAATGGCACGACCGTCTATTCCAAGCCCTATGCCTACGATCTCCATACGGGCGAAAAGAAGGAGTACATCTTCTATCGCGGCGGCCACGGCTGCGGCGGGTTCACCGGCTCGGTGAACTACATGTATGGTCGCGGCTCCAACCCACGCCGGTATCCACTGAAGACCCAGACCACCTCGGGCCAGCCACTGACGCAGGTCACCCGACCCGGCTGCTGGCTGAACATCATTCCCGCCGGCGGACTGATCCTGCTGCCCGAATCGAGTTCCGGCTGCACCTGCGCCTATTCGGTCCAGACCTCGCTGGCCTTCGCGCCCCAGCAGTATTACGCCCCGCCGCTGGTCCTGACACCGGCGCGGGAATTCCAGGACGCCATCCAGATCGAACTGGCCGACCGCAACGGTATCGGCGCGATTCGCTACACCCTCGACGGCTCCGAGCCCAACGAGAAATCCCCCCTCTACGCGGGCCCCATCGCGCTGAAACAAACAACGACCCTGAAAGCCAAAACCTACTGGGCCGCCACCCAGTCCAGCCCCGTCGCACAGGCCAACTTTGTCCGTCGCCCCTGACAGGCAAAACAGAGAACCATGTGAAAAGTCCAACACAAAGCGCGGAGCGCATTGCGCAGCGTGTCCGGCGCCCGAGCCCGAATCGACACGCCCTATTCTACCGGCCCATCGCACACAAGAAGAAGTCCGACAGACGAGGCCAAGAAGGGCCGCACGCCTATAGTTTCCCGTCAAAGGACCGTTTTCCCCTGGCATTTCAATCGCCATGACCCTAGCATAGAATCGCGCACACGGAGCCAAGGGCCCCTCTGAGACATACGAGAGCCCTCGGCTCGAAATGTGGACGTATTGAGAGAAGACACGAGATGGTGACGTGGAACACCTGAGTTCCTAAAAACGAACCTCGGAAGAAGGTGCCGCACACCCTTGGTTTCCAAGAACGCAGCATTGCACAGACATGAGGAGAGTGCCACCGTGAATCGACGCCGATTCCTTTCGCAACCATTGGTCCCGGTAAAGTCAATTTGCTTCGCGTTGATAACGCTGGTCGTTTCGACCCTGAGCTTGGGACAATCGCTGCCTCGGTTCGAGGATGCCTTTGAGGACAAGACGCTTCGTATCGACTACTACCATACCGCCAATGCCGATGAAGACATTGTCTGTGTCGATCAGATGTATGTCTCCGGCGCATGGGCGGGCAACCCCAGGCAGTTGGCGCCGGCATCCGAGAACGGTCGATCCACCATCACCGTCTTCGACGCTCAGACGAACGAGCGGCTGTACTCAAACTACATGCTCACCATCGTCTTCGAATACAAAGGCATTGAAGAAGCCCAGAAAGGGATTCACCGGACCTTTCACCAGACGGTGAGGATTCCCTGCCCCAAGCGACCCGTGCGCGTCGTTCTGGAAAGCCGCGATCTGGACAACCGTCTGCATCCTATCTTTGAGCGGGTGATCGACCCCAACAGCGTTGCGATCAAGAAGGAACAGCCCAGCTCGCGGGATCGACGGGTGGGCGTCCTCTGCAATGGGCCTCCCCACGACAAGGTGGATCTCGCCTTCATTTCCGAAGGGTATCGAGGCTGCGAATTCGAGAAGTTCAAGAAGGACGTTCAGCATTATGTGGATTATCTCTTCTCGGTGACACCCTTCCGGGAGAACAAGTCGCGCTTCAACGTCTGGGCGGTCTTCCGCGCTTCGGCCGAGTCCGGCGTGGACATCCCGACGAAGGGGATCTTCAAGAATACCGTGTTGAGCGCTTCGTATAACACGCTCGGCCAGGCGCGATACTGTACGATCTTCGACAACAAAACCATGCGCGATGTCGCCGGGGCGGTGCCTTACGACCATGTGATCGCATTGGCGAACACCTCCGAATACGGCGGTGGCGGATTCGCCAATGACTACTGCCTGTTCACCTCGGACGACAAACGCAGTGAGGAGATCTTCACGCACGAGTTCGGCCATTCCTTCGCCGGCCTGGCGGATGAGTATATCAGTGACAAACTGTTTCCCATGTACTACAAGCGCGGGGTCGAACCCCTCGAACCCAACATCACCGCCTGGCTGAAGCCGGATCAGGTCAAATGGGCCCATCTACTGACGCCGGACATACCCCTACCGACACCGGCTCAAGACGAGTTCGATGGCAAAGTCGGCCTCTTCGAGGGCGCAGGTTACGCCAAGACAGGAATGTATCGATCCTGTCTCCACTGCGTGATGGGAGCCGGCGGTCGGGAGTATTGCCAAGCTTGCCAGGAAGCGATTCAAGCCGTGATCGACCATCAGAGCAATCCGTAGTATGGATATTGTCTGAGAAAATCGTAGAATGGCGTTCTGCGAAACAGGAACAGCCTTAGTTTGGAGCGGCGTCTTATGAAGTCATTGTTGGGTTCAGCAGACCAGGGTCACGGTAAGGGCAAGGGAATGGCGCTTGGGTTGCTTTTGGCGTTTTTTCTGTGGCCCATTGTGGGTGAAGCGCGCACGCCGGAGGCGGAAAAGGTCTTGGCCACTCTCAAGGGGCTGGGAAACGGTTCCTATCTGTTCGGGCAGATGGCCACCTGGGTGCATAATGAGAATCCTGACATGGATCATCCCAGCAACTGGCTCAAGAAGGTGCACGATCACACGGGAAAGATGCCCCGGTATGGGTGTCTGACCTACGATTTTCATGACGACCCCTTCCCCGACTCGGCCTGGAACGAGGGGGTCAAGAAAATGTGGGATCGCGGCCTGATGGTGGGCGTGTATACGTTTTATGCCAATCCGTCCGGCCGGGCATGGAACGATCCGGTGGATCTCGACCCGATATTCGCGCCCGGCGACCATCCGACCAAAGCGAACTTCTATAAGCAGATGGACCGGATGGCCGCCAATCTGCAATGGCTCAAGGACCGGGGCGTACCGGTGGTCTATACCCCCTTCGTGGAGAGTGACGACCGGAACAAGTGGCACGCCAAGGAGGGGCCGGAGAAGATCATCAAGCTCTACCGCCTGGTCCACGACTACTTCACCACCGACAAGGGCCTGGACCATATCATCTGGGCCTACCACACCACCGCCAATCACGGCGCCCTGGAGAAGTGCTATCCGGGGGACGCCTATGTGGACGTCCTGGGCAAATCCGCCTATGGCACCGGCTTCGGTTTTTCCGAGTATCGCTGGGCGGTCGAAAGGAAGAAGAAGGCCGGCAAGGTCATCTGGTGGTCGGAACTCGGCATCCGAGGACGGTCCGAGCCGGCCCGGGATTGCCTCGATGTGGTCAAGAGACTGGAAGCCAAATATCCCGAACTGGCCGGCTTCGTCTTCTGGAGTGACGATGGATTCTACAACGTCGTCGGCAACAACAACGGCCCTGAGCTCATGGCCCATCCGAAAATCGTCACCCTGGAGACGAAATAGAGGAACTTAGAGGTCTACTGTCCCGTTTTCCGCTTTGGCCTTCTGGAGCAGTTCGACGGTATTGAGGGCGATCATCGAAGGTTCATGTCACGTCCTCCACGCGAAATCTTCCTGATTCTTCCCAGTTTTTTTGAAAAAGGTGTCCATATCGCCCCATCGAGATTCGCTTTCATATATCTGAAGGACACAGCCCGTGGGCTCAACCGGAGTCGAGCAGAGAAAGGGACGAGGCTGGCCCGGCAAGTGCGAAAAGGACGGCGTCCTCATTTTTTTTAGGCTCAAGGCCTTGATTTTCCGGGTGTTTGCTGAGATAATGCCGCGAACCGAAGCGGATACGACCCTCGGATGCGAGTACTTGAGAGGTCATCGGGACCAATTGCTGCCACAGTGTCAAACGGGGTAACAGCCCAGGCACTAGACACCTAAACATTGATTGGGTAGGTAGTTATGGCAAAGATAAGTTGGCTGCACATTTCAGACAGTCACATCCTTAAACCGGACAGAGACTCACCAGATGTAACAGCGGAGGAGCACAAGCAAGTCCTTGAGAAGTTCGTCGAATTTGTGCAGAAGACACTCCCAGAGTCGGACATTCTTAGGCCCCAGCATATTGTCATCACAGGTGATCTAGCCTTCGAGGGAAAAGAGGAGAACTACCAATCCAACGACACGTACTCTGTCCGAGAAATGATCGACAAGTTGGCGACTGCCCTGAAGATTGAGGACACTGAATACCACCGGCACGTCTTCCCTGTTGCGGGAAACCATGATGTGGATCAGGACAAACTCCAAGACAAAGTGGGTGAAAAGGCAAACCTTGAGCGGGCTGCTGAGAGTCGCCTACTGAACCAGATCTTTAAGAACCCCGAGAATCAGAAGAGGGATATCATACTGGAGCGGTTCGAGGCATATCACAACTTCGTGTGCGAGTTGTGGGACGAGTCAACAGACAAGCCGGACGGCACGTGGGGCAAACCAACAGACACATCTGACGGCATACCAGGCATACTCTGGTATAGAAAAGTAGTCCCCATAGAGAATTCCACGCAGAAAGTGCATTTCGTGGGCATCAACTCAGCCTGGCTATGTCACTCCTACTGGCGGGCTTACATGACGGAGACGGACCAGGAGAAAGAAGCCGAAAGGACGGATCTTCTGGCATCGTCTCCTCAGTACATAGAAAAGCTCCTGAAGGGCATCCCTGAAGAGGACTTGGTGGTCGCACTGATGCACCACGATTACGCTCGAACACGCGACTATAGCTCAAGTGTATCGTACTCGCTGGAAGACAAGTGTGACTTCGTTCTGTATGGTCACGAGCACACCGAGACCTGGGCCCAGCCTACTCTCGGACGAGCTCATAAGATCCGTGCTGGACGTTTCTACGAGAGTGAAGGTCTGCGCAATGCCGTCAATGTCGTCGAGGTGGATGTCGATACGCGTCAGGCGAAGATGCTCACGATCCACTACCGCCGCGGCAAGAAGGACTTCTGGGAGGTTGATAGGGGCCAGGACCCAACCAAAGGCCGCTGGAAGAACCGGTTCGATTTCGATTCACAAACGGGTATTCTCACGTTTCCCTTGGTCGGGTCAAAGGAGACAGCACCTCCACCGCCCCCTCCACCTCCCCCGCCTCCGCCTCCCGCAAACAAGATTCAGACGATTTTGGATGAGATTGGTGGTCTAACCAAGAAGAAGGGATTTGACGAGTATTCGAAGGCGCGAGATGTGCGACAATTCCTGGAGCAGTTGCACGAATACGCGTCCCTTGCAGACAGCCATTCGGGAGAGGACAGGGCCAGTCGCGAGAAGCGTACGGAGGCCCTCATTCGGTTGTATACCTGCCTTGACGCCCTGCCGACCAAGGTGAGGGATTTCCAGAGCACCCCTCCTAAGGCTTGGCGTGAGTATCTGAATGGCTTTACGAAGGGAGACGTATCTGGACTCGCCGAGTCTCTGGCAAGCGCACTTGCAGATGTTGTCGCGTATCGGGAGACACGCGAGTTCAAGGAACAACAACACTCGCCCCACATCAGTACCCCCCTCAAGACGATTGCAGAGTACAGTCATTTGATTGCGGCAGCCATGGCGCAAGAGGGAGAAACAGACATGACGAAATGTCACGAGCGGCTATCGACCATGCCGGGCAGGATCACATCGAAACTCAAGAGAAAGAAGAAGAAGAAAGAAAACGAGGATTCCTAGCCCATGGCCTCACGAGACCTGCTGAAGAATCCGATTACCATAATGGGAAAAGAGTTTGATCGGGCGGAGTTTTTTGAGAAAGCGCGCGACTCGCTGGAACGCCTTCTCGCCGTAGAGAAGTTGGCCGGACCAGGAGATTTTGATCCTGAGCCAGTCCAACAAGAGCCGGAACTCTTGCAGTCACACATACGGTTGCTCCGAGCGGCTGTTTCTGCACTCGCTGGTGAGAATGACCTTGACACATTGGACTTCGTCCTCAAGTTGCACCGTACTCGGTCGCGAGAACTCCTGAAAGTCGGAGAGGGTCTGTCCCTTGAGGAGTTCAGCCTCTTACAAGTCTGTAAGGGCCAGCCAGAGGAACTGAAGAAAGAAGTCGAGAAGATCGAGAAGGTGCAGAGGGAAATAACCAGACAGGTCACCGTTAAACTGTCTGATTACCGCGATCGTGCGAAACCGGTGAAGGTCCGACAGAAGCACAACCGGGCCGCTTTCTTCCAAGGAATACGAGGAATGGCAGACTTCTATCACAGACGCTACGATTCATAGAGATGACGGCGTTGGATCAGAGAGAGGAGTACCGTGAGCGAGAATAGCATCCTTTCAGATACATACTACAATCCCTATGCGGTCCTGATCGCCCATATCGATGGGGAGCCCTTCTTTCGCGACCGGATGGGGTTTGCCGCTTTCAGCGAAGCCAGCAATGTATTCACGCGAGAATGCGAGAAGTACCACAGGACGTTGCGAAAGTACGCGAAAGACTTCGTACCGTGGGCGGGTGATCCCACCAAGAGTGGTGACGAAGAGGAGTTTGGATATGACGATTGCCTGTTCAATCCGATCTGCTGTGTAGGATTCGGCGACACGGACAACCTCGCTGTGGTCGCGATGGATGATTTTGATCTAGCGATGCGCCTCGTTTCAAAGCCTAATCTGCCGATACGACAAACATGTGTGGCATTCAGTCCGACGCTTGAATCTCTCGGCCTGGAAATAGGCGATGACGTGTTCTGCACAATGGAGGATATTTGCCGCGTCGGGATCGACCATGAAGCCGCGCTTGAGACGATTACCTATCCGCGCCACAGCTTTCTGAACGCACGACCTCTGGTTGCCGTCACCTACTTCAAATTCAATGGAACCGCCGTGCTGGGGCCCGGCCTACAAATGCAGCAGGCGGCTTACAAGGCTATTGTCAAGCAGGTGAAGACTACCATCAGCGACATCAAGGGTGTCGTTCCCTCGAAGAAGATGGCCCGTGTGGCAGGATCATTCCGCTGCGTCCTCCTTGATCCTCAGGGCTGGGCGGACCTTGCCGCTGTTATGTTCTGCACCGACTACTCGGTCATCGCAACACAGCTGGCGAGAATTCGCTGCCTGACCCACGAGGATCTATACGCAGAGTGGCCGGATGGGAAGGACTCAATCCGGTTTTTCGGCTTGCATGCGAAAATAGCTCAGGCCTTCGAGAAAGCGGCGAAGGCCACAGATAAGTGGCCCAACGAATCGGATGCCGATGTCTCTCTGAGCGCCAACCACATTTTCTGTTCGACCTTCACCACTCTCGGCATGTCTCACGACGCCTTCGACAACACCACAGAGAAGACTTCTCCTCGTAACTATACAGGAGAGGTCATTGCCGACACCAAATTCGTCTGCAGTGCAGGCCATTGTACAGAAACTAAGAACATTGCCTCTAAGACAAGGTACAAGGCGCGTACCAAGTCGAAACCTGGCCACATGTGGTACTCCGTTGGCCATAGTGATTTCCTGTATCAGCAAATGCTGGACGACAAGTATGACTCGCAAACCGTTGTCACACTTTCTGATCTCGTCCTACAGATGAAGGGCATGCGCGACTGCTCACACGCAGATGGTTCAGAGCCAGAGGCCTATCTCAGTCTTCATGCGTTGGAGATGTCCACTGATCTGCGAGTCCCTCTCATCGCAAAGGTCCCGCTATCTTCTTCTCGACCTGGACACATAGACACACGACTCGTACTGGATTCCATCAAGAAGGGTCTCTTCAACGAGGATCACGAGAGAGGATTCAGCCTCCGCAGGTTGCGAAGTGCTCTGACGGAATTGCAAATCCCGACGCCGTTGTCGACGACCATCACGTTTCTGTTTCTCGACTACGCCAACTGCTTGTCGGACGGCTTCTTGTTTGACCACACCCTCGATCTACATGATGTGTTCACGGCCGTATACGGCCTCATCGCTCGCCGACTCCCTGAGAAGATGCGAGAGCAGGTAAAATCCGCCTATGATGCGCGGACATTCATCGACGCCGCAGATCTGGACCACCTTGTTGAGTTGATCGACCTGCTCAAGAACGCCCTGTCTAATAGAGTCCAAGTCGCTTTTCGCGAGGCGGAACGATGGGGTATCACACTCGACGTACGGGGCGGTAGCTTCAACCGCCTTCTCAATGCGGCAGATGTCCCGCTGAAATGCGGGCTTGGCCTTCTCTGGAGGGTCGTGCGTGGCGACACGGATCTGCCTACTCCATGGGATGACGCCGACGAAATCAAGCACAGAATAGGAGGCGCTTCACGAATTACCTACGACTCGAGATCCTATTCACATCACCTTGATCTTGGCTACAACAACGACTACTTCGTCACCTCCGTCGACCTCAATCTAATGCATCTGACGCGTCCACGGCATCTCCTCGTTCATTTGCACGAGACCGCTCACCTGATCTCTCACTTCCTCAGAAGCCAGGTGCCGTGCACGCACCCTGAGTACCCGTGCCATTTGTATGGGGCCTATTGCCACCGCCGGCCAACGCACAACGCCACCAACTCGGTAGATTCGCATCTTCGCGATCGCTTCGAAGACATCTTTTCGGAAATGCTGGTATTCCATCTTGTTTTCGAAGATGATCACAAGACCTACCTCCGCAACTACGTTGCCAGTTGTGCCATCGAATCGGTCGCCTCTGCCAGCGATGCGGAAGAGGTTTTCTGCCAGATCGTCGAGTTCCTCCTCCGTGGATTCCTCGTGACCGATCCCGTGAGACGCCCGCAACTCTACAGTGATAAGGACGATTCAGGCATCGCACCGCACATCGTAGAAGAGGGTTTCGAACAGTTCCTTCAAGTCATCAATGATGTCTCGTCGTTCCTGTTCAACTACGATGCCATCCTCACAAAGGCTCCCCCACAGAGATTGCTTCACTATTTCACCAGGGTGTTCTGGGAGTCCTATTATCCCGTCCGATGCATCTGGAACGATGTCCAGACCATCTGTCGTGGCGTATGTGAGGGCAAAAAAGGCAAGGGAACTCAAGGGCTCGACCCACCCGACAACGACAAAGATCAGCTCATCGATGAAATTCGTACGGGCCTGAAGAAGGGACGCCCGCTGATTCGCACCCAATACAAAGACCCCAGACCAGGACGGGACAGCGAAGAATACGGCCCACTCGACTCGCTATTCCTCGTCAGACATCTACTCAGGCTCCACATCACAAATCTCTTCGGGAATGTCGACACCAGCAACTATACCTGCTGTCTCACCCGTGGGCTTGATGGCCACCCAACCCCCAACGATCCACCACAAGGCAAGAAGTGGAACCGCCAACTCCTCGACCGAACATACAACGGCCTCGTCGCAGCCGACCCCGAGACCAGGTCGCGGCACATGCGCGAACGAATCGTGATCCTCAAGACGTTCTGGGACATCTCAACCAACCTGAGAGCTCGTCGGATGCTGGATATCCTCAACACCGTCTGGCCTGACTAATCATCCTCACCGCCCTGCTTCGTTTGCATAGAGGCTCCGTCCCCGAAGGGGCACTGCCCCTTTCGCCGGCGCATAGAAAAAGCCTGCTCCGAAGAACAGGCTTTCTATCTATCAACAAGTTCAGTTAAGCCGAGCAAACGAAAGAGCCTGACTTGCGCCCCCTTGTCTAAAATGTCCTGCATACGCAGAACGGACAAGGCAACGTTCTAGATATCCCTAGAAAGGAGGTGATCCAGCCGCAGGTTCCCCTACGGCTACCTTGTTACGACTTAGTGCCAGTCATCGGGCTTACCGTCGGCATCCGCCTCCCTTGCAGGTTAGCAAGACGACTTCGGGTACTCCCAACTCCCATCACTTGACGGGCGGTGTGTACAAGGCTCAGGAACACATTCACCGCGTCATCGCTGATACGCGATTACTAGCGATTCCAACTTCATGCAGGCGAGTTGCCAGCCTGCAATCCGAACTGGGGCCAGATTTTTGCGATTTGCTCCACCTCACGGTCTTGCGTCGCTCTGTTCTGACCATTGTAGCACGTGTGAAGCCCAGGGCATAAAGGCCATGATGACTTGACGTCATCCCCACCTTCCTCCGGTTTAACACCGGCAGTCCCGCTAGAGTCCCCGACATGACTCGCTGGCAACTAGCGGCAAGGGTTTCGCTCGTTAAGGGACTTAACCCGACATCTCACGACACGAGCTGACGACAGCCATGCAGCACCTGTGCAAGTTTCACCCGAAGGCAGCCAACCGAGTTTCCTCGGCGGCATCCAAGCATGTCAAACCCTGGTAAGGTTCTGCGCGTTGCTTCGAATTAATCCACATGCTCCACCGCTTGTGTGAGCCCCCGTCAATTCCTTTGAGTTTTAGCCTTGCGACCGTACTCCCCAGGCGGCCTACTTAACACTTTAGCTTCGGCTGTGCTGGCGTCAGAACCACCACAACCTAGTAGGCATCGTTTACGGCGTGGACTACCGGGGTATCTAATCCCGTTCGCTACCCACGCTTTCGTGTCTCAGCGTCAGGTCAGGCCCAGTGCACCGACTTCTCCACCGGCATTCCTCTTGATATCTACGCATTCCACCGCTCCACCAAGAGTTCTGCGCACCCCTACCTGCCTCAAGAAATGCAGTTCGTCAAGCAATTCCTCGGTTAAGCCGAGGGATTTCACAAAACGCTTACATTTCCGCCTACACACGCTTTAAGCCCAGTAATACCGAACAACGCTTGCCACCTTCGTCTTACCGCGGCTGCTGGCACGAAGTTAGCCGTGACTTCCTCTGGGTTCGATCAATGCACCGAAGCGCACTTTCGTCCCCCTGACAGTAGTTTACATCCCGAAAGACTTCATCCTACACGCGGCGTCGCTGGGTCAAGCTTTCGCTCATTGCCCAATATTCGTTACTGCAGCCCTCCGTGGAGGTCCGGGCAGTGTCTCAGTCCCGATGTTGCGGGCCAACCTCTCAGTCCCGCTACCCGTCAATGCCTTGGTGAGCCGTTACCTCACCAACAAGCTGATAGGAATTGGGCCGCTCCCACGCCGATAAATCTTTGATCACAAAGCTATCGATCTGTGATGTTATCCAGTATTACCGCCCCTTTCGGAAAGGTGCAAGCACCTAGACGCTATCCTGAAGCACGGGGTACGTTACCCAACCATTACTAACCCTTTCGCCACTAACTATACGCTCGATTACTCAATTGTATAGCTCGTTCGACTTGCATGTCTTAGCCACGCCGCCAGCGTTCGTTCTGAGCCAGGATCAAACCCTTCAGTTTGATTCGTCGAATCCGCCGAAGCGGAAATCGTCTCAATAAGGCTCTACACTATGGTATAATTCGCACCGAAAGTGTAGAAATACAAAGGTACTTCTTGAGGCCGTCGCAACGGGGCGAATCCCGATGCAACAGCGTGCACTTTCGCTGCTCATATGGCTTAACTGATTAACTTGTCAAAGATCGTGAAAACTACCAAATTAAAGTGGCGGACAAGCAGTCAGTCAAGGTTGCCTGTCCACCAAAGATGTTTAGCATTCTACCGCCAAATCCCAAGGCGTCAACCCCCTTGTCCAAGAAAAACGAAACTTTTTTACAACTTCGCTAAAACCGCCCTCTCGATGCCGTTTGCGGCCACCTCCCGATTGTCGTGATTATCCGATTAGCCCACATCCCAAACCAAAACCGCGCGGCCCCTCCGTGTTATAGGACCATCGCTTCCCATTTCTAATTGCGATTTCCCGCATTACGTACAACCGCAGACCCGAGGCATGTTAAACCCAGTACTTCGGGTCTGTTTCGGGATTCGCGCCCCCCCTACGGCTTGGGTGCGGCGTTCATCTGGAGACGTATGTCTTGGGACGCGGTGAGGGGGCCGACGGGGGTAACTGAGCCGGTGATGGTGACATTGGATATCACCACCTCGGCCGTGCGTGTCGTGTCGTGGGACGTGACGACCAAGCCAACGTAGACGCTCTCGTCCATGGGGATCTCGACGGAGGCGGCCTCGCTCTGATCCGGATTGTTAGTGATCGGTTTCCATGTGACACCGTCTTTGGAATGCTGACTTGTGAAGCGGTTGCCCTTCCGCGTGAGCTTCACCCAGTGTGGCAAACCGACGAACCCGGCCCCGGTGTACACACCATCCGACACACCGGTTTGGGTGGATCGATGCGAGAAGATCAGATGGCCCGGTGGCGTCGAAAGGACGTTGACACGCTCGGAATCCGAGGCCAGGGTATTGCGAATCATAATGCCCGCTTTGGTATATTCGTGGACGTGTTCGACGCTGTCGATTCGGGCCGTGATCGATCCGTCACCTTCCAGGACGGCATAGGTATAGTGACACTCGTCGAAGCTCCGACAGATGTCGTCGCCCGAACCGACCAGCGTATACGCCTCGGCGGCGCGGTCGTAGGTGGTGCTCCCCGTCAGCGGTATCTGCCCAAACGCACGTCCTTCTTGGCGGGCGGCTTTGAGCTGGGCCAGCCAGCGGGCGACTCTCTCCGGCTGGCCGGAGATCCGTGCGGCCTGTTCGATATCCGCGATAGCCTTGTCCAACTCATTGAGCCGGGCGTAACAATTCGCGCGCGATAGGTACAGAATGGGTTTGGAAGTGGATAGCAGTATTTGGCCAGCCCGGCGCAAGATGCCCAGGCGAATCTCGGAATCGGTCGCGTGCTCAGATTCGCACAAGATTCTGCGCGTATAGACGTCGATCATCTCCCTGTCATGCTCGGCGAGTGTCTTGCCGGGGCCCAGGGAGGTCGCATCCGCCGTCCATATCTCAAAGATCGGCGTATCGATAGTAAAGGCAAGCGTTCGCCCATCGCTGGACCAGTCGGGGCCGTCTACCTTCCCGGAGAGGATCTTCCGAGCGTCACCCTGCTGCATATCATAAACCCACAGACCCGCCCGAGGGATCGCGCTAAACTCTCCAAGACAGAAGAATCGACCATTGCGTGACCATGTGCCGCCCCAGAAAAACTGACCTGGAAAGTCGTAAATGTGTATCGGCGCCGTCGAGGCGCCGTCCATGTCCCGAACACAGAGCCGGTTGTCTCCCCGCAGCCAGGCCACGTGCCGCCCGTCGGGGGAGATGGAAGGCCATAGATCTCCCGTCTCCCAGAGGCGTCGCGGCTGGGCCGTTCGATCGAAAGCCGCGATTTCACAGATGGTGTTCTCTGCCCGAGAGTGATAGAAGACGCGCTGACCATCGGCACTCCAGGATGGCCACCCGCCCAGGGCCAGCCGCCGTGCTTCGGAACCATCCGACCGCATGACCCAGACCTCTTGGAACTTCCGGTCAGGAGACACACGACGCCGTTCGACCGAAGATAGCGAAGCAATGTCCAAGACCCGACGAACTCGCGAAAAGACAAGGTGTTGTCCATCAGGAGACCATCTGGGGTCCTTGCCCGGTACGATAAGCAACTCACTTTGTTGTCTCTGACAATCGTACATGGCGATCCCGCTGACGCCCGGCACCCCCAGACCATAAGCCAGTTTCGTTCCGTCCGGCGACCATTTTGCACTGAAGCCCTTGCTGATCAGACGTTTTCCCTTGGAGGCGAACTGGCGGTAGTTGGCTTCGCCCTCATGCATGTGAATGAAGGGCAGGCCCTCCGGGCACCTGTCCGGGGGATGCCATGGTTGTCCGGCCGCAAGGGTGTCAAAGACATGCTTGATGCCCCAATGGATGAAGTTTTGATCTGGCTGACCATTGACCAGGCCAAACTGATAGAACACGTCACCGGCCCGGTCATAGTCGCCCAGGCCAAGCAGGGCTGCGAACTTGTGAAAGGCCAGGACCCTGGCCTCTGGAAATGCTTGCAGACCCACATCCGCATCGGCAATCACGCGTTGATGTTGCCCCAACGCCAGCAGGCTGCGACATTGCAGGTCGAGCAACGCCGTGTAGCGATCGGTCTCGGGGAGTGCCAGGGCCAGCGCCGGCTCGGTACTCTGCAAGGTCTGTTCGTACTTGCCCTGCTCGAACTTCGCCCTGGCACTGAGGAGATAACCGAGCGAATCCCGCGGACGCGCCACGATCAGCGCCAAAGCATCCGCTTCCATATCCCCATAGCGTTCGGAAGCCCAGAGCGTGTGCGCGTGGAGACGTCGGGATTGATAGTGCCTGGGATCAAGCGCCAGGGCCTTCTCCAGCATCTGGAGCGTTTCCCGGACCGTCAAGGCCGTCAGAGCACGCAGGTAGAAGGCATCGGCCGTGTCGGGCAGGAGTCTTTCGGCCTCTTGCCTGTGATGAGACGCCACGTCCAGCGCGTCGCCCTGGTCGTCGCTGCTTTCCCAATGGATGCGGGCCAGCAACGCATGGGCGGAACCGGCAACCTCCGGCGTCCCGTCGAGAAGGCTCGTGAGCATCTCGGCCGCTTCCTGCGGATGCCCTCCCTCAACGAGGAGGCTCGCCTGGAGCAGTTGGGCCTGAGATCCGACCGATTTGCTGTCGCCCAGAGGGATGACCGATTCCAGCGCCTCGGTCAGCCGACGGTCAGAGAACGCCTCCTGCGCGGCCTGCAAAGCGTCCTGATCGCGCCGCACCGCCGCAGCTTGGGCCTGGCGCGAGGCCCGAGAGGAAGTCACGGTCAGAGCCGCGAGAGATCCCAGCAGAACAATCGTTCCGGCGACCGCCGCGATACTCGTTCGATGTCGCCGGACGAACTTCCGGAGGCGATACGCCAGAGTCGGCGAACCGGCGGTGACCGGCTCGTGACGGAGATGGCGCTGAATGTCTTCGGCCAGAGCCTGAGCGGTGGCGTAGCGCCGGTTGGGATCTTTCTCCATCGCCTTGAGGGTGATCCAGTCCAGATCGCCATGCAACCTCTGCCCGAGGGTTCGGATATCCGTGCGACGCCGGTCCGCCACCTTCGTCGATTCGGCACCGGGGACCGTGCCCAACCGCGTACTTGGGGTCTTCGGGTCCTCCTCGCGAATGATGCGCCGGATGTGCTCGGCGCCGCCCTCGCGCAGCGTCTCAGCATCAAGCGGAAGTACGCCGGCCAGCAACTCATACAGGACCACACCCAACGAATAGATGTCGGTTCGCGTGTCGATCCCCTGGGCGGTCGGTTCGGCCTGCTCGGGACTCATGTATTCCGGCGTTCCCACGAAGTGCCCCTGCTCGGTATAGAGCGTTCGCTCCGTCAGCGGTTGCGTCAGCGCCTTGGCAATGCCAAAGTCGATAATCTTCGGAGCCGCCCGATCGCCCTGCGTGGCGACCAGAATATTGGAAGGCTTCAGGTCGCGATGGATGATGCCCTTGTAGTGAGCGTGCTGGATAGCCGCGCAGACGTGAAGGAATAGCTCCAGGCGTTTTTCGATCGTAAGCTTGTGCTTGTCACAATGCTCGGTGATAGGCAGGCCTTCGACGTATTCCATGACGAAGTAGGGTCGCCCCCCGGCGGTCAGGCCCGCATCGTAGACGTGCGCGACATGGGGATGATCCATCACCGCCAACGCCTGCTGCTCGGCCTCGAACCGGGCGATGACCTTCTTGGAATCCATGCCCGGCTTGACCAGTTTGACCGCCACCTGACGTCGGATCGGTCGCTGCTGCTCGGCTCGGTAGACAATCCCCATGCCCCCTTCGCCCAGGACCGTCAACAGGTGGTAGGGTCCGATCCAGTCCCCCGTCTTCTCGACGAACGGATCGTTGGATGTGGCGGCAGCGTCCCCCTGCCCCAGGCCCAGGGCCGCGAGCTTCTTGAGCCGTTTCGACTCAACACCGAAGATGGAGTCACCTTTCATGAGTCAGACCGTCACCGTTCGCCAAGTCCACTTCTAAGCTGGTCGCGGTAGCGCAGCGCCCAGGCCACCTACCCCTTTTCTCCCACATTCGGTCATCGACCCTGCGCCCACTCAGGGCAAATACTGCAAGATTTCCTGCAACTCGTCTTCGACCTCGGCCTCCGTGGTAACGGTGTCGCGCACGTGCCGGCGGAGCAACGTCTGGAAACGTCGTTTCACCGTGATCGTCATATTCGAGGCCTTCTTCTCGTCTTCGAGGGCGTACCTCTGGCAGACATCGGCGAGAGACGGAGGCTCCGAATCGTCAAGAATCGGCTGCACCACCCGCTCACGAAAAACCTCCCAGTGCACGTCCAGACTGTCCTGTCGACATTGGGCTTCCAGTTCCGACAAGACCTGCTCCAACAACTCGGACAGCCAGGCGTAGTTGTAGGAATCCTCCGGCGTCCACTCGGACGTCGTCTCGGGCAAGGTGGGCAGGTCGCCGGTATCCAAGGGAACGAACCCCCCGCGTGGGAACCGCTTTTGAGCCCTCTGTTTGCGGTGCTCGTTGATCAGGTACTGATCCAGGGCGTGGAGAAGAAAGGCGCGGAAGCGCCCCTTGCTCTGATCGGCGCGCTCGACGAGGCGGCGGTTGAGCACGACATCGTGAAAGAAGCCCTGCGTCCGGTCCTTGGCGTCCTCGTTGCCATGGCCCTTGCGGCGCAGATAACAATAGACTGGTTTCCAATAGCGTGTGAGCAGGCGACCGATCAGGGCGCGGTCCTGGTCCTCGGTAGATTGGATCCCGTCGATAAGCGACCACCGGGTCGTCAGGAAGGCGTACCCGGCACCCCCCATATCCGTGCGATCGCGTCCGCTCATGATTTTCATCCCATCCGAAGCCCGGCATCACAAGCCGGACCTGATAATTTCCTGCAACACCAGCATAGATTCTAAGGGACGTCATGTCAATGGGTTAGAACCAGATCGGGACACCACCGACACCGGTTCCTGAAAAAACCGGAAAGCCGGCGCAGCAGCGCCAGTTACTTGCGGGAGTAACACATAGAACGCACGTCGGCGTGGCCCACGTGAAACGGCGGTCAATCAATTCGGTTTTCGAAGGGAGATGAACCCATGAAAAGGACACGAAGCATCTTCACCGTAGCCAGGAAATACGGCCTGCTTCTGTCGCTGCTGGCGGTCCCCCTGCTGCTGGCGGCCCACGGGGGGTTTCCGACCTGGCAGGAATACAACGAGAGCAACGATTCCATCGCCGGCTGCTGGATCAGCAGTCAGCAAAACACGCCGGAAGACAACATCTGGATCTGGACGGAAACACTCACACCCTTGGACAACACCGGCACACGGTACGCCTATCGGGGATCGGGTGCCAATGGATCGGTTCACGAAGGCATGCTCGGTCTGTCCGGAGTTCGTGTGCCCGGAGTGGCATTGGGCCAGTTCGTCCAGACGGGAAAGAACGAGTATTACTTCACCGTCATTTGCCATGCCGCCGGCGCCATACCGGAGGAGAACACCCACGGTGAACTCAAGTGGGTCTGGTACTGGGTGGGGACGGCCCACCTTAGTGACGAGGGCACGTTGGTGAAGGATGGAATGTGGCAGTTCTACAATTCCGTCGATGTGATGGACCCGGTCATCATGGACAAGGATGCCGACGACAATGGCTTCCCGGACGAAGGGGTCGTGCCGCTGTTGTGCGGCGCCTGGCCGATGGAATCGAAACGTGTGCTGTTGCAGCCCCAGGCCGTCAAAGAGGAGGCCGACTTCTCCTATTGACATACAGACTCAGGATCCCCGATGCGAAGATATAAGCCGTGGCGAGACCGGATTCGACGCCGGTCTCGCCATGTAATTGATGGCTGTCGAAGAATGGAGCCCGAAAATGAAACAGCAACGAACAATCCAGTACTTCTTTGGTGTTGCCGTCTCGGTTATGGTGCTGTATGGCAGTCTGTGGGCACAGACGCCCGGTGTGAGCTTCCTTGATGATTTCAGCGATGGCGACCCGGCTGACGGCGCGCCGGTCAACTGGGTGCCCAATGCAGGTCCGGACCCGGGCGGGTATGGGTACGTCTTGACACCCGAAGGCCTCGACGCCGACGGCGCCATAGCGTCTGACCTCGATGGCTCTTACTACATGTACCGTGATGTCTCCGTCACCGTGCAAATCAAAAGGATCTCGGACCACACTAACGGTCAGTGGGTATCGGGATTTGCCTGCCGATGGACTGACGGAGCCACCGGTGGCTATTGGATCGAAGTCAACCCTCCCAACCACTTCTGGTTCGGCCACAGGGATCGCTACATCTTACGCAGCGCAGATCTCCCCTTCAATGTCGATGAGCAGGAACTGATCATCCGTGTAGATGCCGTCGGCGATCAACTTAAGGCTTGGTGCTGGCCGGCTGGCGAACCCATGCCCGAGACGCCGCAAATCTCTTTCGTTGACGATGTGGCGCCCGAGGGCACCATCGCACTTTACGCCTCGAACACGGGTGGCCAGGCCATCTACCGCTCGGTTGAGGTGGTTTCGCTGGATATCCCGGTCGTTGACTTCAATGGCGACGGGCAGGTGGAGATGGAAGATCTCCTGAAGATGATCGACTGCTGGGGTCAGAATGAGTCCTCGGTGGATCTCTACGCAGACGGCACGGTGGATGCCAAAGACCTGGAGATTCTGATGGACTACTGGCAACAGAACGTGAACGATCTCACGCTGCTGGCGCACTGGCCCTTGGATGAGATAGAAGGCGACATCGCCTGTGACAGCACAGGCATCTATAATGCCGTACTGCTCGGAGAGGCGGTGTGGGATCCTGATGGAGGCTACGTCAATGGCGCCCTACAACTGGATGGCGTCGATGATTACGTCGCGGCTCCGTTTGTCCTGAGCCCAGCGGATGGTCCGTTCAGCGTTTTGGCCTGGGTCCGAGGCGGCGCCCCGGGGCAAACGTTGATTTCCCAGGACAGCGGAGCGAACTGGCTGCTGGTCGGACCGACCGATGGCTGTCTGATGACCGAACTCCAGAGCACCGACGGTCGAGTCGCCGGCTGCGCGCTGGCTTCCCAGACTGTGATCTCCGACGGGCAGTGGCATCGGGTGGCACTGACCTGCGACGGGACAAACAGGACGCTCTACGTGGACGACACGCTTGTGGCCGAAGACGCGCAGGCCGCTCTGGGCAATTGTTCTGGCGGCCTCAACATTGGCTGTGGAACGAACAGGGCTCCGGGCACCTTCTTCTCCGGGCTGATCGACGACATTCGCATCTACAACCGCGCCATCAGACCGTAGGCAAAGCTATCCGCCTGACCATCAGGCTTGGTCCGGCCAGCCACGGTGCTGGCCGGACCGCCGCAATTCAAGACATCAAGTCGCCATTGACCGGTCCAGCAGAAAACCCAATAAGACCGAAGATTGACGCTCGCGTCAAAAGGAGAGGCTGTGGTTATGGCGTTATAAGGTGTTGTTTTACATGGGTTTATCTCACTTTTGCATTTGACGGGCACGGTTAGGGGTGTATACTGTAACTCATTGTCACCTAAAGACTTGGAGTTCTTATGCGACGGATTGGGGGCAGGCCGGGGTCAGGTCTTTAATTATATAGTTATTCCGAGTTAGCGTTGCAGGCGCTTGTGGTTTTTGAGGTGCTGTCGAGCGCGGGAGGAAGGCGGGGTCAGGTCTTTGATTATACAGTTATTCCGAGTTGGCGTTGCAGGCGCTTGTGGTTTTTGAGGTGGTGTCGGGCGCGGGTCTTGGCCAGGGACACGGCCGGATAGCCGATGCGAAAATAGGCTCCGATCTCCGCCAGGCGGACGTCCCCGGTGCGCCAGAGCAGATAGATCAGCAGGTCGCGTCGCGGCCGGACAGTGCGTCGCCGCGGTCGCCGCAGCGTTCGGCATTCGTCCTCGTCCATCTGCAACAATTGGCGGCATTCGTCCACGCGTTCCTCGATGTCTCTACCGGCGCACAAGCGTCGCAGTTGCGGCTGCTCGCCGGCATCGCTGCCCCGCCGCACGAGTGTCCGGCGCAGCGTCTCGACCGTCGCCGCACTGCCGAGGACCAGACCGTAGTGCAACTCGGCCAGCAGATTATCACGCCCCTCATCGTATCGACCCACCGCCCGACGAAATTCCCGCGCGTCGAGATCCAGCAGGCGATGGACCGCACCCGGCTCGAACCAGGCCGGCCCGCCGCGGCCGAAGGCCAGCGCCCGATAGCTGCTCCACCGATAGTCGCCCAGCCGGCCGACCATCTTGGCCCGCAGCGGGTTACGGTGAATATACAGCAGCAGACGATAGAGATACGTCTCGCCCCGAACGAGGAAACTCTTGAACCGGCCCTGAAAGAGATGCCCACTGCCCTGATGGCGGCGATGGTGCCAAGCGGTGTACGAGCCGCCCAGCCACTGCATGCCCGCCGACAGGTTCGCTCGACGCGTCCGCACCAGCAAGTGGTAGTGGTTGCCCATCAGCACGTAGGCCAGAACGTCCAACTCGAACCGCTCGGCGCACCGTCCCAACCGATCCAGAAAGGCGGCGCGGTCCGCATCGTCATGGAAGATCATCCCCCGCGCGTTGCCCCGATTCAGCACGTGATAAAACGCCCCCTCGACTTCGACACGCAACGGCCGCGACATAGATAAAGTATACCCTCTTCCACCGGTTACAGCAAGACCGAATACGGTATAACTATTAAACTAAAGACCTGACCCTTGACCCTTACAATCCGTTTCATCATTTTCGTTCCCGAAAATAATTCACCTAAGAATCACCTGGCCAACCAGCCCCCGCGGCGCCTGAGCGGGGTTCTCAGTAGTCTTTGAATCCCCTCATCCACGCCGGCCAGTCCTCCGGCTGGACACCGCCTGCTATGGTCCAGGGTCCGTTCGTGTCAAATTTAGGGTGCCACTTGAGTGTCCAGAGCTCCTTGAGTCCCACCTTACGTACCGACCAGTCCAAAAAGAGCATGTTGTTTCCGCCACTGTGGCGGTTGATGCAGACCGCCGAGAAGCTAACTGACCTATGCAAAATACCTCCTGCCTGCTCCCGCAGGTAGTATGCCCTACAACCATCGTACTCTGGAGGGTCATGGTCATGCTCAGGCCTGGTCTCTGATTCGCGACAGTCAAAGAACACCGGAATTCTAGCGTGCCCACCTACCCGGTCGTAAGACTGGCTCGCGTACCAAATGTTACTACCGTAGCTGCCGAGGAAAGACTCAGGCGCATCAGGCGTATCATCCGGCCGCCCATACCTCCAGGCCTGCTCCGAAAGCCTGCTCGAATTCTGGCTTCTGGCCGTCGGACAGAGCAGCATGTCTTCGTAATTGGGGGTGTAGATTTCCGAGGGAAAGGCGTAAAATCTGCGATTATTACTCTGACTCTGACCCAATCCGACTACGCTGGGCCCAAAGAAGTTGGGTATCCTGCCGTCATGCTCGCCAACATACATGCTGTATGCCATGCCCCACTGACGCAAATTGGACTGGCATACCACCGCCTGAGCCTGTTTGCGCGCTCGCGACAGAGCGGGCAATGACATGGCCATCAGCATCGTGATGATGGAGATCACCACCAGCAGTTCGATCAGCGTGAATCCGCTTCGTTTTCTCCCACACATGGCTTCCGCTCCAATCCTCTCAAAAAGGAACCCTAAGGCCGCGTTTGCTTCGTCTGGCTTTGTCAAGGTTGCCGCTTCTCGTCAGTCGCTTATCTCTATTGTCTCATCCGCCCACCCCCCGTCAAGCAGAAAACCCCATAAGACCGAAGGTTTTCCACAACGTTTTTTCTAGACCTCCCCTGCCGCAAACTCGGCCGCATCCTTGCGGCGGTCATCCCTGGATTGTCTCCCTCCGCTACTTCTTCCTCATGTTGTAACGTCGTACGCCAAACATACGCACCCATCAACGCTTCTACCCATCTACTCATCCACACGTCGCGAAGCGACGTCAATACTCTCTAAACTTCCGCATCCACTCGGGCCAATCCTCGGGCCGCGCGCCACCTGCCTTCGTCCAGGGCCCGCCTCTGTCGAATTCCGCGTGCCACTTGAGTACCCACAGTTCCTTGAGCCCTACCTTGCGGATCGACCAATCCATGAACAGCATGTTGATCCCGCCATTATGGCGATTGATGCAAACGGGCGACATGGCGTATTGGGGGTCGTAGCACTCAGGGTCCGGGGGGCCGCCGTGGTGGTCAGGTTCTACGGACGCCGTGGCGCAGTCGAACATCACCGGTACATGGGCGGCGCCCTTCGTACCATAGGTGCGCCGCCCTGGACTCTTGTCGCCGATGCACACATTATTGCCATAGCTGCCATAGAGATATGTGGAGTACCGGTCGCGTCCCTTGGTGTAAGCGTGGAAGGCGTCGCCCCAGCCGACGGGCTCGCCCGGCAAGGGCTTGCTGGCAGAAGGACAGAGCAGGCGGTCAGGAGCGTCTCTTGCAATCTTGCCCCAGATAGAGGCGATATCGGTGTTGATCGACGTGTTATCGTGGGTATACAAGGCGTAGACCATACGCCATTGATGTAGGTTGGCCTGACACGCCACCGCGCGGGCCTGCTTCCGCGCCCGCGAGAGCGCGGGCAACAGCATCGCCATCAGCAGAACCACAATGGAAATGACCACCAACAGTTCGATCAGCGTGAATCCGCTTCGTTTTCTCCCACACATGGCTTCCGCTCCGATCCTCTCAAAAAGGAGCCCTCAGGCCGCTTTCGCTTTGTCTTGCCTCGTCTAAGGATGCTGCTTCAAATACGTCTCTTATTCTAGTGTCTCTTCTGCCCAACCCCCGGTCAAACACAAACACCCCATAAAACCAAAACTCCCAAAACTCTTTTTCTAGACCTCCCCCGCCGCAAACTCGACCGCATCCTTACCGCACGCATCTCGGATTGTCTCCCTCCGCCTCCTTGCGATCCTCCTCCAATAGTTGTGGAAGGCCGGCAAAACCCTTGACGGGCGGCGCCATTTCGGTTTGATATAGGGACATGGTGGTAGAATCGAAACAATCGACGGGGCTGGACGACCGGCGTCGTGCGCGCGGCATGCGAATCGCGCTGCTGGCCGGGCCGGAAGGCAAGCTGTTGCTGGTCGCGGTGGCGCTAGCCTTCGTCTACACGATCTGGCTGGCGGCCAAGGCCCTGTCATCACCGGCCGAGTCGCAGATCCTGGTCGGCATGACCGCCACGACACTGGTGTTCGGACGGGCGGCCGGCCTGGCCTATGGCTACTCCGTCGAACTGGGCCACACGACGGTCATTCTGATCACCATGATCGTCGAGACGCTGCACATCCTGGTCTTCTACCCCCTCTTCGTCTTCGGATGGCGCCACCTGCTGGTCATCAAGTCACTCAAAATCTTCTTCGATCACATCCACCAGGCCGCCGAGTCACACAAAGGGATGATCCAGCGCTATGGCATCATCGGCCTATTCGCTTTCGTCTGGTTTCCCTTCTGGATGACCGGCCCAATCGTCGGGTGCGTCATCGGCTTTCTGATCGGCCTGCCCGTCTGGCTGAACATAACCGTTGTGCTGGCCGGTACGTATGTCGCCATCCTGGCGTGGGCCTTCTTCCTGCGCGAGCTGCACGAGCGAGTGGCCTCCTACGATCCGTACGCGGCGCTGGTCCTCGTCGTCATCCTGGTCGCCATCGTTCTCATCGGCCATCTCCTGCGCCGCACCCTGGGCGAAGGCAAGCGTAAGCCTTAAGGGAAATTGAGCACCGCGAATTCGCCATGATGGATGCGGGCCGCGCTTGCACGTAGCGGTTCGTTCGAGTAGCCTATGCGCTCCTGAGAGAATCGTACTGGAAAGGCGTAGGCAACGATGGTCACAACCGAGCAGATTGAGATTCGCACCCGGGGCAACAACCACGTGATCAACATCACCGACGAGATCGGCCAGGCGGTGGCCGGTTCGGGGATCTCCAACGGGATCGTGACCGTCTTCAACGTCGGCTCGACCGCCGGGATCACGACGACCGAATTCGAGCCGGGTCTGGTGAACCACGATCTCGAGGCGGCCTTCGAAAAGATCGCCCCGGCCCAGGGTCGCTACGAGCACGAAGAGACCTGGCACGACGACAACGGGCACTCCCACGTCCGCGCCTCGCTGCTGGGCCCCTCTTTGAGCGTGCCCCTGGTGAACGACCGACTGACCCTGGGGACATGGCAGCAGATTATCCTGGTGGATTTCGACACGCGGGGACGGACCCGCACGGTGATCTGCCAGATCATGGGCGAGTAGTGCGTAGGGTGGGTCCTTGACCCATGCGGTTCAGCAACGTAACGATCTGGGGCCCGGTGGGTTAAGAACCCGCCCTGCGACTCGGGATGGATAAGGAGCGTACCAATGATCGATATCGTTCAGGTAGGCATCGGCCCGCTCGGGGCAAAGATGGTCGAGTCGGCGGTCCAGCGCGGCAGCTTTCGGATCGTCGGCGCCGTCGATACCGACCCGGCCAAGATCGGCAAGGACCTCGGGACACTCTGCGGGATCGATCCGCTCGGCGTCACCGTCGTCGGTAGCATCGAGGAAGCCATCGCCGGCACCTCGGTCAAGGTCGCGGTGGTCACCACCGTCAGCAGTCTGGCGACGTTCGCCGAACAGATCACACCGCTGGCGCAGGCGAAACTGAACATCGTCTCGACCTGTGAAGAGTTGTCCTTCCCCTGGCTCACGCAGCCCGAACTGGCCCAGCAAATCGACACGATCTGTCGCGAACATGGAATCGCCTGTGTCGGCACGGGGGTCAACCCGGGCTTCCTGATGGATCTGTTGCCCACCGTCCTGACGACGGCCTGCGAAGAGGTCACAGGCGTACGGGTGACGCGCGTTCAAGACGCCTCGGTGCGGCGAGTCCCCTTCCAGCAGAAGATCGGCGCCGCGTTGACCGTTTCGGAATTCAAAGCCAAGCGGGCCGACGGCTCCCTGCGTCACGTGGGCTTGCCCGAGTCGGTGGACTTCATCGCTGCCCGGTTCGGCTGGACGATCGATCGCAAGAGCGAGAGCATCGAGCCGGTGATGGCCGAGCACGCCACCAACGCCGGTTATAAGCCGATCGACAAGGGCATGTGTCGCGGCGTCCATCAGGTCGGTCGCGGTTTCGTCGGCGACGACGAGGTCATCACGCTGACCTTCATCGCCACGGTGGGAGAGCCCGAATCGTACGAAGAGGTCCAGGTCGAAGGCTCGCCCCCCTTCCGTTCGCGGATCATCGGAGGCATCCACGGGGACATCGCCACCTGCGCCGTGACGCTCAATACGGTCCGCTCGACGTTGAGCGCCGGGCCCGGCCTCAAGACCATGGCCGATCTGCCCGCCACGTCCTGGTTCGCCCCCTCGGGGACGCCCTAGTCACGACGGGTCGCTAACACATCGGTGACATCCGAAAAACCTCGACCAGGCCAAACGCCCAGGCCGAAGGGTAACCTCTGCGCCGACCTGTCCCCCAGTGGAAACGCGTTTTCCCACTTTCATCTACGACCTTAAGGTGTTACAATGTCACCTTGTACATGTGCAGAGGGTCGCCCGGTCATCGTTTGGTGGGACTGACTGCGCGCTTAGACAAACGCGACGAAACGGATCAGAGGCTGACGAGGTGAACGATGCAAATGATTTAGGCGACTCGAGTGAAGAGGACATTGCGTTTTCGGACAAGCATAAGCGATAGATCGGCGTCCCGGGCAGGCGCGCCTGGCAGCACTATGCCATTGACCGGCCTGGTCGCTGTCCTCCTGTTCGTCGCGTCACTGGCCTCAGGCAAGACCCTCCAGGTCCCCAAGAAGTACCCCACCATCCATGCCGCCCTGGAAGTCGCCCGTCACGGGGATGTGATCCAGGTGGGTCGGGGAACCTTCAAGGGCGAACCGCTGAACTTCCAGGGCAAGCGCGTCCGTCTGGAGTCACTCTATGGACCCGAGGTGACGATCCTCGACGGCCAGGGCAAGTCGCGTGTCATCAACTTCATCTCAGGGGAAACGAATCAGACCGTCATCAGCGGGTTCACCATTCGCAACGGAAAGGTCCGCGGCGATGGGGGCGGCATCTTGTGCTCGGGTTCCTCTCCAACCATCGAGAACTGTGTCATCACCAACAACAAGGCGTATCAGAAGAACGTACCCGGCCAACCCTGGCGATCGGCCAGCAGGGGCGGTATCGCGTGCATTGAATCGGCATCGCCGACGCTGATCGGTTGTACGGTGACAAGAAACAACGCCACCAACAGCGGCGGCGGGCTGTACGTGCACGAGAACCGTTCGATTCGCATCGCCGATTGCGCGTTCTCCCGAAACGTCGCATCCGACGGCGGAGGCCTGTTTATCGACCCGCTCGGCACGGCCACGGTCGAGATCGAGAATTGCACGTTTACCAGGAACCGCGCGGGATCGGGAGGGGGTGGCGCCAAGTTCAGAGGCGGGTACTTGCGCCGAATGTCCCTGCGGATGGACCGCTGCCTCTTCGAGGAAAACACGGCCGGCCTCGTCGGGGGAGGTCTCTGCTGCGACGCTCACGACGCGGTGATCACCAACTGCATCATCAGAAAGAACACGGCCCAACACATATACGTTGGGGCCGGCGGGCTGGACGCGCGGGGCGGGACGTTCCGTGTTGAGCACTGCACGATCATCGACAACCGCGCCGGCTGGGAAGGGGGAGCCGGCATTCGCGCCTGCAACCACGATATGACCATCATCAGCTCCATCCTCTACGGAAACGAGATCCCCTTTGGGGACAAGCCCAAGCAGATCCGCCTAACGAGAGATGATGCATCCCTGGACGTCCGCTACTGCCACGTTGAGGGCGGTTTTCCCGGCACGAACAACTTCGATGGGAATCCGCGCTTCCAGGACCCTAGCCAAGGCGACTGCCGCTTGAAGGAATACTCGCCCTGCATCGATTCGGCCGATCCGGCCTCGGCCGTGGCGAACGATTACGCGGGGACCCCTCGTCCCCACAACGGACGGACGGATGTGGGCGCCTTTGAGAGCGACAAGCCAGGCAATACGCCTCCCCAGATCGATGCCTTCACCGCCAACAGTCTGGTCGGACCGCCCCCCTTTAAGGTGACATTCACCTGCCAGGCCAGCGACGACCAACCGGAACTGACCCCAGATATACAGGACACTGATGGCAAGCGGGAACTGGCCTGCGAAATGGAGTACGGCGACGGCAAGCGGCAAAAGGGCCGGGCCGGCACGTTCACGCACACCTACACAGAACTCGGAATCTATCATGTCACGTGCCGCGCCAAGGACCGCTACGGGGCGCTGGCCCATGCCACGCTGATCATCCGTGCGACCAACAGCCAGATCCCCGGCGGCTACGAGACCATTCAGAGGGCCATCAACGCGGCCAGCAACGGCGATACCATCGCCCTGCCCGACGGCCGATACGAAGGGCATGGCAACTACGATCTGGACTTCAAGGGCAAGGCGATCACGTTGACCTCGGTGAACGGCCCGGAAAACTGCATCATCGATGGCGGATATCAGGGCCGGCTCTTCTACTTCCACTCCAACGAACGGGCCAGTTCGGTCGTTTCCGGCCTGACGCTCTATGACGGGCACGAATCCTCGGCCGCCGGCGGCGCCATCCTCTGCGAGGGCGCGTCCCCGACGATCGAGAACTGTCGCATCATCGAGTGCTCAGCCAACCACACCGGATTGGGACGGGGCGGTGCCATTTGCTGTATGCAAAACGCGGCGCCGAAGATCAAGAACTGCTACATCGCCAACAACCTCAGCGGTCAGAGCGGCGGCGCCATCGGTGGCTGGGACGCCGGCGCCGTGAGGATCGAAGACTGCACCATCATCGACAACGCCAGCACCAACATGAGCGGCGGCGCGATCGATCTCGTCAATTCGGCCAGTCCCAAGATCCTCCGCTGCCTGATCGAGAGCAACGAGGCCTCCCGCCACGGCGGTGCGATCAACCTCGCGGCTTGCGGCGTCCCCGAGATCCGCGATTGCGTGATCCGCAACAATACGGCGGGCCTCGGCGGTGGCGGAATCTGCGTGGGAGGCGAGATCCCTCCGTCGTCCCCGACCAAGATCGACAATTGCATCCTCACCGGGAACGAAGCAAGCCAGAGCACGGCGCCCCAGGGCGCGGCCATCGAATCGCGCCTGTGCAAGGTCGATATCCGCAACTGCACCGTGACCGCGAACAAAGCCGTCGCGGGTGACGGCGTCGCCATCGCCCTGCTCAATATCACTCAGGCGACCCTTCGCAACAATATCGTCTGGGGCGCCACCTCCGGAGACGCTCTGCACGTGGACACAACGAGCACTCTCCAGGCCACGTTCTGCAACATCGAGGGGGGCCATACCGGCCAGGGAAACATCGACGCCAACCCGGAGTTCGAGGCGCCGGCGAACCATGACTTCCGGCTCCAATCGGACTCACCCTGCCTGGACACCGGCGCGGCGACGGGCGTGCCAACAGCCGACATCGCCGGGACAGCGCGTCCCCAGGACCAGGGCTACGACATGGGCGCCTACGAGGGCGCCGGCGACCTGGCGACGGTCGGATGCGCCACCACGATCGCGCCGACGACGACCACCACCACCACGACGCCCCCCACCGCCACGCCACCGACCGCGATATCACCGATCGAGGCGCTGCTGGGCAGAATCGGTTTCCACGAGAACTGGTCGGACTTCAAGCCCGGCGCCGAGGCGATCTTCGAAGGGGTCATCATGAACGCCGATGGCACCGTCACGACCGAACGCGTCACGGTCCGATTGACCGCGAAAGACAGCAAGGGATCTCACCTCACGATCGAAACGGCCAACCTGGAGAAAGGCCGCACGACGAACGGCGTGAAATTGCACGTCACCAGCCCGGCCCGAACCAAGCGGTCCCGCTCGAAGGGCCAGGGCAACCAGGAACTGAAGCTCAAGGGCAAGCGAACGGCCTGCGAGGTCCACGAGATCGTACGCCGGGACGCGAAGACGAAGACCTCGTCATCCATCCTGGAGTGGCGCAACGCCGCCATCCCGGGCGGACTCGGCAAGATCCAGATCCGAACCAAAGGGCCCGCCGGATCAGAGGGACAGTACGAACTGATCAGCTATCGTAAGTAAAGACGCAGCGCGTTCGCATCCACGATGGTAAGGTGAACACCCGAGCGGGCCGCCCCGCTATCTCAATCGGCCTGGCGGATGACGCGGTTGATGTAGTCGTTGGATTCCTTGACGACCACGCCGCTGAGGCCCAGCAGGCCGATCAGGTTGGGGATGGCCATCATGGCGTTGAGGTTGTCGGCGATCGTCCAGACCAGATCGAGTCCTCCGATCGCGCCGAGCACGACGAAGACGCAGAAGACGTATCGATAGGGAGTCACCGCGCGGGCGCCGAGCAGATACTCGAAGCAGCGATCGCCATAGTAGGACCAGGCGATCATCGTCGAGTAGGCGAAGAAGACCAGGGCGAACGCGACGATCACATCGCCCACGCCGGGCAGGCCGGCCTCGAAGGCACTGGCGGTCAACGGCGCCCCGCTGGGGACCTCGTAAGGCCTTCCCTCCGAATCGAGGAACGGCTCGGGTTCTTCGCCCACGGTGCCGACGACCTGGAGTTCCTTACCCTCAAACTCGATCTTCATGGGCAGACCCTTGCCGCCGGGACCATAGAGCATCTCGCCCGATTCGCTGTGGACTTGCCAGAGGCCTGAGGTGAGGATCACCAGGGCTGTTAACGTACAGATCAGGATCGTGTCGATGAACGGGCCCAGCATCGCGACGAACCCCTCGCGGGCCATTTCACCGGTCCGAACCGCTCCGTGCGCGATCGGCGCCGAGCCCAGGCCCGACTCGTTGCTGAAGACGCCGCGCGCGACACCCTTCTGGATGGTGCGCGCCATGACGGTGCCGAAAAAACCGCCCCCGATGGCCATGGGCGAGAAGGCGTAGCGAAAGATCAGGGAGAAGGCGGTGGGGATCATGCCCGCGTTTTTGACCAGGACGAACAGGGCGCTGCCCACGTACACGACGCACATGAACGGGACGACGCGTGACGCGACGCTGGCGATGCGTTTGATGCCTCCAATGGTGACCACGCCGACCAGAATCGCCAGGACGAGACCAAGGACCGGCTTGAGGATCGGGGCCTTGCTGAGCAAAGGGACGTTGTCGGCAAACGTCGCGGCCTGCCAACTCTCGGGTGTCACGCTGAGCAGCCCGTCGACGACGGAATTGGACTGGACCGCCGAGCCGATGCCCAGCGAGGCCAGTCCCGCCATCAGGGCAAAGACGATCCCCAACCAGCGCTGTTTCAGTCCCTGTTCGAGGTAGTACATGGGCCCGCCCGAGGCGCTGCCATCAGGGTGGATGACGCGATACCGCACAGCCAGGGCGCAACTGCTGAATTTCGTCGCCATCCCAACCAGGGCGGTCACCCACATCCAGAAGATCGCGCCGGGGCCGCCCACCGCGATCGCCAGCGCCACCCCCGTGATGTTGCCCGTCCCGATCGTCGCCGAGAGGGCCGCACACAACGCTTGAAAGTGCGAGATGTCCCCCTGCTCGGTGGGATCGTCGTATTTGCCCGAGATGCACTGCAGGGAGTGCTTCAGGTGGCGCAGTTGAATGAACCGCAGGCGCAGGGTCAGGAACAGGCCCGTGCCGATCAACAGTACGATCATGGCGGGACCCCAGACGATCCCGTTGACCACGTCCATCCAGTTCGAGAGCGTCGTCAGCACAGCCAGCCTCCACAATGTCCCACAGCATCCCTGCCTCGAACACCGCGCGTCCCAGGGACGTGCGACGGTGACGGCAGCGGGTCAGCGGCCCGTGGCGGCGATTGTAGCGTCCTTTGGCATCCGTGCAAAGACCGTTTTGGCGACCCGGGCTATCCATCGCCAAACCTGCGCTTCGCTGCGGCTTGACGCTGCCACGCCTTCAGACCAGAGTCCTGGCTACTTCACAGCTTTCAGGGCGGTGAGGATGTCACGCGAGACGGCGAACGTCGTCCCATGGCGAATGCCGGCAGGAAACGAGAGTTGCTCGGTGATCGACTCCCACTGTTTCAGGTCGGTCGAGCGGGCGCCCTCCATGCGGCCCCGCGTGTAGGCGTCATAATACACGTACCAGTAGGGACCGATCTTCAAGGCGGTCGGGCCCTCGACCCAGTCGGGCGAGAACGTCGCAGAGGCGGAACTGTAAGGCCCTTCGGCCCGATCGCTGGTCGCGATACGGATATTCTTCTTTGCCACGGGGACCTTGGTCTCGTCCTTGACGAACATGACGTACGTCTCGGCGTCCTTGACAATCGTCGCATCGATCACGTTGAAGCCGTCATCGTAGAGAAGCTTCGTGTCACTGTAGGTCTTGAAGTCGGCGGTCTTGACGTAGTAGACCCGATGATTGAGGGTCACGCCGCCCGCCTGGTCGCCGCCCTGCTGCTCGGTGGCCGGGAAGCGGCCCGGGATCGTGGTGGACCAGAAGATCAGATACTGCTTCGTCGACGCATCGTAGTAGATCTCCGGCGCCCAGCAGTTCCGCGCTTTGGGTTCGTGGTCCATCACCTTGAGCCAGTGTTGCTCGGACCAGTGGATCAGGTCCTTGGAGTGGGCCAGGCCGATGCCCTTGTCCCCCCAACCGGTGGTCCAGACCATGTGGAACGTCCCGTCGGGCCCCTGGCAAACACACGGATCGCGCATCAGCTTGGTCCCGACCTGAGGCGTCAGGAACGATCGATCGCCCTTGAGCGTTGTCCAGGTCAGCCCATCGTCACTGAAGGCCAGGTGCAAACCGTCCTCGCCATTGCCCTTGAAGTAAGAAAACAGATAAGGCCCCTCGGCCGCTTGTGCCCCCAGCGGCATCGCCGCCACCGCCAACATCACGATCGCAATCGCTCTCAACATCATCCTGCCTTTCCTCGACTACCGTCCAGCGTTTCGAATTCAATAACAGGCAAGCATCCTACCGGAGAACCCCCGCTACTGCAATCGAAAGGCATATCAGAACGACCCCACCCGGGTGGCACATAACCCGGCGAGGGAATTGGTCAATAATCCTTGAAGTTCCGCATCCACTGCGGCCAGGCGCTGGGCGAGACACCGCCTGCCTTGGTCCAGGGCCCGCCCGTGTCGAACTGCTCGTGCCAGTGGAGCGTCCACAACTCCTTGAGACCCACCGTACGCACCGAGCCATCGAGGAACAGTACGTTCGTTCCGCCCTGGTGACGGTTGATCGCCACAAACGAGGACCTGTAGTACGGAAACAGGCTTGCCTCGGGGCGACCTGGAAGGCGCTCCCAATCCTCCCAGGGAGGTGGCGCATCAAGAGAGGCGTCCTCGAAATGGCAGACCCCCTCTCTGCAATCGAACAGGGTGGGCAACGCAGCCGGTTTGACCCTGCCCGCCATGTTATACAGCAGACGCAGGTTGACGGCGTAGCTGCCGACGTAGAGGTCGCGGCCTGTGTAGACGTCCCACTCCGGAGTGGGTTTGGGCAAATGTTTAGCCTGCCATACCCAGGCTGCGGAGGTCTCGCCGAACGCATAGGTCTTCCCAAAGCTCCCCCAGGCTACAGGACCCTCCCAGGCCGACGGCAGCTTGCTTGCCATTGGACACAGCAGGATCTCCTCGGCATCCGACCCGCCGTAGACCTCCATCCAATAAGGCCAATACTCAACGAAATCATGCATCCAGACGGTGTCCAGTTCTTCACGCCATATATGATATTTGGCATACGGGAAGCGGCCGTTATTGTCGGCCTGGTACATGGCAAATCTCACGCCCCACTGCCGCTGGCGGCTCTGGCAGACCACCGCACGAGCCTGCTTCCGCGCCCGCGATAGCGCGGGCAATAGCAGGGCCATCAGCAGGACGACGATGGAGATCACCACCAACAGCTCGATCAGCGTGAATCCGCCGGTCGCTCGATCGCTGTGGACGTTGCCCTTTCTGCCCGTGTCATCCTGAGCGGAGCGTAGCGGAGTCGAAGGATCTGGCCCGAGGCTGGGCGCGCCTCGCGTTCGACGGGAGATCTCTCCATTCCGGCCCGGCCGCGCCGAGCCTCCAGTCGAGATGACAGGCGGAGCAAGCGGCGGCGCACTATCGATTTCGACTTCATCCGGTTTCATACGTCAGTAATCCTTGAAGTTCCGCATCCACTGAGGCCAGGCGATGGGCGAGACGCCTCCCGCCTTGGTCCAGGGCCCGGTCGTGTCGAACTGCTCGTGCCACTGGAGCGTCCAGAGTTCCTTGAGACCCACCCTGCGTACGGCGCCATCGAGAAACAGTACGTTGATGCTCCCCTGATGCCGGTTGATCGCCATAGCCGAGGCCCTCATGTACTGTGTGTCGGTGGCAAGGGACCGCTCCCAATCTTCCCAGGGAGGCGGCGCGTCAGAAGATGCATCCTCGAACTGGCAAAACCCCACGCGAGAATCGAACAGGGTCGGCAAAGCCGACGGTTTGACCTTGCCGGCTATCTTCGACGCCAGACGCCCATTGACGGCGTAGCTGCCCACGTAGACATCCCGACCTATGTAGTAGTTCCATTCCGGATTCGACTTGCGAAGGCCGGGAGGAACTTGCTCCACCCAGGCGAGGAAGGTCTCGCCGAAATAGCGGTGGGGGAACGGATGAACCAAGGCTGGCGGCTTGCTCGCCATCGGACACAGCATGATCTCTTCAACATCCGGCTCGCCGAAGATCTTCATCCCGTAAGGCCAAGATCCGCGAAGGCCGTACCGAGGCATCGCTTCCGCTCCTTCAGGCCACGCGAAACCTCTGTGATAGGGGAATCGCCCGTCACATTCGCTTTGATAGGCCGCAAACCTGACACCCCACTCGCGTTGCCGACTTTGGCAGACCACCGCGCGGGCCTGACGGCGGACGCGCTGCAACGCCGGCAATAGCAGCGCCATCAGCAGGACGATGATGGAGATCACGACCAACAGTTCGATCAGTGTGAACGCGTTGGCATGAGGGCGAGGTCTCTTTCTCTTGCACATGGGCTTCCGCTCCGATCCTCTCAAGAAGGAGCCTGCTTACCATCATCCAACGCTCGCCCGGGCGGGAGTTCATCTCGTCTCTGCTCGGCATGGCTGGTTCCCGCTCTTGCTCCTACCATTCTAGATATCCCCCGCAGAGAAAGGCAAGAAGAAAACAACAATAGGAAGCGATTACGCCATTCCGACGGGGGGACGACGAGGGCGAGACGACAGGGAATATCTCGATCCGGGGGTAAAGTCCTCGTTGAAATGGCGGGCGTCAGACGGTATACAGGGGAGGCAATAGACTGGAATTCTATGCATAGGGATGTGCGATGAAATATGAATACCTGCATCCGCGCGATGAGCTGGTGCTCACCATGAAGCGGATCTACCAATACAAGATGACCACGACCAGCGGCGGCAACCTGTCGATCCTGGACGAGAACGGGGACATGTGGATCACGCCGTCGGGGGTGGACAAGGGCACGCTGACACCCAGCGATATCATCTGCGTCCGAGCCGATGGCAAAATCGACGGGCCGCACCGCCCTTCCTCAGAGTATCCGTTCCACAAGGCGATCTACGCGGCCCGTCGCGACCTCAAGGCCATCGTCCACGCCCACCCGATGGCGCTGGTGGCATTCAGCATCGCGCACAAGGTGCCCGAAACGAAGCTGTTCCCCCAGGCCTGGCGGTCCAACGGGACGGTGGCGTTCGCACCCTACGGCGTGCCGGGCAGCGAGGACCTGGGCGAGAAGATCGCGCAGAAATACGCCGAGGGGTTCGACAGCGTTATCCTCGAGAACCACGGCGTCTGCTGCGGCGGCCTGGCCCTCCAGGAGGCCTTCCAGCGATTCGAGACGCTGGAGATGTGCTGCAAGGTCCTGATCAAAGCCCACACGTTGGGCGAGCCCACGTATCTGACCGATCAACAACTGCAACTGCAGGGCAAGAGCGAGGCGCCGCTCGACGCCTTCGAGTACGATCCGAGCATGATGAGCATCCGGGAAAAGGCGCTGCGCAATCAGCTCTGCACGTTCATCGAGCGGGGCTACCGCCAGCGTCTGCTGACAACCACGATGGGGACGTTCTCGGCGCGGATCGACGGCGAGAAGTTCCTGATCACGCCCTACCCGCTGGACCGTCACTCGGTGTTGCCCGAGGACCTGGTCATGATCCGGAAGGGCAAAGCGGAATTCGGCAAGCGCGCCAGTCGAGCGGTGTTCGCGCACCAGGCGATCTACGACGCCCATCCGAAAGTGATGGCGATTGTCAACGCCTGCCCGATCAATACGATGGCCTTCAGTGTCTGTGGTCGGAGCGTCGACACGTACACGATTCCCGAGAGCTACGTGTTCGTACGCAAGGTGAGCCTGTTGCCCTTCGAGACGGTGTACAACGATTTCGACCGATTGACGCAGACGCTAACAGTCGACACCCCTGCGGCGGTGCTGTGCAACAACGGCGCGATGGTCGTGGCCGACAGCGTGCTCTCGGCGTTCGACAAGCTGGAGGTGCTGGAGTGCTCGGCCGAGGCAGTGCTCGACGCCCAGCCCATCGGTGGACACGTTGCGATGAGTCAGGGGATCATCGACGAACTGATCGCCGCTTTTGGTCTCCCGCCGGCCCATCCCCCGGCGAGCCCCAAAGAATAGCACGTCAACGTTTGAGGAGCATGACACATGAGGACAGAACGGTTGACGCGACGCCGTTTCCTGAAGAGCGCCGGTTTGGCCGGCGCGGCGCTGGCCACCGGTTCGGCCCGATTCGGGCACGCCCAGACCAGGCGGAGCAGGCCCAATATCCTGTTCATCATGTCGGACGATCACTGCGCCCAGGCGATCGGCGCCTATGGCTCTCGACTGGCCAAACTCGACCCGACCCCAACGATCGACACGCTGGCGGCCGAGGGGATGCGCTTCGAGAACGCCTTCTGCACCAACTCCATCTGCACGCCCAGTCGCGCCTGCATCATGACGGGCCAGTACAGCCAGACCAACGGCGTCCTGACCCTCGACGAGCGTCTGGCGCCCGAGCGTCACACCTTGCCCATCGAGATGAACAAGGCGGGGTACCAGACCGCCATGATCGGTAAGTGGCACCTCAAGGACGAGCCGGCCCATTTCGACTACTACAAGGTCTTGCCCGGCCAGGGTAAGTACCACAACCCCGAGTTCCGCGAGAAGGGCAAAGGCCCTTGGCGTCAGAACGTCGTCAAGCACCGCGGCCACTCCAGCGACGTCATCACCGACATCGCACTCGACTGGTTCAAGGACCGCCGCGATGGGGATAAGCCCTTCTTCATGATGCTGCACTACAAAGCCCCCCACGACATGTTCGAGAACGCCAAGCGGTACGAGAGCTACCTGGCGGACGTGGATGTCCCCGAGCCCAAAAGCCTGTACGCCCAGCCTCGTTTCGGGTCGGTCGCCACCCGGGGACACAACGATTCCCAGCTCGATCGCATCGGCACCTCCGTCTCGAAGCGACACCCCTACCGCAACTATGGACAGGACTTCAAGGTCGATCCGAGTTTGCCTGACAAGGAGTACACCCACCAGGCGTATCAGGCGTATCTGAAAAAATACCTCCGCTGCGTCAAGGGCGTCGACGACAACCTGGCCCGCCTGTTCAAGTTCCTGCGCGGCCAGGGTCTGATGGACAACACCGTCATTCTGTACACGGGCGATCAAGGCTTCATGCTGGGCGAACACGACTACATCGACAAGCGATGGATGTACGAGGAGTCGATGCGGATGCCCCTGCTCGTGCGTTATCCCAAGATGATCAAGGCCAGATCCAAGACCGATCTGCTGGTCAACAACACCGACTTCGGACCGACCATGCTGGATCTGGCTGGCGCGGATGTCCCGGCCCGCATGCAGGGACGCAGCTTCGCCTCAGCACTCGGAGGTCGCGAGCCGGCCGACTGGCGCACCGCGACGTACTACCGCTATTGGATGCACATGACGCACCATGACATCCCCGCGCATTTCGGCATCCGTACGAAGCGATACAAACTGATCTTCTACTACGGCCGCGCCCTGCCCCAGTACCGGGGCAAAAAGTCCATGGGCTGGAAGCCCGTCTCGTATCCGGTCAGCCCCACGCCGGCCGCCTGGGAATTCTACGACCTCAAGAAGGACCCCCACGAGATGGTCAATCGATACGGCCAGGCCCGCTACGAGAAGATCATCACGCAATTGAAAGAACAACTGCGTCAGGAACGCGCGGCGCTGAACGAAACCGACGCGAACTATCCCGACTTCCAGAAGGTGGTCGAGGAACACTGGAACGACTGACGGCGGACATGGTCCCGTCAGGCGTCAAAGGATATGGCAAGTTGAAGGGACGCAATGTGAGAAGTCCGTCGGATGCTCCTTCACGCTGGATCGTGCTTTTTGTCGGGCTCCTTGCCACGGCCCTGCTGCTTCTCGGCTGTGGGCGCCAGCCCAACCTGTTCGACGAGCACGGGATCGGACGACCCCGCCCGCGTACGGGACGTTATGCGACCGCCACGATCGGGGGCGCGACGTTCCTCGACCTCGACGACGTGGGCATGCACAGCTACTATACGGGACGCCGCTGGGAGCGCAATGGCATCGTCTATACGTGCCGGGCCGGGCATGTCGACCTCGCCCACGTCCGCAAGTCCGCCGATTGGACCGCCTACGCAGCCGAGAAAGTGGTGGCCGTCATCGGGAAGGGACAGACCGAGTTCTCCCTGAAGGTCTCGGACCCGGTGCGCTATTTCGTGACATTACGCTATCCCTGTGATTGGAACGAACGCCCCGCGACGGAAAAACGGCGTCTCGCCACGGAAGTCGCTATTGAGTTGGGGCAATACCTGGGCTTCGCCATCTCGGCCTGGCACGAGATTATCACCTGGTTCGGCTACCGCAATATCCCGCTCTATCCGGAATTTCCGTCCGCCTTCTCGTGGGAGGACAGCTTCTCGGATCTGCTGGGCAGCCACCTCGGCGCCGCGGCGCTGCGAGACACCGTGCGTCCGTTCGACATCGCCATGACCCTGGCCTTGAAGAACGAGTTGGAGATGCTCGGGGCCCAACCCAAGAATATCGCGGCGAAAGCCGCTCGGCAGGTCGAGGGCAACTGGTACAGCGACGGCTTCCTCTTCCTCGTCCAGATGAACAAGCGCAACCTCGACCTGGGCGTCGACGATGGTCATATCACGCCCTGGATCGTCCGCGATCTCGACGCCTGTCCCGGCGCCGAGCCCCGTGCCTACGCGGTGCCCAGCCTCAGCGGACTCTGCGAACTCGGTTTCACGGCGAAGGTGGAAATCGAGCCGGGTGGACTCGAAAGGAACAAGATTCTCCAGGTCGTCTATCCCGACCCGAACAAAAGGGCCGACCGAATCGAACCCGATCTTCACTTTCGCCCGATCATGGAGCACATCCGCTGGGAGGCGATCGAGCGATTCGGCCCAGAGGTGGACGTCCCCTGGCCGGATGAAACACCCGGCAACTGAACCTCACTCTATGTCACGAATCGGCCGCTCCAGAATGATGCCATGCTTGCGCCAGCGCCCGGCGAACTCCTCGCGCGTCATCTCGACCCGGCCGGCCAGCGGGTCCCCTACCACCACCATCGCATCCGTCACCTCCAGGACCGTCACGAAGTGATCGATCAAGAGCGCGTACTTCACCACGGCGATGACGGGCACGCAGGCCCGCAACTCATCGATCGTGCGGAAATAGGCCTGTCGACAAGGCACCCCGTAATGCGCGGTAATGACCTCGCACAGCACATCCGCCTGCGTCCCGGTCATGCGCGTCGTATGCGCGAGAATCGCGAGATCCCCTTCCCCTGCTTCGACGCCTATCTGATGCAGCGCCGTGACCGCCGCGGCCGGGCCGCACGTATAGCCATTGCTCTGAATACAGACGCCATCGACATCCACCAGGGTCATAAGGTCCGTCAGGTGCCGATAGTTGAAGGCGGGCGCCAGGAACGAGGGAATGGATTGCCCCGCCACGAACACGACCATCAGCACCATCAGCGAAACCTTCTCGCCCCGGCGCCGCAAGCGCGACACGAGGCTCGTCATCATCATCGCGCACGCACAAGCCAGCAAGGCGAACTCGACGCGCCCCGCCATGATCCAAGCGAACGGCGGCGCCAGCTCCAAACGAGGGAACCACCGCGACAGACTGATCGCGGCCATGATGGAAAGCGGTGTGGCATATCCGACCAGCCACCAGTATCCTCGCCACTTCGAGCACCGCCAACCAGCCGCAGCCCCCAAACCCGCCAGCAAAACCACCCCCATCGTCTCAAGCCAAGCCATCCCAATCGGTGACATTCCTTCTTCCACTCCGGATCCTCCACCATCTCGTAGGAGTGGCTGTTGCCTCTCCCCTGCCATGATCCACCCTCCGATTGTCGTCACAATTCGGCGCGAAGACAACGCTATTTTGGGCCTGGCCGACGGAACTGAACATATATCAATAGGAAAGTCAGACCATATCGTGTATATGGAACGAATAGGCTGATAGCGATGCTATTTAGCGAAAGGAGTCGCATGATGGACAAAGATCTCAGATACATTCGTATCGTTCCACCGCAACCGGGCGATCTGCTGCGTTATGCGTGGGTCGGTATCGTCCTGGCGCTGGCGGTGATCCTCGGGTTCTCGTCGTACTACGCGGTGCCCACGGATTCGAAGGGCGTGGTGCAGCGGTTCGGGCGGTTCAACCGCATCACCAGTTCGGGTCTGCACCTAAAATGGCCCTTGATCGAGACGGTCTCGAAGCCCCAGGTGGAGCGGATCTTCAAGGACGAGTTCGGCTACCTCACCCTGCAGGCCGGCGTCCAATCGAAGTACGGCAAGAAGAACACCGAGGAATCGCTCATGCTCTGTGGCGACCTGAGCGTCGCCCAAGTCGAATGGATCGTCCAGTACCAGATCGATGATCCGAAGCTGTTTCTGTTCAACGTGCGCAACCCCGCCAAAGTGATCCGAGACGTATCCGAATCGGTCATGCGCAGCGCCGTGGGCGATTCGAGCGTCGACGAGGTCCTCTCGTCCCGCCGAAGCGATATCAACATCGAAGCCGAGCAGAAGATGCAAGCCATCCTGGACAAGTATGGCTCGGGCATCAGCATCGTCGCCGTGAAACTTCAGGACGTCAATCCCCCCGAGAAAGTCAAGTCTGCCTTCAACGACGTCAATGCGTCGCAGCAGGATAAGGAGCGGACCGTCAACCAGGCCCTGGAGGAGTACAACAAGGTCATCCCGCGAGCCCGGGGCGAGGCCCTGCAGAAGATCAAGCAGGCCGAGGCGTACGCCGTCGATCGGATCAATACCGCCCAGGGCGACGCGTCCCGGTTCAACCAGATCTACGCCGAGTACAAGCAGAGCAAAGAGGTCACGCGCCGCCGCATGTACCTGGAGAGTCTGGGCAAGGTCTTGCCGAAAATCGAAAAGAAATACATCGTCGATGAGAGCGTCAAGGGCCTGCTGCCCGTGATGCAGATTGGGGAGAAATAGCCATGAAAGGCATTAAGCCAACGATCGTTCTCGCTGTTGTGCTCGTCCTGATTGTCGTGGCGACGGTATTTCTGTTCACGGTCTCCGAGACCGACCAGGTAATCGTCACGCAGTTCGGCTCCCCCAAGCGAGTGATCAAGGAGGCGGGCCTGCACTTCAAGCTCCCGTTCATCGAGAAGGTCAACACGCTGGAGAAACGCGTTCTCGAATGGGATGGCAACCCCACGCAGGTCCCGACGCTGGACAAGAAGTACATCTGGATCGACAGTTTCGCCCGCTGGCGAATCACCGATCCGCTGGTCTTCTTCAAGACCGTGAAGATGGAATCCTCCGCCCACAGCCGGCTCGATGACATCATCAACGGCGCCGTACGCAACAAAATCTCCAGCCACCCGCTGATCGAGGCGGTGCGCACCTCGGACCGACCGATGAGCATCATGACCGGCATCGATGGCGAAGCGACGGGCGAAGTCCGCAAGGTCGAGGCGGGCCGGGACGCGATCGTCGCCGAGGTGCTGGCCGAGGCAAAGCAGGCGGCCACCGAGTTCGGCATCGAGATCATCGACATGCGCTTCAAGCGCATCAACTACGTCGAGCAGGTCCGCGAGTCCGTGTACGAGCGGATGATCACCGAGCGACAGCGCATCGCCTCCAAGTATCGCTCCGAAGGCGAAGGACAGAAGCTCGAGATCGAGGGCCGCAAGGAGAAAGAGGAGAAGCAGATCAGTTCCGAGGCCTACAAGACGGCCCAGGAGATCATGGGCAAGGCCGACGCCGAGGCGATCCGCACCTACGCCGAAGCCTACAGCAAGGACCCCGAGTTCTATTCCTTCCTGGAGACCCTCAACAGCTACGAAGAGAACCTCGCCACGGGCTCAACCCTCATCCTCTCCACCGACGGCGACTACCTCAAATACCTAAAAGACCTGGGTCAGGATTTCCAGTCGGAGGGCTCAAGGTAGGGTGGGTTCTCAACCCACGCGGTGAGAGGCTTCTCAGACCGCAAGGCGAAAGACATCGCGCCCAGAGGACAACACGGGCCCGTTCATCAACCCATAGACCTACGAATGAAACGCGTGGGTCAAGGACCCGCTCTACCGCTCTGTCGGGAAGTCCACCGACCAGCAGAGACCGAACATTCTCGTTCTGATCAATCGAAGGACAGCCTGACGAAGACGAGATGGCTCGCTTCGTCCACGATCACTGCGCCGCTGACCTGGCTTCCCAAGGGGTCGATCCGGTATCCCGTCATCGATCCAGTGAAGTCCTTGATGACCCAGGGAGGCATCCCTCCTTCTCTCGAAACATACCTCTGGAGATCCTCAAGAGACGTCGGATATCGGGCGTCACGCGGATAGAAGAACCTGTCCTGGCCCTCCGAGCACTTTGCATACTCAACGTCTCGGAGAATCGGCGATGTGGCGAGAAAACGCTCGATGTCGTCAGGGGCCGCTCGGAATCTCAGGCATCCTTCGCCAGACATGGGCGTGAACCAGAGGTTAACCTTGAGCTCGCTGGCCGACGGTGGCAGCGGCGCCAATTCGGCATTGTACAGAACGCAGGCGGCGCGAACCGAGGGCCAGGAGCGATAGATGGCCCGACCGCCAATCAGGACCACGGGAAGCAGCATCAAGAGACCCCAGAGACGCTTGTCGGCAATCATCCGTTTCAGGAGGCATTCCATCACGCGCCACCACAGGACGCACACGCCCGTCCAGAAGAGCAGCCCGACCCACCCGAACAAGAGCAGGAAGACCACATCGAAGCCTGCGGACCCACCCATTATCCTGATCGGTATGGGCACAACTATGTAAACGACGAACAACAGGCCCAAACCCACGATCTTCACGATTCGCCGGTAACGGTCTTCCTTCGCCTCCACGTCCCGTTTCCGGACCGGAACTACTCCAGACGCAAAAAGCGCTACCACAAGAAACACTATGTGTCCAGCCAACAAAAGGATCGGCATTTCTCGCCGCCCCCCTTCTCGAAGTGACAAGAAAACGTCATTCTTCTCTCCCCTGATTCTTCCACCTGCGGGCCCATCTCTTTCTAGTGCGTCAGGCCCGCCTCGTTGAGATCAATTATGGCAAAGCGCACCGCGAAAGGCAATGGAAAGCCGCCGGGTAGGTGACACGTTGTCTGTGCAGGTTTTTGGGGATATCCACCGGGGCCGTACAGGGCCGTGTGTCCCCGTAGGGGCGACCCCCTGTGGTCGCCCTGGTTTGCTTCGACCACGCGGGCAGGCACAGGGACCTGCCCCTACGGCGTTCGGCATGATATCCGGACGGCTACAATCTTCTTGCCTGGGATACGGGTCGACTCGTAGAATTGGAGATCGAACGGCGCGGCCCGTGATCGCTGACGAGCCGCTGCCGCAAGCCAATGGCGTGTCACTGTAGGGAGGCCGGATATGAGGACGCAGAACATTCTCCAAGATACGATGGGTCGGGAACTGACACGACGGCGGTTCTTGACGACGAGTTGTCTGGCCGCCTCGGGGGTGGGGGTCGGATTGCAGACGAAGCGGCTCTGGAGCCAAGGGACGGGTGGCTCGTCGGTGCCGCGTATCGATCCGGGATACATCGGACCGCAATTCTTCGACGAGTGTGAGGAACAAGCCCTGATGGAGGTGGTGGAGTCGGGCTCGCCCTTCCGCTACTGGGGACCCGGGACGCCGACGAAGGTGCTGCGTTTCGAGGAGAACTTCGCCAAGCACATGGGGGCGCGCTTCGCGCTGGGCGTCACTTCAGGCACCGCCGCCCTGGACTGCGCGGTGACGGGGCTGGACATCGGGCCCGGCGACGAGGTCATCGTCCCAGCCTATACCTGGTGGTCGGATTACACGTGCGTCGTTCACGCCGGGGCGCTGCCCGTCTTTGCCGATATCGACGAGACGCTCAATATTGATCCGAAGGACCTCGAGCGCAAGATCACGCCCCGCACCAAAGCGGTCATCGCCGTCCACCTGCTGGGCGGACCGTGTGACATGGATCCGATCCTGGAGATCGCCAAGAAGCACGACATCGCGGTCCTGGAAGACTGCGCCCAGTGCGTGGGCGGGTCCTATCATGGCAAAAAGCTCGGCTCGCTGGGCAACGTGGGTATCTACAGTTTCCAGATCAACAAGACGATGACCTCGGGCGAAGGCGGCGCGGTGGTCAGCAGCGATCCGGTCCTCTACGAACGGGCGGCCCGCTTCCACGACATGGGCACGATCCGGGGGCTCTTCACCGACCGCACGGGAGGCAGCCGGGTGCCCACCTTCGCGGGCGAGAACTTCCGCATGAACGAACTGACCGGCGCCGTGCTCGGGGCGCAACTGACCAAGCTCGACACCATGGTCAACGAACTGCGTGGCAATGCCGAAGCGGTCTACGCAGGCATCAAGGACCTCCCAGGCATTCGCCTGCGCCACCGTCCCGACCCGGCCGGTGACATCGGCTACAGCGTCTTCTTCGAGATGAAGGACAAGGTGTTTCGCGACCGGTGTATTAGCGCATTGCGGGATCGCAAGGTCCCGGCCTCGACGATGTCGGGCTCGGTCTTGCTGCCCCTCCAGGAATCGGTCATCAACAAGCGGGCCCGCCATGCGAATTGGCCCTCGTTCAACAGTCCCGAGGGCAAGCGGATCAAGTACGGCCCGGACTGTTGCCGTCAGACGCTGGCGATTTTCGACAAGTTCGTGCAGATCCGGATCGGTCCCAAGTACACGCAACGAATCAACGACTACCTCATCGACGCGATTCGCGAGGTCTATCGCCCGCTAGCATAGATATACGATACATCTCCGTCTCGAATTGTCCGTCGTTGTGCGTTCTCTAGCCTTCGTCCTTGGCGGCGGCGATGCGTTTTTCGTACACGCGAGCCAGCCCCCCCGTCGCGGTTTCTCGATAGAGCGTGGGCAGCGCCTTGCCCGTCTCCAGCAGCACCGTCACGACGTCGTCGAACGAGATGCGATGCAACCCGTCGGACAGCAGCGCGAATCGGGCGCAACTAAGCGCCCGCGTGGCGGCGTGGGCGTTGCGTTCGATGCAGGGGATCTGCACGAGCCCCCCCACCGGATCGCAGGTCAGTCCCAGGTGGTGCTCCAGTCCCATCTCCGCGGCGTACTCGATCTGTTGGGGGCTGCCACCCAATAGCTGCGCCGCGGCGGCTGCGGCCATGGCGCAGGCGGTCCCGATCTCTCCCTGGCACCCCACGGCGGCGCCGGAGATCGAGCCGTTGGTCTTGACGAGATTGCCGATCAGACCGGCCGTAGCCAGGGCATGCAGAACTTCCTGCTCATCGCACGGGACCTCGTCCTTGAGCAGATAGAGCACCGCGGGCAAGACGCCGCATGAACCACACGTCGGGGCGGTGACAACGCATTCGGCACAGGCGTTCTGCTCGGCTACGGCATAGGCATACGCCGCCAGCAACGCCTCGTTGCGAAAGTCCGATTTCAGCACGCTGCTCTTGCGACGAAACGCCCGCGCCTTGCGGCAGAGCCCGAGCCCACCCGGGATCACACCGGCGGCGCGCAGGCCCGTCTCCAGAGAGATTGCCATCTGACGCCAGATCTCCTCCAGAAACGCCCAGAGGCCCTCTCCTTCGCACTGGGCGACATACTCCCAGAGCATCTGCCCATTGTCTCGACAGCCCGCCAGGATGGCACTCAGCGAACTTAACGAATAGACCTCCGCCGCGTCGCTGTCGCTGGACAGGGCGCCGCCCCCTACGCTATAGTCCTCCTGACTGGCCTGAACCGCGCCAGCGGCGTCCAACGCCTCCAGTCGAAAGCCGTTGGGATGACGGGGCAGCGTCTCGGCGGGTTTCCAGACGAATTCCACCGCCCTCGGGGCCAGCGCCTCGGCAATGACCTTGTCGGTTTGATGGCCCTTGCCCGAGGCCGCCAGAGATCCATAGAGCACGACGCGAAACGCCGCCGCTTGGGGATGGTCCCGGCCGAAATCCAGCGCCGCCCGACTGGGCGCCATCGTGTGGCTGCTGGACGGGCCGTGGCCGATTCGATATAGATCGCGTAACGTCTTCATAGCCTAATCTCTGGAAATGGTCATGTCACGGGGTGGGATCGGCGCCGTGCTGGTGCACATCCCACAGAGCCGCGTCGAAAACGGCACTGCGTGAGGGGCAGTCTTCGCGCCGACAGACCTGACAACTACGAAAGTCCACCTCGGTGGGAAAGACGATCCCCGAGACCGTTTTGTTGGGCTTCATCAGACACGAGTCCGTCAATTCCACTCCAACCTGGGCTTTCACATCACCGAGCAGCGCGAAGAGTTCCCGCTGCTGCTCGATAGGCCAGACGGTGGCGTCGCCGGAACCGGGGCTCATCGAACTGGTCTTGTCCAGGGCAAACCGCTCTTTTAGATGTGCATTCACATGCCTGATGGCGTAGCCGAGCAGCGCCGCCTTGATCGCATCCCACCAGAACTCCATCAGGAAGTCCCCGGCCGCCAGCGGGACCGCATCGAGTTCGTGACCACAGGTGGCGACGAAGGGAAACACCCGCTCGACGCCGTCGAGGTTCTCTCTGAGCATGCGACTGGCGAACGTCACGCCTTCAATTGTCACCGTCTCGGTGCCTTTGGCCTGGATGAACGATTCCTGGTACAGCGCCTTGGGGCGGGCGACCTGACTCGCCTTACCGATCAGTTCGAGCACCGTTGGCGCGTCGGGTGAATCCGGCGCAATGTGCACGGTCTTCAGGATGGAGACCGGGTCCAATTCAAAGGGAATGTCCATTAGTGTTGGCATTATCGCACTCCTTCGGTCCGCGCCGCGCTGCGGCGAATCACGCCCAGTTTCCAAGGAAGGTCGGGATAGGGCACATCAGCCGCGTCTCTGAGAAGTCCCTGGATCAACATGGTGGGCTCCTCCGCGTCGTATTCCAGTCGCTGATCGTATCCACTGCGAATCATCTCGCCATGCGAGACCATGTCCGTCCAGCGTCCGCAACCATCGTCATAGACCAGTTGCCCCCCGGTCGCGTAATCGTCGGTTACTTTCTCCCATGGGCCAGCCAACTTGCCGGCCCGCGCCAGGCCAAACGAGCGCACACCCTGCTGATTCAATTCGTAGATCATGTGGTATTCATCGCAGCCTTTGACCTTGTAGATGTGCACCGCCTCGTGGATGCCGCCGAATACCGGCTGTCCCTTGCTCCACCGGTGCGGGAAGGCATCGAGGCGGGTCGTTCGCACGTACACGTCACGGTGGCTGCGTGTGTAGAACAGGTAGGCGGTGGTCTCATCACAGATCACCCAAAAATCAATCCACTTGGCCTGCTCGCTCTTGGCGATGAGCGGCCCCGGCGCACTCCATGATTCAGGTCGGTCGATCGTCTCTGTCGTCGAATAGACCGGTTGATAGTTCGCATCCCTCGTCTGATAGACCAGATACCAAAGCCCCTGCGGCGCGAAGAAGAAGACTTGAGGCGCACATGCATAGCGCTCGGACCGCCCCCGGACGCGTTTAAGTTCGTGATGCGGCGCGTCCTTCAGCGCCTCCCACGTCGGCGCCGAGACATAACCGGTCGCATACTCCCCTCGTCCCCGGGCGGTATAGAACACGTGCCACCGACCCTCGAAGAACACCACCGACGGGTCCTTCACACTGATCTCGTCAAATGACCCTGCCGGCCCGGGCAACAACACCGGCGCCGTCACCCGCCAAGGCGATCCAGCCCACGCGCCACCGCCACAGAACAGCACCAGCGCCACGAAAAGTAGGATGGGCTTCAGCCCATGCCGTCCATCTCTCATATGTCCCTTATCCCCCAATACGCGGCTGCGCCTGATCCATCCGTGCCAGAAGCCTTCACCCTCCCGCCCGCTTGACGGTGTAGCCCTGCTTCTTGAGTTCTTCGATCAGAACGTCACGGTGGTCGCCCTGGATCTCAATGACACGGTCCTTGACAGTCCCCCCGGCGCCGCAGCGGCGCTTGAGTTGTTTGCCGAGGTTGCGCAGCTTGTTTTCATCGAGGGGCACACCGCTAATCAACGTCACGCCCTTGCCCTTGCGGCCCTTCGTCTCACGACTGACGCGAACGACGCCGTCGCCGGCCGGGATGGCCTGGGCCTGCAGTTCCCGGCAGACACACTCACCGACCGCCCGGCCGCATGCGGGACACATCCGGCCCTGCTCGGTTGAATATACAACGCCGTCATTACGATCAAGACTCATTACTATGTGCTGCCTCCTACCGACCATCGCCAAGGCCTTCGACCTTGATGCCTGCCACCCTTTGTCAACCGCCGACCATGCCGGTTCCCAGGACCTTCAGGCAGTGCGGACAGACAAACAGACGCACCACCTTCATCTTGATGACGCCGGTCTGCTCGAAATACCGCATCTCCTTGATTGCCTCGTCGCAGTGAGGACAGATCGGCCAGACGCCTTCTTCTCTGATCGGAATGTAATCCATTTTCGCCATCGTCGCTCACGCTCCTCTGGGCGTTAGAAAGCGCCCCAGCTCTGCATGCCGGGAATGTAGTAGCTCGGGCAGATGAAGCGGAAGGCGCGGGCGATCTTGCCGGTCTTCTGCAATTCCCGCTCGTTCTCCTTCTTGATCTTGGCGAATTCGCCACCGAAGACCTCGTCGAAGTAGGCACCGGCCGCCTGCTTGCGCTCGGCTTCGTTTTCGTATTGACCGCGCATCGCGCCCAATTCACCGTGGTCCAGCCAGAGCCCACCACAGGCGGGACACTCGTCGACCTCGACTTCCCGCTTGACGCTCACGAAGTGCTGGATCATCGGCTGATCGGCGCACTTGGGGCACGACCGCTTCTGAGTATAGTCGACCTTCACGGTGGAATCCCGGGCGATCTCCAGGAGTTGCTCGCCGGCCGATTCGTGCTTCTCATCCACCTTCTTGAGTTCGTAGTTATCGAACCAGATCCCGCCGCAACCCTTCTCGCACACATCCACCGTGATGTCACCGACCTCCATCGTCTTCAACTGCCTACTGCACGCCGGACATTCCATAGTCTGCCTCCTTGTATGTTGTTTTCTCGTTGACTACATCAGTATCGAACTGGCCCGCAGGATACTCCAGTCGTCCGAAAGAGTCCACCAGATTCGCACAGCCGCACCGGTGTTCTCCTCACCTGACCTTCATCGTCCACGCAGACCCTTCTCAACTTTCGAAGTAAACGCCGGCTTGGTTCAGGGCGTCGCGCAGGACACCATAAGGCAAGTCGCGCGTGCCGCACTTGCGGGCGGCGCAAAGCGCTGCGGCGACACCGGCGCCCTGGCCCTGGCCCATGCAACAGACGGTGTTGCGCGTGGACATGTGGGCGTCATGGTTCGACGTGATCATCATGCCGGCTGCCAGCAGGTTCTCAATGCCGGCGACGCGCTGGGCCCTATACGGAAAGCCGTAGGTGCCCCCGTTCTTGATCTGCAGGCGCGGGGCGCTGTCGTGGAAGCCATAGACCATGACCTCATCGTCGAAGTGCCTCGCCTCGATCACGTCCTCATGTGTAATATCATAGTCACACTCAATCAATCGGCCGCGACGGATACACAGCTTGGGACTGGTCCGCGCCATGACCGCCTTGTGACAGCCCGGCACGTACTCGCGGAATAGTTCGACCGCCCGAGCCATGCGGCGCCGCAGTTCGAGTTCCGCCTTGGTGACCTCGTCACGATTCGTCGGACTGACCGGCATCTTGAGATTCAGCTTGATGAACATGAAGTAGTTGTCGTGCACGGTCGTGGTGACCATGGACATGCCGATCTTCCGCGCCTCGGCGTGGAAGCCGTCGGGGACCTTCGCCAAGGTGCCCTGAATGCGTACGATCTGACCGTTGACACCGCTACGCCGCCCACGAGCCACTTGCGTCACTGCTTTGTGCTTGTTGAGATAGTCGTAGAGCTTCTCCATGCTCACGTTGGCGATCCCAACGCTATTGACGACCGGGTAGTCGTTCGGCTCGGTGAACTGGGCACCGGCGTAGGCGGCCAGATCGCCATAGGCGGTGCAGTCGACAAAGGACCTGGCATAGAAAGCCTCCCGGCCCGAGCGACTCTCGACGACCACCCCTCGAATGCGAGAACCATCCATGATCGCTCCGGCCAGTAGCGTATTGACGAAGACCGAAACGCCCGCCTCGACGAGCATCTCAAACGTCACCAGCTTGACCATCTCGGTATCGATGCAGGTGCAGACCGAATCGTAGTTGAAGCCCTTGGACATCTCGGCGTGCCCCGAGCAGCCACCGACCTTCATCAGTCGGTCGATCATCTCCTGGGCAATCCCCTTGACCACCTGCCGCTTCTCGACGTTGAACGCCTTCCAGAGATTGTAGTAGCTGTGCAGCGCGGTGCCCCCCTCAGTGACGGTGCCGCCGGGGTAGCCCTTGACCTCAATCAGCGCGGTCCGCGCCCCCTGCCGGGCGGCAGCCAGCGCTGCAACCACCCCGGCGGTGCCCCCACCGGCGACGATGACGTCAAACTTGCGGATGGGCAGCTTCCTGGCGGGTTCTTCATAGTAATCCACACCCAGCGCCGGAACTGTCGCGGCGGACGCCGCCCCCAAGCCGGTCCCCGCCATCAACATCTGTTTCGAGAATTCACGGCGATTCATGCTGGTCTCCTTTTCTCAGCCGCGTTCGACCCTCGTTCCGCATCCATCGGTGCCGAGCAGGCGCAGCCTCACTCGCTAAGGGGATATCGTGTTTCAAGAAATCTGAGGGTGATGATCCGTCATCGACTGACAACGACCGCTAGTGGTCGTCGTCATCGTCGTGGCCGTCGTCCTCGTGATCATCATCATCGTCGTCGTCATCACCATCTTCGTCCTCTTGCTCGACTTCGAGGACCTTACCGTCGGCGGTGACTTCGATGGTGTACTCCTTGCCGTCGGCCGTACCTTCGATATCATACACGGTGCGACCGTCCTCCATGTCCATCTCGGCTTCGGTCAGGGTGATCCCATCGACGGCACCCTGGGCCGCCTGCAACGCCGGGGCCGGCACTTCCGACAGAGGAACCCCTTTCTCATCCTCGCTGCCGAACACGGAATCGAGAGAGGCGCAGCCCAGGGCGCAAGTCAACAGTAGAACCACTATCAAGCACCATGACTTCATCGTGTTTCTCCTTTCCGCGACATTCCTAATTCTCGTCGATAATCGCGTCGTAGATCATCGGCTTGAGCACGCGCGCCACTTGGTTCGAATAGGGCATGTACTGGGTCAGAATCACGACCACCGTCTTGTCGTTGGGCGAGATGCCGAAGAAGGTGCTGGCGGCGCCGCCCCAGCCGTACTCGCCCACACGCATCAATCCCATCGGATCGACCTGGCGCTGGACGGAGAACCCGAGCCCGAAGCCCGCCCCCTTGCCCGCGGAAACACCAGAAGGCAATTGATCGCGCGACATCATTTCAACGGTCTCCGCTTCCAGGATTCTCACGCCATCGAGTTGTCCCTTGTTCAGCAGCATCTGACTGAAGCGCAGGTAATCGCGGGCGGTCGAGACGAGGCCCCCGCCGCCTGACAAGAACGTTCGCGGCCGCAGATAGCCACCGGCGCCCATACCACCAGTGGGCTTGAGCCCCCCGTCCGGGTTGGGACTGTAGCAGCCCGAGAAGCGCTCGTGCTTGTCGGCCGGCACGTAGAAGCCCGTATCTTTCATATCCAACGGCATGAAGATCTTCTCGCGGAAAAAGGCATCAAGATTCTGGCCCGAGACCCGCTCCACGAGATAGCCCAGCACATCCGTCGAGACGCTGTAGTGCCACTTCGTCCCGGGTTGATGTTGCAGCGGAATCTCCCCCAGTCGTTCGCTCATCTCCTTGAGATTCTTGTTGCCCAGGATGCCCTTCTGGCGATACATCTTGTCGACGGGGGTGTCCCCGAAAATACCATAGGTCAATCCCGAGGTGTGCCGCAACAGATCACGGACGGTGACCTTCCGCCGGGGCTCGACCGGGTCGGGTTGCCCCTGGGCGTTCTCGGCATAAACCTTCAGTCCGGCCAGTTGGGGAATGTACGTCTCGACCGGCTCATCGAGATGCACCTTGCCCTGCTCGTGCAGCATCATCACCGCCACGCTGGTAATCGGCTTGGTCATGGAGTAAATACGCACGATCGTGTCGCACTCCATGGGCTCCTCCGCTTCGATGTCGCGGTAGCCGCAAGCCTCGAAGTGAACAATCTTGCCCTTCCGCGCCACCAGGGTAATGATGCCGGCGACCTTCTCGTCGGCCACCATCTGCTCGGCGCTGCCCTGCATCGCCTCCAACCGAGCCGGCGACATCCCCACCGTCTCGGGCCGGACGGATGGAACTTCGGCCGCCCACAGCGAGGACGCCAGAAGACACACGGTTACGATTACGAGCGTCCACTTCCGCTTCAGTCCCATTTCCACTCTCCTACTAGGTGAAATCCACAGCACAGAACCCACGAATCTGAGAATTGCAGCTCGTGGACTATTGTCAACACGACGCAGTGGCAAGGCAAGGCAAATTCAGACGATTATGGGCTACGGGATAGCCGGAGATGGCAAGATTCACAGCGACACAATCAGATTGTGTATTTGCTAAGACCCGTCGTCCAACTGCCCGCGATCACAGAGGCAGGTCGCGGCGCTGCCAGACGATGGCTCCGGCGACCGCTGAGACGAGCAAAACGGCGGCCAGGACCGCGAAGTCGCTGAGGGGCCAGCCGCGCCAGAGCTTGGGTGCGCTGAGATAGTTGAATAGGGTCACACGGTTGAGGAAGGCCATGCGGGGCCAGAGTTGCGAGATCACCGAAATGAAGTAGTTGATCATGAGGAAGCCGGCCGTGACCCCGACCGCCATGTTCCGTCCCTTGAAATAGGCAGCCGCCAGCAATGCCACGGCCCCGACGGCGCTGGCCAGCAAACCGCCATTCATCGCGAGGCGAAAGAACAGATCGAGCGGGACGGGGTCATTGAACTCGTAGATATGAACCGCCGTGACGGTCCCCAGGAACATGACGAAAACCAGGGCGAACATACCCGCGATCGTCAGGAAGCCGGCACACAGATAGATATGGAGCTTCTTGACCGGACGACTGAGGATCAGTTCCATCGTCCCTTTCTGCACCTCCCCGGTCAGCAAACCCGTCGGCACACCGACCGCGAAGAGCATCAAGAGAAAGAGGATGAACGGATGCTGATAGCCAATGGCGATCAGGCCCGGCGTGTTGCCCACCTGCAGCATGTTGCCCCCCAGGGCGATCTTGACCACCGACGGGAACATGTCGAGGACATTGAGAAACGCCTTGACACTCTGGTTGTCGTGAATGATGCCGCAGACGGCGATCTGCATCAGGAAGATCGCCAGGGCGATCAGGAACCAGACGGGCAGCGTGCGAAGGAACCAGGACCGCAACAACGGCCATGGAAACGGCACCCGAGTCGCGCGACTCATAATCGGCACCCTTCAGACTTTACACCGTCACAGTCGACACGATCCCCATCGTCTCCCAGACGGTAGTACTGCATAAACGCCTCTTCCAGCGATGTCTGTGGTGTCACGACGCGATCGACAGGAAACTGGGCGACCCACTTGAGGACCGCGTCGGCTGAGCCATGGTAGGCCAGATCGATCAGGCCGGGGCGCCGCTGGATCAGCTTCACGCCGGGCAACTGCTCAGCCGGCATAGGCGGCGCGAGCGTACTATCGGCAAACCAGATTCTCAGCCGCCGGCGTCCCTGCTGCACGATCTGAGAGATCGGCGCCAGTTCCACCAGTCGGCCCTCACGCAGGATGCCGGCCCGACCGCAGATGGCGGCCACTTCGCTGAGGTCATGGGAGGAAAGCAGAACCGAAGCCCCCGCTTCGGCAGCCTCGCGGATCAGATCCAACACGATCTGGCGCAGGAGCGGGTCGAGTCCGCTGGTAGGCTCATCCAGAATGAGCACGTCCGGCTCGTGCTGGAATGCGTACAGAACACCCACTTTTTGCCGGTTGCCCTTGGACAGATCGCCGACCCGCCGGTTCAAATCCAGATCGAGCCTTTCGGCCAGTTCTTCCCGCCGCTTCTTCGCACGGCCCTGACCACCCAGCGAAGCCAGAAGACTCAGGGTGCGCCGCCCACGAGGCCATTTCCAGAACCGGACGTCACCGGGCAAATAGCCGATGCGGGCGTGTTCCGTAGCGCCGCCGGTCCGCACGCGCTGGCCCAGCACATGGACCTGCCCACGCGTGGGCCGCAACAGCCCCATGGCACAGCGGATCGTCGTGGTCTTGCCCGAACCGTTGGGCCCGAGATAGCCAAAGATCTCGCCCGGCTCGATGGCAAACGTCACGTCCTCGACCCCCACGGTCGAGCCGTATCGTTTCGTCAGTGATGTAATCTCCAGCGGCTTCATATCAGTCTCAAGGTTAGTCGCACGCCGAGCCGCAAGAGTTCCCTTACGATCGAATATTCCGCCCAAAGGTCGGAAACAGCCCGCGCAGACTTCACCAGGCTACGTGATATCTTCCAACTCGTCGTCACTCTGTATCGCGTCTTCGACGGCCAATCCAATATCGATGGCTTCTTGAATAGACAGACGCATGAGTTCGCCCTGATTCGCATCGGTTTTTTGACCGGAAGCGATATAAGCCGCGTAGATGCGCGACGCCACCTCATAAACCGCTCTCTCGCTCGGTTTCAGCGAGAAGTAGCGTTGCTTGGGCTTCTCAGACATAAAACACTCTCCCTACTCATATCTCACTGCCAGAATGTGCCCCGTGCGTCCTGGGCGACTACTCGGTGCGACTGGTAACCTCAACCAGGTGATAACCGAACTGGGTCTGAACGGGGCCCTGAACCTTGCCCACATCGGCGCTGAAGACGACCTCGTCAAACTCCTTGACCATCTGACCCGGTGAAAAGGTGCCCAGGTCGCCGCCCTGCTTGCCCGAGGGGCACTTCGAATGCTGCTGGGCCAATTCGACGAAATCGGCGCCACCCTCGATTTTCGTCTTCAAATCGTCACACTTCTCTTGCGTCTCAACCAGAATGTGGCGTGCTGCGGCTTGAGCCATCGTATTCTCCAATCTACCTTTGAGTCCAGTTTTCAGGTTAATGAAACAGAGGCCGCATTGTCGGGGCAGTTCCAGCCAAAGGCAAGACAATTTCCAGACGACGGGGCCCGGCGCATCCCGATATCTCCTTGATCTACTCGCATCCCTGTCATACCCTAGGCGATCTGAACGAACGACACAGCTATGGACGTGAAAGGAACCTGTCATGTCTCGGATCTCTCGTATTGCCATCATCATGGTTGTCTGTATCGCTCTGGCCCCGGCGCTGCTCGCCTCCGAGCAGAGACCCCTCCTGCGCTTCCCGGATGTCCACGACGACACGGTCGTGTTCGTCCATGGCGAAGACATCTGGCGTGCCCCCGTCACCGGCGGAATCGCCCAGCGACTGACGATCCACGATGGTCAGGAGCGATTCCCCAAGTTCTCCCCCGATGGTCAGCTCGTCGCCTTTACGGGCGAATATGACGGCAACTCGGACGTCTACGTCATGGACCGTCATGGCGGTCAAATCACCCGCGTCACCTTCCATCCCGGTTCCGACACCGTCGTCGGCTGGCATCCGGGCAAGGGCAAGATCCTCTTCCGCTCGGGCCGGCGGGCCTACAGCCGCTTCGAGAGGCTCTACCTGATCGCCCCGGACGGATCGGGACTCGAAGAGCTGATCCTACACGAGGCGGCGGCCGGCAGTTTCTCACCCGACGGAGCCCAGATCGCCTACAACCGCGTGGCGCGGGAGCAACGCACGTGGAAGCGCTACCGCGGCGGACTCGCCCAGGACATCTGGCTCTTCGATTTCGCCAAGCAGAAGGATCGATGCCTGACCACCTTCGAGGGAACCGATCGCAGCCCCATGTGGATCGGAGAGAAGATCTACTTCAGTTCGGACCGTGATCGCGTTCTGAACCTCTACGCCTACGACACGAAATCAGGCGACATCGAGCAGGTCACCGAGCACGAGGACTACGACGTGCGCCGCCCGAGCATGGGAGGCGACCAGATCGTGTACGAAGTCGGGGGCCAACTCTGGCTCCTGGACACGAAGACGGGATCGACCCGGGCCCTGGAAATCGAGATCAGGACCGACGCCCCCGAGCGGCGCGCGTACATGAAGGACGTCTCGGACGATGTCACCGGCGTCGCCTGCTCGCCTTCGGGAAAACGCGTCGTCCTGGTCGCACGGGGCGACGTGTTCACCGTCCCCAAGAAAGATGGTCCCACGCGCAACCTGACCCAGAGCAGCGGATCGCGCGAAAAGGGCGCCGTGTGGTCGCCCGATGGCAAGACCATCGCCTACCTCTCCGATGAAAGTGGCGAATACGCCATCCATCTGGTCGATCCGCTGAGCCAGGACAAGGTGATTCAACTGACCCAGCACACGACGGGCTACCGCCATACGCTGCGTTTCTCGCCCGACAGCACGAAGATCGCGTTTGCCGACCAGACGCTGGCGTTCTACGTCGTGGACGTCGAATCCGGCAAAATCACCGAGATCGACCGGTCGGCCTCGGAACCGACGGACGTCGGGATCGACCTCAAGCCCATCCACGACTACGCCTGGTCGGCCGACAGCCGCTATCTGACCTACTCGAAGATCGACGCGGATCTCGTCTCGAAGGTCTACATCCACTCGCTCGAGAGCGGCCGGAGTCACTGCATTAGCGGCGCCCTGTTCAACGACTTTGGCCCCGCCTTCGCCCAAGACGGCAAGCACCTGTTCTTCGTCTCCAACCGACGCTTCGACCCGACCTATTGCGACTTCGAGTGGGAGATGGTCTACAAGAAAGTCGCCGGCCTGTACGCCGTGACCTTGCAGGCCGATGGCGACCCGATCCTGCCCCTGCTCAGTGATGAGGAAGAGAGCGACGAAGAGGACAGCGAGGCAGACGATGCCAAGGAGGAGGACGCCGAAGACACCGAGGACGAAGACGATGAAGAAGAAGGGGTCGACGAAGACGAAGATGAGGACGAAGAGTCCCAGATGAAGATCGACTTCGAGGGCGTCGCCGAGCGCATCGAGGCGCTGCCCGTCGAACGAGGCAACTACCGCCGGCTGGCAACCAACAAGAAGAAGCTCTTCTACCTCGACGCGCCGTCGGGCGATTTCAACCGTTTCGAGTACCGCGCCGTCCGCGCGATGGACCTGCACGCCTTCTCGTTCAAGGATCGGGAATCGCAGACCGTCATCAAGGGGATCAACTCGTACGACGTCTCGGCCGATGGCGAGCACATCGCCTACCGCAAGGGTAAAGGCGTCGGCATCATCGGCGCCGGCGATAAGGACTCCGGTGGCAAGTCCGTCAAACTGTCCGACCTGAAGCTCTGGCACGACCCGGTCGCCGAGTGGCAACAGATCTACGACGAGGCCTGGCGTCTGGAACGCGATTTCTACTACGAGCCGGGCATGCACGGACTCGACTGGCAGGCGGTGAAGGAAAAGTACGCCCGCCTGGTCCCGCACGCCTCGTGCCGACAGGACCTCCGCTTCATCATCGGGGAGATGATCGGCGAACTGAACACGTCACACACTTACGTTTATGGTGGGGACAACCACCGCAAAGGCAAAGGACTCGGCACCGGCCTGCTTGGCGCTGACTGGGAGATCGACCCGGCCAGTGGCCGCTATCGAATCGCAAAGATCCTGCGCGTGGCCGACTGGACGCTCGGGGTGATCCCCCCGCTGGCCAAGCCCGGCCTGGACATCAGCGAAGGTGATTATCTGCTGGCCGTCAATGGGCAGAAGGTCACCACCCAGCGCAACCTGTACGGCTTCTTCCAGGGTCTGGGCGGCAAGCAAGTCACCCTGCTGATCAACAACAGTCCCAACGCCGAGGGCGCACGCGAGGTCACGGTCGTGCCGGCCGGCAGCGAGCGGACGCTGCGCTACCGCGATTGGGTTGAGCACAACCGCAAGGTCGTCGAGCGCGAATCGGACGGACTGATCGGCTACCTGCACCTGCCCGACACGTACCTGGGCTCAGCGCGAGAGTTCCCCAAGTACTTCTACAGCCAGACCAAGAAGAAGGGGCTCGTCATCGATGGGCGTTTCAATGGCGGCGGGCTCGACCCCGACATCCTCCTGCAGCGCCTGGCCAAGACCCCGCTGGCCTACTGGACGCGCCGCTACTCGGAGGACCAGACCACCCCGGCGGTCGTGACACAGGCCCACCTCGTCCTGCTAACAAACCGCCAGGCCGGCTCCGGCGGCGACATGCTGCCCATGGAGTTCCAGCAGAAAGGGATGGGGCCGGTCATCGGCACCCGCACCTGGGGCGGCCTGGTCGGCGTCTCGATGTTCATCCGCCTGATCGATGGCGGCGGGCTGACCGCGCCCGACTATCGCATCTACAATCCCCAAGGCCAATGGGTCGTCGAGAACGTGGGAATCCACCCCGATATCGTCGTCGACCTCGACCCGGCGGAGATGGCGCGCGGTCACGATGCCCAACTGATGAAGGGTGTTGAGGTGCTGATGCAGAAGATCAAGAAGGACCCGCCGGCCAAACCGGCTCGACCCAGGTTCCCTGTGGACCGCTAAACGCCCGCGTTAGGTGATGGGCCAGAAGACAAAGATCGCGACGTCCCAGACCGCGTGACTGATCAGGGCCGGCCAGACGGAACGGCAGCGCCAGAACAGAACGCCCCAGAAGAGTCCGCACAGGGCAGCAGCCGCGAGCAGCATGAGGTTGAACGACCAGATGTGGACGAGCGTGTAGATCGCCGCCGTGACGAGCAGGCCTTTGAACGGACCGAAGCGCTGGCCGAATCGGCGCTGGACGTAGGCGCGCCAGAAGATCTCTTCGGCTGGGCCCACCCAGAAGAACAGCAGCAGCGCGATCGTCTGCAGCTCGGCCTGACTCCGCGTACGATACACGAGGCCCACCTGATCCGAGGCGAAGGGCAGAATCAAAATGGCGATCTTATGGCCCACGAAGAACATCAGATAGAGAACGAGAGCGGAGACCAACCCCAGCGGCAGATGCCAGCACTGCAACTGGAAGACCTCGCCCAGTGACTTGCGATTGACCCAGAGTCCACTGACTGCCAGCAGGCCCGACGAGACCGCCATCGCGGGCCAGAACGGAACGGCATCGCGCGTCCAGGGCGAGAACATCACCAGCCACAGCCCGGCTGCGAGCACACACAACATCCATACCGTCTTCATCAGAGCAGCGCTCCGAGCAGGATCGCCAGAGAGAAGAGCAATCCAAACGCCAGATGCAACTGGGCCGTCTGCACGTCGAGCGTCGCGATCGTCTCAGGTTGCTGAGGTTGACTGCGCACGACACGCCGGAAGTTCTTGACCGCCAGCGGCACGGTGGCGAACACGAGCAGACCCCAGGGACTGACCAGACCACCGGCGATCATCCCGAGCACCGCCACGTACGCCCCGCCGACCAGAACGTAGTACTCCAGGCGTGAGAGATCGTGTCCGAGCAGGTTGGCGACGGTGCGGACCTGCGCGTCGCGGTCGTGCTGGATATCCCGCATATTGTTGGCGTGCAGAATCGCCGCGACCAGACACCCGACGGGCAAGCTGGCGATCAGCACGGAATGACTGTAGGAATCGGTCAGAACGAAGTACGTGCCGATCACCATCAGGGGGCCCATCAGCATAAAGACCAGCGCATCGCCCAAAGCGAGGTACTTGTACCCGACGGGCCGAGCGGTGTAGAAGAACCCGCCCAACAGGCCCAGCACGCCCAAGCCCATAATGGGCCAGCCGCGCAGCGCGATGAACAGCAGGCCAATACAGGAGGCGATGGCAAACGCAACAACCCCGCCGACGAAGACCTGTGCCGGAGTCAGCAATCTCGCCGTGAGGACGCCACTGGAACCGTACGTATAGTCCTTATCGACCCCCTTGCCATAGTCGAAGAAATCGCTGACCAGGTTCGTCCCGGCCTGCATCAGCACTGACGCCACCGCGATAAACGGGACCAGCCACCAGGCCACCGCCCCCTCCGAATGAACCGCCAGGACGGCGCCAACCGCCACCGGCACGATCGCGGCGGGAAAGGAAAACGCCCGCACCGCCTGCAGCCAAACCGCCAGACGACCCTTCTGCTCCAACGCACTACCTGCCATGCACATCTCCTGGAAGTTCAGTATCCGAGAAAGGCATTACGATAACCAACCGGTGCGGTTCGGGCAAGAAACGATTGCTGTCGATCCAGCGACCTGCCAGGCGGGTGGCATCCTCAAAGCCTGTCCTCAGCATCGCCGAACGGATCCGCAGGACTTGGGGATGGCGAAGGGGACTGATCCTGGGTCTGTGCAGTGCCCATGGACCATCCCCAAGGCTCCGCTACGCTGCACCTTGAGGCTGCCACCCGTCGATTTATGCCATTGTCTGCTCGGACTTCACGAGGAAAACTATAGCAGATGCGGTCATGTGAAGTACGTAGGCTGCAATATGGTCTGGCACGACTGTGGGTGCCTGACCTTGACCATGACCACTCAGACGATTCCTACCTGTGGGAACTCCGTCCCCCAGGAGGCTTCGGATTGCTGACATATGTTGTTGCCAGAACGGTGGAATAAGATTGTTCTGAAAGCAAACATCAAGGAGCTTCTTTGACGTATCACCTGAACTGTAAGCCCAGCCTTTTTTGTCACAGATGATCTTCATCGTGCTTTCGAAAGCTTTCAATGCGTCGTTCAAGGCTTCTTTGTGATTGCCATAACGGAAATGGTCATATGCTTTCAGAAACTCGTCCTGTGCGCCACGGTATTCTTTTGCCGCAAGTAAAGAGATCGCTGGCTGAACCGCTTCCTTGTGAAGCAACTGCGAATCCACTCTTATGATTTCACCTTCCTCATACTGATAGCCAACACCATGTTCACGGAATCGTGCATTCAGTTCGGAAATGGCGTCATCCGCAATCTCCGACGCGTTCTGCCGGTTGAGATAACTGTACTTTCTGGTCATCCTGTCTATCCCTCGGAATGTCAGTTCGATGACATCAAGCGTCTTCTCTACATTCTCCTCCGCCAAAAAGAATGCGACCAAGTCTTCCATGTGCTCAACACTCGGTTCGGGATATCCCTCGGACAATTGAAAGACGCCGTATTCTTGCCGCAAAGTCTTTGATATGCCTGTGTATGCGATTCGTGTCTTGAAGGAACGACGCAGGTACTGAGACTCGTCTCCGAGGACGTTCTTCCAGATTCCGACTATTTGCACCGGCAGAGGCTTCGGGATTGCATCATAGGTGTAAACGTCAGGAACGTCACCACGCAGCCGTTTCTGACGTTTGGAGAACAGATCGAATACTCCCATAGTCTTGCTCCCATCCAGTACCGCTTCCACGCAATAGCCGCCGTTCCGGCAACGCTATCGCATACCCATTATAGCGTCTTTTTGGCGGTGAGTCAATACGGCACTGTGCGGTCAAACCCATCAAAACAACTCTGTTAAGCTGGCAAAGTGGCTTACTTGGTGCGGCGGGAAATGATGACTGCGGGGACTTGTCTCTAGCGGTTTGAGACTCTGTCAAAATAGTGTGTGGTGTTTTTTAGCCGAGAGGACACCGTCTCCCATTGGGGCCACAGTTTCGACCCTCAATCGGGTCGCAGGCGGGCGATGACGGGGACCGCGATGGCCAGGGCCATGAAGATCCAGCCGAGCAGCGTCACGGCGCCTTCCGACGACGGCTTTGGATTCCACGCGCCGCGTCCGGTCCAAAGGGCGCCGCCCAGCGCCTCGGACCACCAGATACTGGCGAAGCCCAGGAATAGCAGGACGAATCCGACCCGCTCGACCCCGAAACCCTCGCCCCGAGGGGCTCCCGTCCCGCCCTCCGACCACACCAGGGCCAGGGCACAAACCGCCACGTACACCACCACAACACCCAGCGACACCCATCGCGATCGATCCATGGGACCTGCCTTTCTCGCACCTTCGGGACATTCGAACGCTCGTCACTATCTAACAGACTCCCAAACCCTGCGAGTTATTCGCGCATTCACGGCCGTTCGCGAGACCAAAAGTAGATCCCCTTTCGCAATTCGCGTGTGTACTGGCCATACATACCTGGATCGGACGCCGGCGTCTCCATGTTCTCATCGCCAACGACAAGACCCCATAGGCCGAACTTACTGGCGTCCCATATCAGGCGCACCCTGGGCCTGCCCGCCTCGTCAAGTTCAAGCCGCACCCTGGTATGGAGTCGAGCGATAGCCATCGGTTGGTCCACTTGGTTCAACGCCCGTGGAATGTGCTCTATCGGTTCGCCCACGTAGTCATTGGGATCAAGGGTCTGGACCCAGGCCTGAATCACATCGATGTCGGTCCGGATCTCCACGTGCGTTTCGAAACCGCGAGCGTACAGATGCATCGCAATGGGATGTACCCCAACCGAAAGCAAGACGAAAGAAGCAACAATACTGCCAACCACCGACGCCCAGAACAAGATGGCTCTCGTGGCCGTTGCCCCCATACCCCTCCTGGCGATCACGAGCCTCTTTATCCCGTAGACCAGAAGGCACAGCCAGCCTGCCAAGGTCGCCAGGGCCGTGCCCAACGGAGTGAAGTTGAGCAAACCACCGACGTAAGCGCTGAGCCCGAGGGGGCCCAAGATAATCCCCAGAAACAGAATTGCGAGCATCAGCACGGCGGCCGGTGCCAATAGCCACCGTTTGGGGAGCATCCTCAATGTGCGTGCATGGAAGATTCTCATCGGTCTCCAGTCTTATAGACGCCTGAGGAGGCGGAATAATCAAACACCGAGAGGCCCCCGAATGTCACGGCGGGCGCTGGGCCGCTCGCTTTCACACGTTGTCGGCGCTTTCGATCAGGATGCTCTGGTCGAATTGGAACTGGTTGCGGAAGAACTCGGCGTCCTCGCAGCCGCACTTCTCGATCAGATCGAGAAAGACCTTGAGGTGTTGCTGCATGTGTTCGGGGTCCACCCGGGTCAGAATCCACCGCGCGTGGCCGGCGAACGAATACAACTCCATCGCCTCACACCCCTCGGCAAAAGCGACCAGCCCCTCTCGGGTCCGCTGCTTGCCCGTAACGAAAGGGACCACCTTCTTGACCAGCACCGTCAACTGGTCGAGCACGTCCGGATCGCCCCCCTGATAGGCCTGCCAATAGAACGGATCACAGCGACGGCACTGAGCGTACATGGCCGTCCGCTTCGAGGCCAGGTCAGGGTCGTCCTTGCCCATCATCAGGTAGGCGAAGCCCTTCTCATAAAAGGCCCAGGCGCACTGGGGATACCCGGCCAACACCCGGACGAAACCTTCAGAGCCGTCAACTCCTCGTACTCGGCCGACGCCACGGAGCCCAGCAAACAGGCCCACAACACCGCATAAATCCGCACGTTCACGTATCCCTCCTTTGCACCATCCATACCATCCGGGGAATCGCCATCCCGCATCCCCAATTCATAACACGCAGCCATGCATTCCGTCAACCGCCGTCATGCCCTTGCCATGGTTGTCCATCGCCAGGAAGGGACGCAGGGACACATTCCCGATCCCCTTCAGAAGCGGATGCACCGTTAGGGTTCGGTCTTGAGAAGCCGTGACGACAAGGAAGACGTCACTGGAGAGTCGGTGATGCTCCGATCCGGTAGAGTGCCTCGGTGGTTCGGATGATCAAGGCGCCGGGCACCAGGGCCGGGCTGGACATGCACATCTCTCCCAGGCTGTTCCTGGCGAGCACCTTCATCTCAGGGCCGCCCTGAATGACGAACGTGTCCCCGTCCTCGCTCAGACAGAAGATCTTCCCATCATAGGCCCAGGGTGACGCGGTGAACGCCTTCGCATCGGGGGCAATCCTCTGAAACGAATAGACCTCCGCGCCGGTCCGGGCGTCCCAACTGGCCAGCGTCCCTCGGTCGAGCAGAACGTAAATCTGGTCCCCCAGGAGAAGTGGCGAGGGATTGTAAGCGGCGGCCTTGGGCTGACTCCAGGCAATGAACCGGTTGGAACTCTCGCTCTCGTGCAGGCTGATATCGCCCGACGCTCCGGGACAAATGGCGTAAAGGGGGCGCTTGCGACTGCCGCTGAACCCCGAACTGATATAAACCATCCCATGGCCGCTCAGCGGGGTGGGGATCGTGATGCCACTCATCCCAGTCAATTCCCAGAGCAGGTTGCCCGACAGATCGTACGATCTGACCTTCCCGGTCCCCGGCGTGACAATCTCCGTCCGTTGGGCGTTCTCCCAGATCAGCGGCGTGGACCAGTTGCTGCGCTCGTCGCGATCGACTTTCCACACCGTCTCGCCCGTAGCGGAATCCATAACTTCGATGAAGGACTGTTCATGGTTGTCGTTGACGAGGTAGACCCTGCCCTCATATACGATCGGGGAGGCCCCACTGCCCCAGTGGGCCCGCGTCTTGCGCCGCGGCCAGCGCCGCTCCCAAACGGGCTTGCCATCCAGCGAGAAGGCGAACATCCCCACGTTGCCAAAGTAGGCATAAACGCGCTGCCCATCCGTACATGGCGTCTCGGAGGCGTAGCTGTTCTTGACGTGTCGGGGCCAATCAGGAAATGCCTGATGCACCTCGCGCTGCCAGAGAAGACCACCGGTCTCCAGATCAAAGCAGAGCACGACCCACCGCCGGCGGTTCTTCGACGGTTTGTAGCGATCACCGACAACAGGATGAATACCCTTCGTCGCCTGTTCTTCCTGTCCCTCGCTAATCGCGGTCGTGACGAAAACGTGTTTGCCCCAAACAATCGGAGAAGACCAGCCCCGTCCCGGGATCTCCGTTCGCCAGACGATGTTCTCCGTAGCACTCCAGCGGTCGGGCAGTCCCGTCGCCTGCGATACCCCCGCCGAACCCGGCCCGCGAAACTGCGGCCAGTTCTCCTGGGCATTGGCGGCGAGCGACCCCAGAACCGCGACCAGACAGAACCCGATGACAAGGCGTAGCACGGAGACAACGCTTCGGCGATGCATTCTCTCCCACACACAATGGCTGTAACTGGCTTGAGAGGTATCCATAGGCCCTATACTGTCAGAATTCCATTGATTTGTCACGCACTACCTGGGAAACGCGCGACCCGCCCTGGAACGAAACAGAGATTGGGCCGGCTGTGAAGAAACTCTGGCCGGAGCGGGATCTGAGCGGTATGATACTCCTAGATGGAAGTTGGCTTGCGGAAGGTCGCCTAGTGCGGCCCGGGACCTCGTAGATCGCAGGGAAGTCCCTGTTGTTGTATTGAGGGAGAAGTGTAGGGTCGAGATTCAGAGACGATAGAGCAGATGCGGAATCCGGGGAACGAGCGATGCCTAGCGACATGTCCATAATCAAGCAGATCGAGGCTGAAACGGGTCGAAAGTTAGAGGAGGTTGAGAAGCTTTCTGGCTACCGTAGTGAATACGTCCTCGACTCCACGGGGAACGTTCGAGGTCTGGCTTTGGCCGGCGCCCGCCTCGACGATTGGGCCTTGTTGCACCGATTGAACGAGCTGACTACCCTGAGGTTGTACGACTACGGCCTGACGGACGCGAGCTTTATCGCCCAGATGGAGAACCTGACGGACCTGGACCTATCGAGCAATCAGATCGCCGACTGGGGCTTCATGGCGTCACTGAAGGGCTTGACCCGCTTGACGCTTCGGGACTGCGGCCTGACGGACGCGAGTTTCCTCGCCCAGATGGAGAATCTGACGGACCTGGATCTGTCCAACAATGAGATCGCCGACTGGGGCTTCATGGCGTCGCTGAAGGGCTTGACCCGCTTGTTTCTTTGGGACTGCGGCCTGACGGACGCGAGCTTCCTCGCGCGGATGGAGAACCTGACGGACCTGGACCTCTCCCGCAACCAGCCTGTCAACTGGGGCTTCTTGGCGTCACTGAAGAACTTGACCGGCTTGTACCTCAACTCTTGCGGCCTGACGGACGCGAGTTTCCTCGCCCAGATGGAGAATCTGACGGACCTGGATCTGTCCAACAATGAGATCGCCGACTGGGGCTTCATGGCGTCACTGAAGGGCTTGACCCGCTTGTGGCTTCGGGACTGCGGCCTGACGGACGCGAGCTTTATCACCCAGATGGAGAGTCTGACGGACCTGGACCTCTCCGGCAATAAGATTGCCGACTGGGGCTTCATGGCGTCACTGAAGGGCTTGACCCGCTTGAGGCTCTCGCGTTGCGGCCTGACGAACGCGAGCTTCCTCGCGCAGATGGAGAACCTGACGGACCTGGACCTCTCCGACAATAAGATTGCCGACTGGGGCTTCATGATATCCCTGAAGGGCTTGACGCGCTTGCGGCTTTGGGGCTGCGGCCTGACGGACGCGGCCTTTATCGCGCAGATGGAGAACCTGACGGACCTGGACCTCTCCGACAATAAGATTGCCGACTGGGGCTTCATGGCGTCACTGAAGGGCTTGACCCGCTTGACGCTTTCGAACTGCGGCCTGACGGACGCGAGCTTCCTCGCCCAGATGGAGAACCTGACGAACGTGCACCTCTCCGACAATCAGATTGCCGACTGGGGCTTCATGGCGTCACTGAAGGGCTTGACCCGCTTGACGCTCAACTCTTGCGGCCTGACGGACGCGAGTTTCCTCGCCCAGATGGAAGGTATCACCAGCCTAGACTTGCGCAAAAACATGCTCAGAAGTATCCCCAAGGAGTTCTGTGACAGGGGCATGAACATCCTTTGGGGCTACGGGCCTGGGATGACCAGCAGATACGCAGTCGTGGAGGGCAATCCGCTCGAAGACCCCCCTGCTGAAGTCGTCAAGAGCGGCCCCGAGGCGGTACGGAACTATTTTCGCCAAGTTGGCGAAGAGGGTCAGGACTATCTCTACGAGGCCAAGCTGCTGATCGTGGGCGAGGAGCGGGCGGGGAAATCGTCGCTGACCGATGCGCTGGTCGATCCGAGCACAGCGCTCGACCACGACAGGAAGTCCACGCACGGGATCAGGATCATCCCCTGGACGATTCCGGGCGAGGAGATCGGGTTGCCCCGCGATTTTCGTCTGAATGTGTGGGACTTCGGGGGTCAAGACATCTACCACTCGACCCATCAGTTCTTTCTGACCAAACGTTCGTTGTATTTGCTGATCACCGAGGCGCGTAAGGAGATGCGTCACGAGGACTTCTACTGGTGGCTCAGCATCATTCGCAGCCTGAGCAAGGACTGCCCCGTCGTGATCGTTCTGACCAAGTGCGACCTGCCCACGGTGGATTTGCCCATACGTGAGTATCGCGAGGTCTTCCCCTGCATCGTCGATTCTCAGAAAGTCAGTTGCCATAAGAAGCATCGATCCACCCTGGACTGTCTCAAGCAGGCGATGGCCAAGATCCTCAACGACCGAAGCCTGTTGCCCGATATCGGGACCCCCCTGCCCAAATCATGGGTCCAGGTGCGGGAGGCGCTGGAGGAGTTACGCGGCAAGAAGAAGACCTTTATCACCTGCGATCAGTACATCACGCTCTGCAAGCACCACGGTCTCGATGAGAAGCAGGCGATGCACCTGAGCGACTACTATCACGATTTGGGCGTCTTTCTGCACTTTCGCGACGATCCCGCACTGCGCAACACGATCTTCCTGGACCACGAGTGGGTCACCAAGGCCATCTATAACGTCTTTGACAACAAGGAGGTCATTGCCAAGGGCGGGGTCTTTACCGACGCCGACCTGACGAAGATCTGGAAGGCGAAGAAGTTTCGCAACAAGCAAGGGGAACTGCTGGCGTTGATGCGCAACGAGAGGTTCGAGATATGCTTCACATTCGGGGCCCATCGCTATCTGACCCCCCATCTTTTGCCGGCGGACATGCCCGAGAAACTGCACGGTTTCGAGGATCCCAAGTCGCTGGAGAAACCCCTCCATTTCGAATTCCAGTATCAATTCATGCCCAAGGGACTCCTCGCCCGACTGATCGTACGCATGCATCGCGATGTCTACCGCGAGACGTACTGGCGGTACGGCGTGCTGCTGCACCATGACGAGACCCGCGCGCTGGTGAGGGAACACTACTTCGACCGAAAGATAGCGATCATCGTCACCGGCGCCCACAAACGGGAATTGCTCTCGGTGATTCGCTATCAGATCGAGGAAATCAACGCCAAGTTTGATGGGCTGGCGGTCGAGGAGATGCTTCCGTGTAACTGCGCCGAATGTCGCGCCGATATCGAAGCAGGAGGGTCGCCCTTCTACTACAAGTACTCCTTCGTCCGAATCAGACAGAAAAAGGCATCGACCGTCGTCTGCGGCAAGAGCGGCGACGATGTCCCCATCGCGGAACTGTTCGGGGAAGTCTTCCTGCCCCGGGAGGAAGACGAACGATCCGACAAAGGCATGTACTTCTACAAGGCTCGCTTCGAGGGCGGAAGCCGCCCACATTTCACCGAACCCGGTTAACAGGAGGAATTCCCGTGAAATTCGAGAAGACGAAATTCGAGGCCGAGAGCAAGCCCGTTTTCCTGGAGATCAATACCGTTGCGCCGCAGATCGGGATCTCTCCGGAGCAGCTCGAAGCAATCCTTGCGACCGTGCGGGCCCTGCCTCAGGAGCGAAGAGCTGATTTGGCCGGCGAAATAAAGGAACTCAAGAGCGTCCAGAGTGAGAGTGACAGGCAAGGCATCACGGAAAGAGTCAGATCTTTTCTGGCCGAGAATGGCGTCCCCATCGCCCAGTCCCTGACCGCCGCCGGGATCTTCGAACTGGCCCGCGTATTGAGTCAATGCCTCTCTTAGGCGCTGGCGTCACGGAAACTCGGGACAAGGTTTTTGACCGCGTGGGTTGAGAACCCACCCTACCGGCAGAGCGAGAGACAACCACATCTTGTCACGCTCAGAAGAACTTTTCGGCGAGTTTGATCGATTCGGTGGCTTCGTCTTCGGTTCCGAATCCGATCGAGAGCAGATCGTTGGGTTTCGCATTCTCGGCGATGAACTGGAGTCCCTCGTCGGGCGGGATTCTTCCGGCGCCCAGTGCCTTGATCAGGATGAAGGGCTTGGGGGTACTCCGCACCAGATCGATTCGCTCTTGCACGGTCTCCGATCCTTCGTAGCCGGGGTAGACAAAGCCAGAGACGTTCAGCGGGAACAGGTAGGCGTCGATGCCATAGTCTTGCTTCTCGCACAATTGAACCGTCTGGACCCGGTGGGTGGAAATAGCCGCGAGCAATCCGGCTTCATGGATCTTCTCGACAAACTGCTTGAGCCCCCCGATGGAATCACCCTTTCTGGGACGATCGACGAATTGGGCATGGATGACACAGATCTCCGCTCTCTTCTCGATCAGAAACGACACCTTCTCCCGGTGGCTCTTTATGGCTGATGTTTCGTCGATCCGGGTACTCCCTACAAAGTGAATAGGGGTTTCGCAGGTCTTCCGAAGCCCTGACAGGATCGATATGATTCGCTCGTTTGCAGCCGACTCGACCGTGTTGACACCCAGATCGATGCAACGCTCTATCGTCCGCGCGATCCTCTCGTCGTCAAACCGGCGCTGGTACTCTGCGCTGCGGGCGTCACTGAAATGGGAGTGACCCCAGAACGCGTTGGTGCCGCACAGGATTTTGCTGAACGCCACATTGCCTATCGTCACTTGCTTCATCAGTTCTCTCCCTTGCCCTTCGCGCGGCGCATAAGGAAAGGCCGGCTTGCGATTTGCAAACCGGCCTTATAATTCCTGGCGATGACCTACTCTCGCGCTTGCGCACTACCATCGGCCTCAACGGGCTTAGCTTCTGAGTTCGGCATGGGATCAGGCGTTTCCCCGTCAGTATAGTCACCAGGAAACTTGTTAGATCCGGGTCAGGTGACCCAGGTCCTATTCAGTTTTCAAGATGACAGTTCATTTGCGGATATGAATTCGAGCAAGACTATTTAAGCGATGCGCTTTGTCCATTCAATCCAGGATTGATATGGTCAAGTAATCGAGCGTTAGTACCGGTTAGCTGAGACGTTTTCGCGTCTTACACATCCGGCCTATTAACCTGGTGGTCTTCCAGGGCTCTCCTCCAGCCGAAGCTGGAATGGAATCCTCATCTTAGGATGGGCTTCCCGCTTAGATGCTTTCAGCGGTTATCCTTTCCCGACTTAGCTACCCGGCGGTGCCCTTAGCAGGACAACCGGTACACCAGCGGTCAGTGCTTCCCAATCCTCTCGTACTAGGGAAACATTCCTTCAAGATTCCTACGCCCACGGCAGATAGGGACCGACCTGGCTCACGCCGGTCTGAACCCAGCTCGCGTACCACTTTAATCGGCGAACAGCCGAACCCTTGGGACCGCCTACAGCCCCAGGATGTGATGAGCCGACATCGATGTGCCAAACCTCCACGCCGCTATGAACGCTCGGTGGAGATCAGCCTGTTATCCCCGGAGTACCTTTTATCTGTTGAGCGACGACCCTTCCACACGGGATCGCCGGATCACTAAGTCCTGCTTTCGCACCTGCTCGACCAATAAGTCTCGCAGTTAAGCACACTTATACCCTTGCGCTCTATACGTGATTGCCAACCACGCTGAGTGTACCTTTGAACTCCTCCGTTACTCTTTTGGAGGAGACCGCCCCAGTCAAACTGCCCACCAAGCACTGTTCCACGCCCGGATTCACGGGATCGCGGTTAGGTAACTAACATACCAAGGGTGGTATTTCAAGGTTGGCTCCATCCGGACCAAAATCCGAATTTCAACGCCTCCCACCTATCCTACGCAAGTTATGACAGGTATCAATACCAGGTTGCAGTAAAGGTTCACGGGGTCTTTCCGTCTTGCCGCGGGTATGTGGTATCTTCACCACATCTACAATTTCACCGAGTCCGTCCTTGAGACAGTGCTCCAGTCGTTACGCCGTTCATGCACG
>Ga0075114_10000053_pt1 | contig 78038 bp, 94 predicted proteins | sample AntAceMetag02UKM_FD_69784 | JGI IMG/M metagenome (GOLD analysis project Ga0075114, IMG submission 69784) | Saline lake microbial communities from Ace Lake, Antarctica - Antarctic Ace Lake Metagenome 02UKM | ecosystem: Environmental > Aquatic > Non-marine Saline and Alkaline > Saline | place... | reverse complement strand
CTTATAGAAATTGATGGCGACCATGGGTCTGTGAAATGCCTAAACGAGGATAGAATTTATTTTATAATAGAAGGCGAAGGTAAATTTATCATAGACAAAGAAGAAAGCATGGTTTCTCAAAATGATTTAATATTCGTCCCAAAAAATACGCCTTACAATATTATTGGGAAAATGAAATTCTTTTTAGTTTGTTCCCCCGAGTTTAATAGCAAAGACGACGTTCATCTTGAGTAGTCCATATAAAATAAAACAGTCGTTAATATTATAAACTAAAATACCGTTGATGAAACAGGTGATACTATGAACAGAAAAAAATCTCTCGTTCTCCCATTCTCTGATTTACATATCGAGGATGTTCCAATAGTTGGCGGAAAGAACGCATCGCTCGGCGAAATGTACCGAGAGCTAAAACAAAAAAAGGTCGCAGTCCCAAATGGATTCGCAGTAACAGCAGTTTCTTATATTAAATTCATAGAAGAAACAGGATTAAGGGAAAAAATAAAATCAATTTTATCTACATTAAAAACAAAAGACACAAGAAACTTAATGGATCACGGAAAAAGAGTCCGAACGGCAATTCTTAGCGCAACAATTCCAAAAGAAGTTGAAGAAGAAATTATTTCTAATTACAAAAAATTATCTCGTGAATACGGAGACAAATACACGGATGTCGCAGTCAGATCATCGGCAACAGCAGAAGATTTGCCAGACGCTTCATTCGCAGGACAACAAGAAACTTACCTAAATATCGTCGGTGAAAAAGAAATAATGGTAGCTTGTAAGAAGTGTTTCGCTTCACTTTTCACAAATAGAGCAATCTCTTACAGGGAAGACAAAGGTTTCAGCCATTTTGACGTAGCACTTTCAATCGGAGTCCAAAAAATGGTCCGAAGCGATTTATCATCAAGTGGAGTAATGTTCTCAATCGACACAGAATCCGGTTTCAAAGATGCAGTTTTTATAACAGGAATCTACGGGCTAGGTGAAAACATTGTACAGGGTGCAGTAAACCCAGACGAATTCTACGTACATAAACCAACACTAAAGCAAGGATATAGCCCAATAATCTCAAGAAAAATAGGAGACAAGAGAATCAAAATGATTTACAACACGAAAGGTTCAAACCCAGTAAAAAACATACCAGTTTCAGAAAAAGAAAGAAATAAGTTCTGTATCACAGATGATGAAATTTTAAAATTAGCAAAATGGGCAGTAATAATTGAAGATCATTATGGAAAAGCAATGGATATGGAGTGGGCGAAAGACGGAAAGACAGGAAAACTTTTCATCGTTCAGGCAAGGCCAGAAACAGTCGAAAGCCAAAAGGATTCGAATGAACTAGAAGATTATGTTTTAGGAAGCAAGAGTGGAAAAGTACTTGTTACGGGTGGAAGTGTCGGCTCAAAGATAGGAGCAGGAAAAGTAAGAGTAATAAAAAATGTCTCTGGAATTCATGGTTTCAAGAAAGGAGAAGTTTTAGTAACCGAAATGACAGACCCAGATTGGGAGCCAATTATGAAAATAGCATCGGCAATTGTAACAAATAAAGGCGGGCGAACTTGTCACGCAGCAATAATTTCAAGAGAACTGGGAATACCATGTATTGTCGGGACAAATGATGCAACAAAAAAATTAAAATCAGGTCAGCTCGTGACAGTTAGTTGCGCTCAAGGAGAAAAGGGATATGTATATGATGGAAAGATAAAATATTCAATCAAGAAACAAAAACTAAGTAAGATTCCAAAAACAAAAACAAAAATTATGATGAACATCGGAAATCCAGAAAGCGCATTCGAACAAAGCTTCATCCCGAATCAAGGAGTTGGATTAGCAAGGGAAGAATTCATTATTAATTCATACATTAAAATTCATCCAAGAGCTTTATTAGATTACGAAAAATTAAAAGATAAAAAAGTAAAGAAACAAATTGATGAAATTACAATTGGTTATGACGACAAAAGGCAGTTCTTCATTGATAAATTAGCAGAAGGAATCGGAATGCTTGGAGGGGCTTTTTATCCAAATGATGTAATTGTAAGAATGTCAGACTTCAAGTCCAACGAATACAAAAATCTAATCGGAGGAGAAGCCTATGAGCCAGTCGAGGGTAATCCAATGATAGGATGGCGAGGAGCATCTAGATATTACAAAGAAGAATATAAAGAAGCATTCGAAATGGAATGTGAAGCAATCAAAAAGGTAAGAAACGAATTCGGATTAAAGAACATAAAAGTGATGATTCCATTCTGTCGAACAATCGACGAGGGTCTGAAAGTCCAAGCGATAATGGCGAAGAAAGGATTAAAGAGAGGAAAAGATGGATTGGAAATTTATGTGATGTGTGAGATTCCTTCAAATGTAATTTTGGCAGATGAGTTCTCAAAAATATTCGACGGATTTTCAATTGGATCAAACGATCTAACGCAACTAACACTTGGATTAGACAGAGATTCAGAAATCGTCTCAGATATTTACGATGAAAGAAACCAAGCTGTAAAAGATTTAATTTCAACAGTAATTGCAAAAGCAAAAAAGAATCACAAGAAGATAGGAATCTGTGGACAAGCCCCTTCAGACTTCCCAGACTTCGCACAGTTCTTAGTTCGATGTGGAATAGACTCAATTTCCCTAAACCCAGACACAGTTATCAAAACAACTCTAAAGATCGCAGAGCAAGAAAAGAAGCTACGAAAGTAAGTTAACACTGCTCCCCAACATTTATAAAATAAAACGATTTTACTACATCATGGAATTCGAAGCAAATGACGCAAATTTTGAAAAAGAAGTTATCGAGAAATCGAAAACAACTCCAGTCCTAGTAGACTTTTGGGCAAGCTGGTGCGGACCATGTGTAATGTTAAAGCCAACTTTGGAAAAAGTCGCAAAAGAATACGAAGGAAAATTCATTCTAGCAAAAGCCGCAACTGACGAAAATGCCGACGCTGCAGCAAAATACGGGGTAATGTCAATTCCATCTGTAAAACTTTTCAAAGACGGAGAAGTAGTAGACGAATTCGTCGGCGCACAACCAGAAGCCAAAATCAAAGAATGGCTCGATCAGAAATTATAATTTTCTAGTTTTATTAAGAATACTCTTGACTTAAGTTTAACATGCTAGCAATATCAACGTTATTAATCTTAGTTTTTGGCATAATAACATCAGACATAATTATCCCATCTTTTTCTTGCCCGCTTGAAGCAACAAAAATCGGCGCAACAGAAACACCATCGGGTTCATTATACCCGGTGAAATTAAAAGTATAAGTCTTGCTCTGTCCACTTCCCGGAGCTGGCACAATAGATGTAACAGACGCCCCATCAATACTAAAAATAATCTTAATCCTATTCATTACCCCATCATCAGGAGCTCTTTTTATCTGCACAATTGCAACATCCTGATCGGCATCATAAGTAGTATAGCCATCATTTGTCAAAATACTAACTCTACCATCCAATGCATCAAACTCAGCACCCTCGGTTATCATCGGTATAATCGCAACCTACAGAATCGTAACACCGGACACGGTTATAAGAACCGTCAACACCACAGCGACAATCGCACTAATACCCTTTTTATTCATGATTATATTAGTAGAATACAATTTATAAATTTACTTCCGAGGAATAATTATCCAGCCGATCAAGTACGCAAGAATTCCAGCTCCCCATCCGAAGCAAAGCAAAATGCAAAGCAGTCGAATAATTACAGGATCAACACCAAAGTAATTAGCAATACCAGCGCAAACTCCGCCGATGACAGAATCTTTCTTAGACGCACGATACAACCTCTTAATTTTCTTAGCCATAATAATCATAAACAAAACTCATTAATAAATATATCTAATTACAAACCACAGCTTCAAATCCCATGCTCTCAGCTTTCTTCAAAATCAATTCATTCAATCCAACACCTTTCTTGTCAGCCAAAGCTTTTGCCTGCTCCAAATCATTAACCTCAAAAACTTTATTCTCAAAAGCCTTAATCCCAATATCACCAATAATACTTTTCTCCTTAGTGTCATAAGCCAAAGCCTGAATTGTAAAAGGAACTCTCGAAAGAACATTTTCAATCGTCGGTTCCAAAGCATCTTTTTTCAAAGACTCAAAAGTTTTAATCGGAACATAATCAATCGACATTTCGTTCCAAGTAAACTTAAGATTTCCAAACTTATTTTTCTCAACTTTCCACCCTTCAGGCAAATCAAAATTCTCAACTCCTTCCCCGACAACAAAATCAAAATCAAAAGAATGCTGCGATGTTCCATGAATCAACTGATTCAAATTCCGAGATAAAGCTCCACCAATTAACCAAATTTTTCCACTAGAATTGTTTTTAACAATATCATAAGCAATTTTGTAATTTTCTTCCGACTCAATATAATTTGCAAATACTTTCGACATATCCATAAACAATTTACATATCTAAACCTTAAATATCTTTAGAAAATTAATTCCCACGTCTCTTATTAGCCCTTAATGAAGGTCTAACCTTTGGAGCCTTAACTGTAGAATTTCGAAGACCTCTAGCCTTTCGTCCAGCAGAAGTAATTCCTCTAAGAGCTCTTTTCTTTGGAGCCTTAATGAATTCGCCTAATTGCTTATCAGACTTAATCTCAGCAGCAGCACGGTCAACTAAAATTACTTCAAAGAAATAATTCATACCGTCCTTTCCAACTTGATAAGAACCTAAAACTTCCATGTTATTAAATTTACGAGCTACTCTTGTCTCAGCAATCTCCTTATAGTTCATCCTCAAATTCTTTCTAATATGAAGTCTCTTTGTTCTACGTGCTTTGTTTGGTCTAGACCTTTTATGTCCACCACGCTTAATCTTAATTCTAACAACAGTAACGCCCTTCTTTGCCTTGTACCCAAGAGATCTAGCTCTATCAAGTCTTAACGGCTTCTCTACCTTAGTAATCAAACCGTCCTTACGCCATTCGATCATTCTAGCTCGAAGTAACTTCACGTCAGGCTTTCTCCAAGCCAATCTTAAAAATTTTGTTAAACTCATAGTATCTTATCAAAAAATTCCTTTTTAAAGTTAACCATACCAATAGAACATGAGTGAGGCTGCGCGGATTTGAACCGCGGACCCCTGCCTTATCAGAGCAGTGCGCTACCTGACTGCGCCACAGCCTCATGTAATTAAACAAGAAAATTTCAATTTATAAAGATAACCCTTACCCCTTAATCTCAACAATCACTCTCTCTTTCTCAACATAATAATCAACAACCTCGATTTTCAACGGAATAAACTTAACATAACATTTATCCTTAGAATACGCCTTAATTTCTAATCCCGTCGCCAACTCTGTCAAAACAACATCGTTCTTGTTCTTGATTCCCGGCGTCGTAATCTCATAAATAATAGTATCACCAAGTCGCTTAACTTTCGACTCACCATCAACTTTTGGTAAACTCATCCGTCTATCATTTTCTTTCTCTGAAACCGCAGGAGCATCACTGATAACTTTTTTTCCAGGTGCTTTTTGAACAACCTGATTCATACCCGGAGCTCTCGCAACACGAATCTTAATATTTTTAGGCATTCCCTGTCCCTCGCCCATATCCATGTTCCCAAGCTGATTCTCAAGCTGCTTAACCAACGTATTCATAATTCCATTAAGCCCAAGCGGCAAACCTAAATTTGGCTGCACTTGTCCATTCTGATCATTCCGCCCTAACATTCCAAAATTCTGCTCATCATTCCCAGCCTTAAACGAAACTCCACAGTATGGACAATAATTAAATTTCTTCTCAATCTTCTTCGCGCAACTCGGACATTTCTTCTTGAACATAATACACAAAACCCAATGAGGCTTATAAAAGTTTGGATACCGTCGTTAACAATTAAATATAATGGTCTACCTTTTCAACAATATGTCCTAGACGGTGGAACTCCCGAGTAAGTCCCTCAGTCGGGTCAATCTGCGTCATTATATATCCAGAAGGACATCTCTTGACTTCACGAACTTCTTTGAGATACTTGGTCCCGAAACTAACGACAAAGAATCTAGCGATAGCTGAAACTAAGAAGACAAACAATATTGTGTTCATAAAAGGAACTCCAATCCAAACAATAAGAGAACCAATAGCGGCACCAATAAAAGTCCCAACACCAACCATTAAGTTCATGTATGCATTTCCAATGCCCCACTTTTCCTTAGATACAGCATCGTAAACATAATTACTGGTAGCCAAGTTATATCCAGCAAAAACAAAACCAGCAAGCATTTGTGGGATGAATATCAAATACAGTTTTACAATCAATGGATTGCCAATGAAGGCCGAAGCTACCCATAATAAAGGAAGGAAGAAAAGGAGCCCCGAACAAGTCTTCATTAATTTAACATTACCGAATCGATCAGAATATTTTCCAAGCAAAGGAAAAAACGCCAACTGAAACAAGGTTGCAGAAACCGTGATTGCTATGAACCATATATATGAGAATCCCAAATCCCGAAGCATATAAACAGTCCAGAAAGGAGCGGCAAGCCCAATAGATATACTAATAAATCCCCTAAAAATAGCAAATCTACCAAAAGGATTATCTGGAGCCATCTTTAAGAATTCCCAAAATGAGAAACCATCTTTCTTTCTAACTGTCAACTTAGGTTCATATTGTCGAACAAAAAGTGTCCATGCATAAAATCTGGCAATAGAAGACAAAAGAAACAAAAGCCCGAATGCCATAATAGTAAATCCTAAAGCCTCTCCATAATTTCCACCAATTTTTCTAGCATTATCCAAAATAAGTGCACCAGAAATTAGAGTAAGTATACTAAATAAACCAGCTACTTTATTTCTTTTAGAGAAATATTTCCCTCTATTTTCCTCGGGCACAAGCGAACCCATCCAAGAAAACCAAGCGGGATGATCAATTCCCGAGGCTGAATAATATATACCAACACAAACAATAAAGGCCCAGACCACATACGGCACACCCATAAGAAACAAGATACCACTTAAGATCATCGGAATCATAATAAGAACCTGAGACAAAACACCCCAAAGCACAATACGTTTCCTAGAAAACTTCCCTATAAGTTGAGAACCTTTAAGTTGGATAATGCTTGGCAATAATCCAACGACCGCATGTAAAATACCAATCTGACTCGCAGTAGCCTCCATTGCTAAAGCAAACGCTGAAAAATACGACAATCCAAAACCAAAAGAGACTGCTGAGGAAGACCCTTCTTTGATACTTAGCTTCAAACTCTTTTCAATCTTTTCTTGAACAAATGGATGATCTTCTTTAACAGACCTACCGAGTAACTTACCACCACGAAAAACTTCATTACTCTTTTTTTTCACCATTCAATTATCCCACAAAGATAATATAAAAAACTATCTCAAAGGACTTAGGCAGTTAAACTTTTATACCAAATTAATCTTCATATTACATGGCAGAAAAGTTCTACATAACAACAGCAATAGACTACGTAAATGGAGAGCCACATATCGGGCACGCGTACCAGAAAATCGTAGCGGATACTATAGCTAGATGGAATAAGCTTCAGGGTAAAGATGTATTCTTCGTAACTGGAACAGACGAACACGGGAAAAAAGTTGAAGAAGCAGCCAAAGCCGCGGGCAAAAAACCAAAAGCGTTCGTAGACGAAGTTTCGAAAAAATTCATCAAAGCATGGAAAGTATTGGATATAGATTATGACAGATTCATCCGAACAACAGATAAAGACCATCAAGAAGTTGTAAAAGAGTTCATCAATAAATGCAATAAGGCTGGTGATATATACAAAGGAGAATACTCCGGAAATTATTGTACGGGTTGCGAGGCATATATTACAGAAAAAGATTTAGTAGATGGAAAATGCCCAATTCACCCAAACAGAGAAGTCGATAAGATATCAGAAGAAACCTACTTCTTCAAATTATCCAAATACCAGAAATTCTTGCTGGACTTATATAAAACAGATTTCACTCAGCCAAAGATTAGAAGAAATGAAGTAAGGAAAAGAGTTGAAGAAGGTTTGAATGATTTATCAATAACAAGAACATCCTTCGACTGGGGAATTCCTTTCCCTCTAGATAAAAAACATATAACATACGTCTGGTTCGACGCACTAATAAATTATTATACCGCAACAAGAGAAAAAGGCAAAGAAGATTTTTGGGGCCAACCAACAGTTCATATTCTAGGAAAAGATAACACGTGGTTCCATAATGTATACTGGCCTGCAATGTTGAAGTCAGCAGGAATAGATTTACCAAGAACAACATTGAATCACGGCTTTCTAACATTCAACGGACAAAAAATATCAAAATCTTTGGGTAACTCAATTTCACCAGTAACGCTTGTAGAAAAATATGGAGTAGATGCAGTTAGATATTTCTGCCTAAGACACTTCTCATTTGCAAGCGGCTCTGATGGAGATTTCGACGAGGTATCTTTAGTTGAAAGATATAACAACGAACTAGCCAATAAATTAGGAAACTTGGTTTCAAGAGTTTCAGCTATAGCCGAGAAACACGGAATTGATAATTCAGACGGAAAGCTTCTAAAGAAATTGAATCTAAAAAAAATAGAAAAATATTTTGACGAATATAAAGTCGACAGAGCATTAGACGAAATCTTCGCATTTATAGATATCTGTAATGAATATGTTCAAGAGAAAAAACCGTGGGAAACAAAAGATTCAAAAGTTTTAGGTGAATTGGTCGAAGCAATCCGAGAAATCGCAAAATTACTTTCCCCATTTATCCCAGAATCAGCAGAAAAGATATCAAAGATTTTCAGAAGCAACAATATTAAGAAAGCCCCAGTTTTATTTGAGAAATTAGAAACAATAAAACAAAATCTTAATAAAGCGGAAGAACCTAAAGAAATTATGGAAGGAGTAACAACAATTCAATTCGACGATTTTGAAAAAGTAGACTTACGTGTAGCTGAGATTAAAGAAGTTGAAGAGATACCAAAAGCAGACAAACTTTACAAATTAACTTTAGACGATGGAGAGTCTGGACGAACAATTTGCGCAGGAATAAAAGAATTCTATAAAATGGAAGACCTTAAAGGTAAGAAAATAATTATTGTAGCAAATTTAGCTCCACGAAAGATGAGAGGAATAGAATCACAAGGAATGTTATTGGCAGCATCAAGCAAAGATCACACAAAAGTTTCATTAATTTCTCCAGACCAAGACATCGAACCAGGAAGCGTAGTTGGCTAAAATGGAATATAAAAATCTTATTGATAATGTACAAATTCCTGTCCTGGGACTTGGGACTTGGTTAATGGGCGGAAGGATGGAGCCAGATTATTCTGACGATGAAAATTGCATTCAAGCAATAAAGAAAGCAATTGAACTAGGATACACACATATTGATACTGCTGAAATGTATGCAAATGGACATACAGAAGAATTAATTGGAAAGGCAATAAAGGATTTAGACAGAAAAAAGTTATTCATAACCACTAAGGTGAGAAATACGAAGTTAAAATATGATGATGTTATACAATCAGCAAAAGAAAGTCTAGGTAGATTACAAACCGAATATATCGATTTATTTTTAATCCACTCACCAAGTTCTGAAATACCGATTGAAGAAACAATGAAGGCATTTGATTATTTGGTCGAACAGAAGCTGGTAAGATTTATAGGAGTTAGTAATTTTCAAGTTGAACAATTGATTGAAGCACAAAAATATACAAAAAATAAAATTGTAGCAAATCAAATTGAATATAGTCTGTTAACAAGAAATGATGGAAAATATGGAGGCAATAAAGATATGGAATCTAAAACAATTCCCTATTGCCAGGAAAACGACATAATTGTTATGGCGGAGAGACCAATTGAAAGAGGGCTTTTACTGGAAGGCCATCCATTATTAGACGAATTAGAAAAAAAGTATAATAAAACTAAAGCTCAAATCGCAATCAATTGGTTGATATCTAAGAAGAATATAATTACCATTCCAAAATCGGCAAATGTAGACCGTTTGAAAGAAAACATAGAATCTATTGGCTGGAAGATGGATGAGGATGATATTAAACGTTTAGATAAAATAAAGCTTGATCAATCTCTTCGGGACAAGATATAAATTATTATTTATCCAAATAATCTACCAAAAATACTTCTTCTCTCTTCTATATTCTCACCATTAACTCTTCGAGCAATCTCTAAATATTTTCGAGAAACCTTACTTCTAGGGTGAGTGTGCGAAACAGCATCTCTTAAATTCAAAGCTTCCTTAACCGCTTTATCTTCAGGAATAACTCCAATAATCTGAGTCTCAAGCATAGACTTAATCGCAGACAAAGGCATCTCGTATTTAGCATTAACATGACGAGTAACAATAACACCATTAACTTCCTTGCCCATTTCTCGAGCAACCTTAACAGCTTTCAAGGCGTCAGTTACAGCAGGCATTTCAGGATTAGTAACAATAATAATTTCATCAGCCGCTTCGATAACAGCAATAGATTCATCGCCAAAACCAGCAGCAGAATCAATAATAACATAATCACAAAGTGTAGCTAGTTGTGTAGCAATCTCGGGAATCTTCTTTGTATTAAACCTAGTCAACTCCTTAACAGATAACGAAGACGGAACGATCTTTGTTCCAGAAGAATGTTCGTAAATAGCATCCTCAATATCAGCCTTTCCCTTCAAAACATGATTCAAAGTAACCGGAACAATTGGTGCTCCAAGTTGTAATCCAATATTTGGAGTATTAAGATTAGCATCCATGATAATAACTTCTTTCTTCAACTTATTTAAAGAAGCTCCTAAATTAATTGCAGTGGTAGTTTTACCAACGCCACCCTTCCCCGAATTTATAACGATTATTCTTGCCATGTTTTTAATATTTTTAATAGCGCTCTTCGAGAGCCATTTTATGTATGTTAATGGTGTTTTTTGGACACCGTTTAAAACAAACGTATGTTTACCAGAAAAAGTTGCTTTATAAAGTTTCTCACAAAAAATCATATATGAAATTTTATCGACGACCTATGACCCAATCTCCCTAGTTCGCAAGAATTTTTCTTACTTCGCTAATAAATTTCTCAACAATCTCATAATATTCCCCAAGTTTGTCCATATTAATATCAGTAGTTTTCATCGGATCAACAACCTTCAAATTAACACCTTTCCGGAATTCCCCACTTCGCGTTTTACTCAAATCAGGAACCCTCTTAAAGAAAATATACAAAGGCACAACATTCTGAATATCAGCATCTTTCTTAAAATATTTCTTAATAAATTCAATTCTTTGCTTAGGATTCGTCGGCATTGCAGGTATTTTCCCCGCCTCAACCTTATGTTCCAAAATCGCGTCAAAGCTAAGCTCTATTAAACTCTTCCACCGAGCCAACAGATTCAAAATCACATCACATGTTTTTGTGTACTTTAAACTGACGTACAAAAGATGGTCGGCACTTGTCTTTTCCTTAATAATCTCTTCAATCATTCATTTCTTTCCTGCTAGTGCAAACTAATCAAGATTAACTACCTTTTTATAGTTGTCGCAAATATGGCCGCAACATCACCAATAGATTTCACGAATTCCGCCAATCTGGGCACAGTTACAACCTTATATTCCCCTTTAATCAAGAAAATAATCTTCTCACCGCGAGCAAATTCGATCCTAGAAACTTTTTGCGCCCGCTCAACCTCCAACATTTTCATCAAATTTTCAACGCTAACCGCATCAAGATATTTCGGCGCAACTTTCCCCAAAAACTTCTCAATTCCGCCATGAGTCTCATCATAAATCAAAAAAGCTCGAACTAGTCTGGACGCAGCCTTAGCCCCCTCATTTATTACCCCAACAACGAATCGTTTTTCGGGATATCCTTTGTAACCATCAAGCATCCTCTCAGCTACAGCCAAATGATACTTCGCCTCCATAAAATCACCCATATAGTCCATAAAATAAAAAATCAAAGTCTCTTTATAATAATTATTGCATTAGAAACCTACTCTTTCAAAGCCATAATGGCTTCGGCAATATCACCTTCGCTTTCTTCCAAGGCCGCCCTAACTTCATCTTCACTCTTTTCAGTTTGACCCATAACCATCTTAACATCGTCCTCACCAAAGCTCTCAGTAGACTCTTCAACAGCCTCTCCGGTGACCTGATAACTCTCTTGCCCCTGCATCATAATCTTAACAACACTTGGATCTTCAATAACCAAATTCCCATCATTCATTTCAAAAATAACTTTCCGAACAGGTAAATTAGTCTGAGAAATTCCCATCTTCTTCATCATTCCCTGCATCTTCGCCGGATTCATTCCACCAGGAAACATCTTAACCGTAAAACATATGGAGCCCAGCAACTAAAGCAATCACGACTATTATCATTGCTACAACTACACCGGGTCCAAACTTCCATTTAGAATTATACTCTTCATTGAATCGCGTCAATCCGCCGAATCCTGCGCCCATTCCACTTGTATCTGCCATAAATAATAACCTTAATCCCGATTTATAAAAGTTTGTAATATCACATCTTCCCTCTTTTGCGACCGCCCATGAATCTTCCCAAACCGAACAAGCGTATCGTTAATTTTGATCCAATATTTTTTCGGAAACAATTTTTCCAACATCATAATCTCCCTCGACAATATGAATCGTAGCTCCGCTTTTCTCGTCCCCAGAAGCAATCACTGCTTCATGAACTGCTCGACCATACATTCCCTTACCGCCAAACTTAGGAAGCAAAGATGGATGAATATTAAGTATACGTCCAGGATATTTCGAAATAAAATCATCACTAATTCTTTTGGTATAACCAGCTAAAATAATTAAGTTAACATAACTTTCTTCGAAGCATTTCAATATGTCTTTCTCTTCAGAACTCTTACAAATTACAGCACCAACATAATTCCCAAGATTGTCCAAAATTTCTCCAACAACTTCATTTTCTTGTGAAGCTAAAATTCCAATTATTAATTCCATATAAATCCCAAAAAAAATCAGAATTTAAACATTCCTTCTAACTCTTTTGAACTCCAACTTTAAAGTCGACTCGTCGAAAACGTAATAATCACCATCAGCGAAAGCACCGACGCTAACAATATTCATATCATCTTTTTTCAGTACAACGTCCGAAACAGAACTTCTAATTTGCCCCATGTGCCCAGCATATTCATCCCTATTTGCAGAATAAGTCCTAGAGAAATGATCATGCCCACGAAACATAGTCCAATAATCGTTTTTCTTCATCTCATCAAAATTACATTCGATTCTCCTCTCATTACTAAACCCAGTATTCCCACTATCCACCAGTCTACCCCAAACCTCGCAAGGCTGCGGCTCTACGTGCGCACTCCTCAAGCTCCCATGCAAATAAACAATACGTTTACCAGAAAGTTCCTCCTCAATCTTAATAGGACCCTCACGAGCAAATTGCCCAGCTTCAGTATCTCCCCAGATTTTCCAATATCTCCATTTAGTAACAGGATCAACAAAACCAACCTCATCGCTCTTACGAGCAAATTCATACTCATGATTCCCAACCAAAACCAACTTATCAATATCTAAATCTTTAATTTTTTTCAAAACATTCGGCTCATCATAATCTCCCAAAAAAATAGCCCTTTCAATTTCTCCATGTGCATAAAGAGACCGAACTAGGTTCGTCGGATTCACTCCATGGAAATCAGATGCAATAAAAGTTTTCATAGTAAAATAGAAAGCACCAAAAATTATTTTTTGGACTTAAGGGTCTTCAGTCCACCCATATAGGATTGAAGAGCTTTAGGAATCTTAATCGAACCATCTTTCTGCTGATTATTTTCCATCAATGCAATCAAAGCACGAGGCGAAGCCACAACAGTATTATTCAAAGTATGCGCAAAGTAATTTCCACTTCCACCATTAATCTTAATTCCAAGTCTACGCGCCTGAGCATCTCCCATATTTGTACAACTACCAACTTCAAAATATTTCTTTTGCCGAGGAGACCACGCTTCAACATCAGCCGACTTAGATTTCAAATCAGCCAAATCACCAGAGCAACATTCCAATTTCCTAACCGGAATATCCATATTTCTAAAAAATTCAACAGTATAGTTCAACATCTTCTCATACCAATCATAAGAATCTTCAGGTTCGCAAACAACAATCATTTCTTGCTTCTCAAATTGATGAACACGATAAAGACCTTTCTCTTCAATCCCATGAGCACCTTTTTCCTTTCTAAAACAAGCAGAATAGCTAGTAACAGTCTGCGGAATATCGCCCTTCTTTAAAGTCTCATCCTTATACATCCCAATCATAGCGTGCTCGCTAGTCCCAATCATATACAAATCCTCACCTTCAATTCCATACATCATCGCGTCCATTTCCTCAAAACTCATAACACCCTTCACAATATCGCTCCGAATCATGTACGGCGGAACACAATACTCAAAACCTTTCTCAATCATAAAGTCCTTAGCATAAGTCAAAATCGCAGAGTGTAATCTAGCAATATCGCCCTTCAAAAAATAAAATCCTTGTCCTGCAACTTTCCGCGCACTTTCTAAATCAAGCCCACCCAAACTCTCAGCTAATTCAGCATGATTCAAAACTTCATAATCAGGAACTTTCGGCTCGCCAATCTTCTCAATTTCAACATTATCCGCATCGCATTTACCACATGGAACAGTATCGTGAATAATTTGAGGAATCCTTATCATAATATCATTAATTTGCTCAGCCAATTTGGTCTCTTTCTCTTGAATCTTCGCAATCTTCTCAGGAATTTCCTTAGCTTCTTTAATTAACCCAGTAGCTTCACTTTTCTTTTTCGCCTTCATCAGCTGATTAATCTGCTCACTAATCTTATTCCGCTCAGATCTTAAATCATCTGCCTTCTTTCGCTCCTTTCTCCATTTCAAATCAAGCGCGATAACATCGTCGACCAAGCTAAGTTTATCTTCCTGAAATTTCTTCTTCATATTCTCCTTAACCAGATCCGGACTCTCACGAATCAACTTAATGTCTATCATAGACTAAAATATCCAATAAGATATTTAAACCTATCTTTCCAGGGTCACTGATGGAAGACAAAGAACTGGTGATACGTATTCGAAATTCTCTTAAAGCCGGAAGATCTCGATCAGAAATAACGAGAAGCATGATGGAAAAAGGATACAAATTAGAATATACAGAAGCCCTAATCAGAAAAGCAAGAAGACCAAAAATAATTTTGATAACTTCGATAATAATTGCAGTCGTTGTAATTTCATTACTAACGGCTTTCTTCGCGGTTTTTGACGATCAACCGACTACAATAAGCGGGGAATTGGGAATTGCATTAAATAGTCCACTTGATGGATTCTACGTTATTTTCGGTGAAAAAACAGATGAATTAACACAACTAAACATGTCAAACGACACACAAGAGTTAGAAGAAATATACATTGAAGATATTGAAATAACACCAGATTTCATAAAATACCTACTTCAGGAAATCGGGGCGTTGGAATCTTTACACAAGAACCCAATCACACGAGAAATTCCAATGATAAATTTCAAGATAGAAGATGTCGAATATAATGCGGCATTTGAAGACATATTAGAGGTTTCCGAAGGCCTAAACCCAGAAGCAGACATACAATTTAATTCAAATAAAGAAGCAATAGTTAGAGCAACTCTCGACGACAACCCGGCAGTAATATTCAAAGAATCAGTAATCGAAGGCACAACAATGATAGAAACAATGGCGGGCGAAGCCGATCTTTTCGTAAAGGGATATCTCACACTTTACGATTCTTTGAAGTAGTTAACAACATGACCGTCACCACTCCAAAATTTCCTGTCACTACAACAGAATTCTGTCCCTACTAGCCATGGACGAATTTTCAGAGAAAGACTTAAAAGTAAAATATCATTCTAATATATACATTAGAACATATACATTCTAATCTACAACACAATGGGAGACAGTTTCGATTTATTTTTTAGAAGAAAGCCAGCCATGATGCTAATAGCTTTGAAAAAAGTTTCACGAGCAAAATATGGTTCTCAATTAGCGAAAGAAGTTGATTGTACATATTCCCACGCTGTTAAGATTCTACAGACACTTGAAGAGATAGGATTAGTATCATTCGAGAAGAAAGGCCGAATCAAAATCATCAAACTTACAAAAAAGGGTACAGAAGTAGCAGAACACATCGAATCAATCAAGAAGATCGTTGCTTAGATAGCTTTTTAAATTAAAATTTCTCATACATATATATGACTCCGTAGCTCAGCCTGGTCAGAGCACTAGACTCTTAATCTAGGTGTCGGGGGTTCAAATCCCCCCGGGGTCATAAAATATTTATTTGAACCTAAAACTATAGAAGTATTTCTTTAAGATTAATTATCAACTCTGTTGGTATTACCACACTTAACACACTTGTAAAATTTCGACTCGGCTTCATCTCCAGATCTCATTTGCCTAATCCAAAAATACGCCCTCTTCGACTTACACTTCTTACAATCCCAATCTGTAATAGGATTCACATTGCCTTCCTTCTCATCAATAACAGCAACCGGAACAGCCTCATCAACATCTTCTTTCATTTCCATATTGACTTTTCCTTTGGCAGTGTAATTACATCTAGGACAACCAACCTTCTTACTCTTCATCATTAGCATTGCACCACATTTTGGACAAAATTCCATCGAATCCTCAAGAAATTCAATTTTAAATAACTTTCTACAAAAACGGGCTTTTTTCGTGATTATTGGCATAATCCCTTATTATCTGATGGCTGTTTCCCTTCAAAGAAGATCAATTTCGCCCAACCAACGAAAGGAACCTTAAATAGAGCTTTCCCTATAATTTCATCTTCAGAAATATTAGTCTCATCTGTTTTATGCCTATTATTACTCGCCGTAAGCTGAGCAGTATTATGATCCCCTTTTGTAGAATAAGTATCACCAGCAGTAACGACCCTGTGAATTATAGGATAAGGCTGACTAGAACCTCGAGACGTAAAAATAATCACATCCCCAACTTCAATGTTCTTAGTACCGACGACAAATATCACATCCCCCTTTGACATTCCTCTTTTGAAATCCCAATTAACAGCACTAGCCAAATCGATACCCCATTTATCATAAACATTGTTGTCTAAAACTTCCTCGAGCCCTTCCGAATGATACATGCTACAAGATTCAACAATCACCAATGGCAAACTAGTCCCAGTAATCAACGAAAGTCCAGGAAAGAAAATAAATTTGATTATAACAAACGCCAAAATCAAGGTCACCGCAAAACTCGGCCAACTATCCTTTTTCAAAAACGCTACAGATTTCTTCCAATAATCCCCAATCTTTTCCATAACCCACCAAAACAAATCCAGTTTATAAGCATTACCAACGAAATATTTATATAGTATACATATCTCTGTATACACATGGAGGACATATTTGATAATGTCATATTGTGCAGCAAGTGCGATAAAAGAATGACGCCAAAGCTACTTTCTAGAAACGGGTTTAATCTTAGAACTGTAAAATGCGATAATTGTGGAAAATCTATAGTCCACCCAGAAGACAAAAAAGAATACGAAGAATTTGTAAAACTTAAACAAAAAGAATACAATGTAAAAATGCGAATGGTCGGAAACTCTTACGCGGTTTCTATCCCTCGAGAAATTGTCGACTTTATGCAAGAACAAGAAAGTATGATGAATAATATGGTAAAACTTTGCTTCGAGGAAGCCGGAAGAATTAGATTAGATTTCGATTCAAACAATCAAAGAGTTGTAAGTTCTGAAGAAGTCAGAGTTATGAAAAATGGAAAAGTTGTTTCTCATTTAAAGAAGGTTTCAGATTCGGCAAACCCGGAAAAGAACAAGACAAAAATATTTAAAGCAAAAGAGGAGGAAGAATACTAAATGGTAAAAGAAGAAAAGAAATCAAGCAACTCGGTAAAACTTAGAGTTGTTGAAGCTCTGCAGGATGATGCTTACAAGGGAATCGTAAGAATCGATCCAGATTTAATGAGAAAATTAGGCCTTGACAGAGGAGACATTATTTCTCTTAAGGGTGACCGAGAAACATATTCAATCGTCGACAGAGCCTATCCGGCAGATATGGGCGAAGAAATAATCCGAATGGACGGAATCGCAAGAAAGAACGCAAAGACAGGAATTGGCGAGCACATCGAGATCAAAAAAGCAAAAATAAAGGAAGCAAAAAAGATCACAATCGCACCAGCCCAACAGGGAATCATGGTTCAGGGAGACCCTGAGAGCATGAAGAGAGGACTTCTCGGTAAACCAGTCCTAAAGGGAGACATTATTGTAATGGGCGGAACCCAGCGAAGAAAAGATATTATGTCAGAAGACCTCGGAGGATTATTTGGAGACTTACCAGACGAATTCAAAGGAATGCTTGGAGGAATGGGAGGAATGGGCGGAGGCGTATCTCAAATTAGATTCGCGATTGTCTCTACGGCACCAAGTCAACCTTGTATAATTACAGAAGACACACAAATCACATTAAGCCCAAAAGCAGTAGAAATCTCAGATGAAGCAATCCCATCAATCACCTATGAAGACATCGGTGGATTAACTGACGAAGTAAAGAAGGTCAGAGAAATGGTAGAGCTTCCGCTGAAGAGACCAGAGATTTTTATGAGGCTAGGAATCGAACCACCAAAAGGAGTTCTTCTTCACGGTCCACCAGGAACCGGTAAAACATTGTTGGCAAAAGCTGTAGCAAATGAATCCGAAGCGCACTTTATTTTATTAAATGGTCCAGAAATTATGTCAAAGTTCTATGGAGAATCAGAAAAGAAAATTAGAGAAATCTTCGATGAGGCAGAAAAGAACGCACCATCAATTATTTTTATCGATGAAATTGATTCACTTGCTCCAAAGAGAGAAGACGCAGGCGGCGAAGTCGAGCGAAGAGTTGTTTCACAATTACTTACAATGATGGACGGTCTAAAGTCCCGAGGAAAAGTCGTAGTTATCGGAGCAACAAACCGACCAGATGCACTTGATCCAGCACTAAGACGACCGGGTAGATTCGACCGAGAAGTAGAAATTTCAGTACCAGACAAAGATGGAAGATTACAAATTCTAAAAATCCACACACGAGGAATGCCTCTAACAAAAGATGTAGACCTAGATGAACTAGCAAGAAAGACTCACGGTTTCGTTGGTGCAGATGTAAATTCTCTAGCAAAAGAAGCCGCAATGGTTGTTCTAAGAAAAAATCTACATAAGTTCAACCTAGAAGAAGATGAAGAAATTCCACAAGAAACTTTAGAGCAATTAAAGGTTAAGCAAGCTGACTTTGATGAAGCCCTAAGAGTTGTTCGACCTTCAGCAATGAGAGAAGTTATGGTTGAAACCCCAGATACTAAATGGGATGACATCGGAGGCGTCGATGAAGTTAAGAGAGATTTGAAGGAAGCTGTCGAATGGCCATTGAAATATCCAGAATCATTTATACGGATGGGCATTAAACCACCAAAAGGAGTCTTGCTTTATGGCCCACCAGGAACCGGTAAAACACTTCTTGCAAAAGCTGTAGCAAACGAATCAGAATCAAACTTCATCCAGGTCAAGGGTCCAGAATTACTAAGTATGTGGGTTGGTAAATCTGAAGAAGGAGTTAGAAAGATTTTCGAGAAAGCCAGACAAGTTTCCCCCTGTGTTATTTTCTTTGACGAAATAGATTCAATCGCAAACAAGCGAGGCGGCGGAATGTCAAACGGTTCCAAGGTTACAGAAAACGTCCTTAATCAGATGCTAGCAGAAATGGATGGAATTGAAGGTTTAACAAACGTAATTGTAATCGGAGCAACAAACCGACCAGACACTCTAGACCCAGCATTATTACGACCAGGTCGATTCGATCGAATTGTTTATGTTCCAGTTCCAGAGCCAGCAGGACGACTAAAGATCTTACAGATTCACACAAAGAACATGCCTCTCGACAAATCAGTTGACCTGAAGAAATTGTCTGACGAAACCGAAGGCTACACCGGTGCCGACCTAGAATCCCTAGCAAGAGAAGCCGCAATGTTAGCTTTGCGAAAAGATCTCAATGTAAAATTTGTAACGAAAGATCACTTCAACGAAGCAATGAAGAAAGTCCAGCCATCAGTCTCGAAGAATGACCAAGAGAGATATAAACAAATCGAATCTAAGTATTTGAAATCAGCGAAGGCAGCTTTGACAGATGCAAGCGCAAGTTACGCAGGATAAATCTAACAGATTAAATCATTCCTAATTTTAAGGCGATCAGCATTCCAACACCTAAACATAAGATGATTATTCCAGCAATTAAATGAAGAAATCTCAGTTTCTTTTGCCTAAGTTTCTCAGCCTTTTTAGTATCAGTTAGCCCAAAGAAAAGAGCAAGGGTTATCAAAATCATAGGCATAATAAATATCAAATTATAAAAAACCAATAAAATCATAGCATAAGACTTAGTCGTAGACTCTGCCAGCAATCCCAATATGACAATATAAGGTCCAGATGTACACGGAAGTAAAAACAAGCTAATAACAAATCCAATCAAAAATGCTCCAGGTACAGAAGTAACCCCACCAATTAAAGACTTCAACTTAGGCCGCCATTTCATAGGAACCTCCATGACAAACCATTTCCCATACCATAAATAATCTTTCAAATTAAACAGCCCAATAATTATCGCAAGTATAGCTACAATCAAATAAAATTTATGACTAAGCCCAGTAGCCTGAATTGCGGAATAAAGTCCAAGACCCATTAAGAAATATGAAATAAAAATTGAAAGCGAGAAAGCCAGTCCAGCTAGTAGTGACTTTTTTCTGTCTTTAGACATCAAAACAGTAGACATTAAAATTATCAAAACAGCAAACGCACAAGGATTAATCGCATCGACAATCGCAGCCGAGATAACAGCAGGAATAGTCAACCTGTGAAATGCTGTAGTTTTATCCCCAACAACCTTAACAGTCTCATCATCCTTTATTCTATTAATAGGATCATCACATCCATTTTCCAAACAATTTACAACTCCATCCTCAATAGAAGAAGCTAGTGAATCACTAAATCCAACAACAATTCTATTATCTACAAACGTCGTCGGAACTCCTTCAATATTTTCCCTAAATGCGGCAGTCATCTTCTCGAACAATTCCCTTTCGCTCTGGTCAGAATAAGTCTCGTGCATCTCCACTTTTAACAGTGGATGCTCTTCCTTTAGTGAATTCAAAAAAATCAAAGCAGCACCGCAATGTGGACAACCCTTTCCATAGAATATATGTAAAGTCGTATCATAGCTATCTTCTGCTAAAACTGGAGAGATAATACTAAGAACTAAAAAAATTCCTACAATAAAGCTTAATAATATCTTCCCCATTTTATTTATTAGATTAAATTAACTTTAATCTTTAAATTTGTTTTGGATTGTGGCACCTGTACTGCGAGATCCATCCTCACGACATCTACCAAATCCTCTACCTTCGCCTCTTTTTCTTCCTCGAGGAACTCCTCCCCTACCTACTCCATACACAACATTCTCATCTTTTGATTGTTCTTGTGTATTAACAGGTTTCTGCGCATCATAGGGCGAACAATATCCACTACCTCGTCCGGTATATGGACCTCGACCACTAGGTCCACTTCCATCTTTTCCTGGCATTTTATTTTTTACCTCCTTGTAATTTATTTACTAATATTTTCATTTTTCTATTTTAATCGCCTTACCATTAATTATAGCATCACTTATTTTTTTCCTGCTAGCAGATAATATTCTAGATAAAGTAGGTTGAGAGATATCCATCTTAATTCCCGCATCTGTCTGCGAAACGCCCTCGTAATCAATCAACCTTATTGCTTCAAACTCCGATAAAGACAATTCTACTTCATCTAAGTCAATCATCCTTATCCCTGCTGGTTTGAAGTAAGAAGAGTTAGGTTTTCCCCGAACTCTTCTCTGTTTACATGGTCGTGGCATATTAATCCCTACGACCTCTTGCTCTTCCACATCCTCGACCACAAGGTCTTAGTCCTCGTCCTCGACCAACAGTTGATTCTGCATCCTCGCAGTCTCCAAGCTGTCGTCCAGTTCTTGGTCCCTTTCCTTCAGGTCCTGTCTTATCTTTGTTTGGCATTGTATTTTGTCTCCATTTTAGTTATGAATACATATTCATTATACTATATAAATGTTTTGATTAAATAAATCTCCAAAAAAACGCCTTATTCCTCTGTAGTACAAATCACTTTCCCATCACTAATCACAAAAGTATTCTCAAATTGACTAACCGGCTTCTTGCTCTTCTCAATCAACTGCGGATAATGATGAAGTATCCCCTGCCTTACCATTGTAGATAAGCTAAACTTAATCTTCTTAAATTCACCAGAGTCAATCCACCTCTCACAAAATGGCAAAGTCCCAAACGTTTCTTTAATATAATTCAACAACGCTCTAGCATCCCTGTCCCTAACCTGGTCATCTGACTGTACAACATAAATCCCACCAGTCGGCCCCTCATAAATATCCCCAACGCCAGTCGTCACAAACGGCTCAACAGCAAACCCCCCATCAATAATTTTATTCTTATTATCATTCCTATAATTCGAAATCGTTAAACCCGCATGAATATTCCCCTTCGCCAAACCATGACCACTCAAACTCTTAATAATAGAAAATGAACTACCATTCTCCTCATTCCACGCTTCCAAAGTATCACAAGTAGCATCCCCAATATCACGAATCTCAAAGTCAGGCTTAATAACTTTAGTAGCCTCCGCCAACATCTTCTCATTCAATTCCATCATCTCCTTATACTTACTATCTTTAGTCAAGTCCATCGAAAAAGCAGTATCCGCAATAAACCCATCAACCGCAACACCCAAGTCAATTTTCAAAATCCCCTCAGCCTTTGTCTCGTCACCAGGTGCAGGCGTGTAATGCGCAGCAATCTCATTCAAACTCAAATTCACAGGAAACGCCGGCTCACCCCCAAGTTCACTAATTTTATCATCAATAGCATCAGCAATATCAATCAACAACATCCCAGGTTTAATCAAATCCCTAGCAAAGCTCTTAATCTCCGAGGCTATCTTTCCAGCCTTCACATATGAATCAATTTCATTTTTTTCCATAATATAAAACGCCCAAGAACCTATTTATTTCTTTCTAAATAGTCTGACTCTTTCTTCTTCGCTCTTTAGGCAAAAACCCAAACAAAGTCTTACCCGAGTCTCCAATCTTCCCCATTCCAACCAAATCATCTTCAGCCTTAACATTCACAAACCCATCAGGAATCTTTCCAATCTGATTCTCATTCAGTTCAACATTAACTCCCTTAAACCAAACCTCTTCCTGTTCAGGCGTCAACTCAAGAATTCGCTCAGTCAACTGATCCTTCCAAATATGCATCCCATCCAAACTAAGCCTCATCTCATGAACCCCATTCCTATTCAACATATCCTTGCCAACATAAAGCCCAACACCCTCAATCGGAAACAGCCTCCAAAAATCATAAAGTTCATCCTTATTCATATCTCCAGTAAAAGCCCGAACCCGCTCCTGCCCAGACTTAACTAACATCTGCGGAATTTTCTTCATCCCCAAATCCTCAAGCCCAGCTATAAACTTCTTCTTCTTCGCCCGATCCATTATAGATATTTTCATTCTTCACACCCCTTGTCGCTCAACTTCTTAATCTTCGCAACAAAAAATCCATCAGTATCATTATCTTGAGGATAAAGTCGTAAACATTTCTTAACTTCACCAGACAACTCGTTACCTTCCCACTCACAAACTCCAGATCGAAACTTCAACGGCAAAGTTAATTGTTCAATCTCAATATCATAAGTTTCAATCAAATGATTCACAATCATCTCATCCTCTTCTGGTGCCAAAGTACAAGTCGAATAAATCATCTCACCACCAACCTTCAAAATCTTCATAGCCGCAACAGCCAACTGTTTCTGAACCGCAGCAATTTTCTTAATCATATTAACATTCCAAATCTCAAACGTCCGTGGCGATTTCCTCAAAGTTCCCTCTCCTGAACAAGGCGCATCGACCAAAATTTTATCAAATCTAATTTTAGATTGTTTCAAAATCCTATTACAAAAAGCAACACCTTCTTTCCGAGTCACAATAGTATTCATTACACCACACCTCTCAAGATTAGCATTCAAAATCCCAACCCGACCAAGGTTCAACTCATTCGCAATAATCGTCCCCTCATTTTCCATCATAGCCGCAGCCTGAGTCGTCTTACTCCCCGGCGAAGCACATAAATCCAAAATCATCTCGCCAGCTTTAGGTTTCAAGGCCATCATCGGCAACATCGAAGAAATTTCCTGAACATAATAATAACCAAGCAAATGCTCCTTTGTCTTCCCAATCTCACCAGGATTCAACTTGTTTTCAATAATCATAACCTCAGGAAAATCATCAAACGGCTGCTTAATCTTCCAACCATAATCATCAAATCTCTTCTTCAATTCCTCAACCGAAATCTTCAAAGTATTAACTCTTATAGAATTTGGAGTCTTAGTGTATGAAATCTCAAAAAATTCTTTGGCATCCTTCTTTCCAAGTAAAGCTTCCATCCGTTCAACAAAACCTTCCTTCGGAGGGAATTTGTCTTTCAAATATTCGGAATACGGTTTTCTTTCCAACATTTCCGGTTTATTATTGGTACTCTTCGAGTCTTCCATAATATTACAACAAGAATTCCCTATAAAAAGCTAATCATGCCAATGTCCACAGTCTTTACAAGGCTTTCTGATAAACAATAGCGGAAAGACAATATCACTTACGCAACATGGAATATAAACAACCAAGAAGACAACCAACGAATTCGCAATAATAGCTAACACACTAAGTTCAACGCTAAATGCCAGCAAGTAAAATAAGCTAGCGAAAACAGAAAAGAAAACATGTAGTGAGTGATTCAACTTGAACATACCAATATAAATTCCAAATAAGGATCCAATTATGGCAACTCCCAAAATAAGCAAAGGCTCTTCAATAATCGGCATGTGTAAATGCGTCTGAAGTGAAAATAAATTCCCGGCAATCCACGGCAACAAGACATCGCTGATAGTTCCAATTAAAATTGCTCCAAAAACACCAATCAATCCAGCCACCAAAACAGATTTCTTATACTTTCGATAAATCGCAGCAGTTGCCGCTGCCGAAACCAAAACATGCAAAGGATGAACAATCTCGAACATTCCACCCATAAAACTACTACTCGCCAAATCAAAAGCAAAAGCAAGCGCAACCAAAACACCAGCGACCAAGCTCACGGTCAAGGTAAACGGCACATGATGCTTCAACTCCTCTTTAATTGTATCAATCCTACTAAACTTCATAACTAAGATAACAAAAATTTATTTATAACTCTATCGCTAATTATTTAAACCATCTCGACATATAGTTATATGACAAACAAGACAGCACTTACAATTATCGTAAGTGTAATTCTAACAGTAATCCTAATATCATTAGTAAACGTCGGAACAAGTATCATAATTGATAGACCGGAATACAACGACTATTGTAACGAATTCCCACAAAAATTTCCATCAGAAGTAGTCACAGAAGAAGATAAAACCACAGCAAACGAAGAATTTAATCAGTGTAATGAAAATTATAGAGAGGCTCAAAAGCCATACAATCAATACAAATATTACATCTTCGCAGGCATAGGTTTTATTTTACTCTTAGTCGGATTATTCGCAAAAGAAAATTTAATCCAGTTAACAGGATTAGCAGCAGGTGGAATCCTAGTAGCTGAAGGAGTTGTAATAAACGCACAAAACGAAATCATAGTATTCTTCTCACTTCTGGCAATCCTAATAGTCTTCGGAGTCGTAGCATGGCGAGTCATAAAGAAATATAGTTAAAATAATTTTTTCTGAGATTCACCGTCGGCAATCGCCGCAACTTCAACACCAAACACATCAAAAATATTCTCAACTGCCGGTAAAATCTGATTCTTCAAATAATAGTTAATATCATACTTCGCTTTTTCTCCCGCCAAATAAACCCTATCACCAATTCTCTTACCAGAACCTTCGCCAACAAAATATTCAATCAACATCCCAGTCGCAACAGGAACTCCCGCAGCCTGCATCTTTTTCGCCGCAATAACATGAGGACCTTCCGCCACATACTCATCAATAGGCCGCCTCAACTGAGTCCGAATCATCAAATCCTCAGTGTCAACTGATCTATCTTTTAATTTTTTAATAACATCCTTGGTAAGTTCTAAGGCCGTCTTTTCGTTTCCATCTTTCAAGATTTTATTTAAAACCTTACTCTGTAGATTACGGGTCAACCGACACCAATCTCTTCGCACAGTTTCAAACCCACGAATCTTAATCTTTTCCTTTTCGTCAAGTAAAGCATATTTCTTCTTAGCTCCAGTAGTAGAACCTCTCTTCGCGACGAACAACCCACGAGGATAGAAATCTTCCAAATCCAATTCCATAATCCCAGGTAGATCTTTATTAATTTCTTTCAAGAATTTTAAAACATCTTCTTTACTTTTCTCACCCCGCAAAAATGCGATAGAGTCCGTATCTGAATAAATAATTTTATGACCTTTTTTTTCAATCTTATTAATTGCGCTCAAAATATTTTCCTTGGCTAAACGAGCCGTAGATGCAGCAGCCTCACGACAATAATACCGCGCTCCAAAAAAACCCTGATAACCATAAGCCGCATTCGCCAACAACTTGTAAGCATTACTCCGGGCCTTCAACATCCCAGTCGGATTCTCCGCATATTCCTTCTTATACTTTTTACGAGTTTCAATAACCTCTTCCAACATCTCGGGAAAGAACCCTTTTTCTTTTTCAAATTTCTCGCCCTCTACAAAGGTAGCCTTAGATAAATTATAGGTCACAATAACCGAAGCATACATAGATGTAAAATCAAACATAACTAAGTCCTTATAAAATCCAGGAACAGGTTCGAAGACAAAGGCTCCTTCATATTTTCCTTGAGCTTTTCGTTCGCCAATCTCATTATGCAACGGTCGTTTCTCCGCAACCTCATTAAATCTATCTAAATTGTGCAACAAATAATTCTCGACATGCGCAGACATTCTATCACGTGTCACATCAAATAAAGGCTCCTTTACAATCTTACTGAATTCTTCAATATCAGGCCAAACTTTTTGAGCCAACTTATAAGTCACAGCCGCATCCTGCATATTATAAGAAAAGAAATCTCGCCAATCAGAATCTTTCATATTAGCAAGTCTAACAAAGTCAAAATCTTCTTTTTCTTCGCCGACCAATTCTTTAGCAACTTCGTTCAAGCTCAAGGTTTCGCTTTGCAAATATTGAGCAAAGACAGCGTCGATAAAACGATATAAATCAACATGAACAATGCCCGCAATTTTCCCAGAAGGAATTCTTCCACGAGTAAAAGAAGGACCCCTACCATCAACACCCAAACTTAAAGCTACACCATTTCTTTGTGCAACACCTTTCAAATAAGGCAAATCAAATCCATCAGAAAAATACCCAGTCAAAATATCCGGTGAATATTCATTAACATATTTCACAAACTTTTCAAGCATATCGGCTTCATCATCACAAAACTCAACATAATCCTGTTTGTTTTCACATTTCTTCCAAGTCAAAACTTTTTGAAAATCTTCACCGTAAAGAGAAATCATAAAAATATCACCCTTGCCCAATTCTCGATCACTGGTCTCAATATCATAAGCCAAAATCTTCGGAACAAATTCTTTGTCCCCTTTCAACGGCTCAATTTTGGTCGCCAAAACACAAACATCCAAGTCCAAAGCTCCAGCCAATCCGCCAAAATCTTCCATGGCTAAAGAATCTCCAGAAACAGTATACCATTTTGATGGCTCAACTTCCTTTTCTTTAATATATTTAGTAACCAGAGGAAGATCATACTCTCGTCGCTTATCAATCCCATCAATATCACCAATAGCCGAGGCAATATCATGCGCATCCTTGTGGTTTGAGATAAAAATTCGGATAGCTTTAACATCCTTTCCCAAATATTTCTTATCCAAAATCTCAGTTCGCAAAACCTTCGTAGCTCTAGATGCCTTCTCAACTTCAACCTTCTCAACTTCCTTAACAATCTTCTCGGCATCAGCACCATCCTTCAAAATCAGGTAAAAATTCGCTTCATAAGAGTCCACAACGCAAACCTTCACCCCTTTTTCGTTCCGACCAATCATCCGAACATAGTTCTCACCATTAAAATCGAAATAATCGTAATCCACGGGAACAAATTCAAATTCCATATATAACAAAATCAAGACAACTTTATATTTCTTTGGAGAACAAAATCTACACCACGACAAGATATTTAAGGATTAAGCACCTGCATAAAGTATGTTTGTTGGCGAAGATCACAACGCAATAGCTGAAGAAGTAGAAACTACCTATATAGTCGATTTGCCAGAAGAAAGTTTCCCCGATATTATAGGAAAAACAGCTCTAGAGCTACAATTTTCATCAAATCACAGGAATGCAGTAGCCCGTACATTGGCTGACAGGGTGAATAAAAGAATTAAAGGTCCAGATAGGCATATTGCAATAGCACGGGCAATGGAGAAATTGGATAGAGAATGGGGAGAAGCGGGAGCCTTTGCCTATGAAGTACCTCTAGAGATTTATAGAACTGCAAATTATCCAGATGGGAAGGAATGTAAGGTGATGTTAGATTCAACAGATTCACAGTATGGAACAGACCAAACATTAAAGCTGTCAGAAGATATACAACTTACAACGGGATTTAATAGCCTAGAATCCATAAAAGAAGCCGAAAGATACCTTAAGTTCTATAGATCCAAAATGGGGATCAATCAATAACCTTATTAATTTCTTTAACATTTTATTATCATGGGTGTTCAGATATCAGACATACTACCAAAGAAAGAAATAAAGCTAGCAGAGCTAAAGGGAAAAACCGTAGCAATTGACGCCTTTAACACACTTTACCAATTCTTAACAACAATTAGACAACCAGACGGCACGCCCCTAATGGACAAAGACGGAAACGTAACATCACACCTCTCAGGACTTTTTTACCGAAACATAAATTTGCTACAGGAAGGAATAAAGCCAGTCTATATTTTTGATGGAATCCCCCCAGAACTAAAACAGAAAGAAATAGAAAAAAGAAAGGCAGCTAAAAAAATAGCTGAAGAAAAATTCGAAGAAGCAAAATCGAAAGAAGATGTTGATGGAATGAGAAAATATTCGGGAAGATTCGTAAAAATAACAGGTGACATAATCAAGCAATCAAAAGAATTATTGGAGGCAATGGGAATCCCAGTTATTCAAGCTCCTTCAGAAGGGGAAGCTGAAGCTGCAGTTTTAGCAAGATCGGGAAAAGTTTGGGCAGCTGCATCTCAGGATTACGATTCTATACTATACGGAGCACCATATCTAATAAGGAATCTAACATCGGCAAGACGAAAAAAAATGGCGTCGGGATTATACCAAGACATAAACCCAGAATTAATAGAATTTCAATCGGTCGTAAGAGAACTAGAGGTAGACAAAGATCAACTGATCTGTCTCGCAATACTTGTTGGAACAGATTATAATCCAGGCGGAGTAAAAGGCCTAGGACAAAAGAGAGCTTTGGAGATAGTTCAGAAATATAAATACCCAGTCGATATTTTTAAACACGTTTCACAAAAATTCGATTTCATCTTCGATTGGCAAGAAGTCTTCAAGCAATTCCACCAATATGAATCACCCTACACTGAAGAGATTGAGTTCAAAAAAGTAGATGAAGACAGAGTAAAAAATATATTAACATCTCACGAATTCTCAGAAAGCAGAGTAGATTCAGGCTTAGAAAAGTTAAGAAAAATTACAGAAGCAAAAAAACAAAAAGGCCTTGGCGATTTCTTTTAACCTCTAATTATTAGATATACAATATACAAAGCATAAAGCACAAGGAAGGTTATACCCTCTTTTTTACTCAGTTCTTTTTTACTCTGCGTAAACATAAAGACAAACAATAGGAGAGTAACTAGGAACATTATACCAATCTCAAAACCAATAAAGGCAGGAATTTTAATTGGTCCAATAAAAGGAATTATTCCGAAAACCCAAAGTAAATTAAAAATATTACTACCAACAATATTTCCAACTGCCAAATCAATATTATCTTTAAGGGCAGCCTTGACACTTACAACCAACTCAGGCAAAGAAGTTCCAAGAGCAATTATCGTCGCTGAAATCAAATATTCGCTCATCCCAAGTTGCCCAGCAATAAAAACAGCACCATCAACTGTCCACTTCCCACCAAAATAAATTCCAATAAGACCAAAGATAAACATCAAAGCAATTTTCCAATTCGAAGTCTCAACTTTCTCAAATAGTTCAACTTTAGCCCGATCTTTCTTTGCCATATCAAATGTATAATAAATAAACATCGCAAACAAAACCAATAAAACCAAACCATCGCTTATCGTAAAGAAATCACCCCCACCAAAAAACATCTTAGTAGTTAGGATAAAAAAGACGAAAGACGCAAGTAGAGCAAAGGGAATTTCTTTCCAAACTGTCGAGGACTTAACCTTAACTCTCGTAATCATAGCGGTCACACCCAGAATCAAAAGTATATTTGCAATATTACTACCAATAATATTACCGAATGAAACTTCGGCCGCACCCTTAAAGGCAGCAATGACATTCACAATCAACTCGGGTAAAGAAGTACCAAAAGCAACAACGGTCAAACCAATCATCAGGCTTGAAACTCCAAGTTTCTTGGCCATTGAAGACGAACTATCAACAATAAAGTCAGCACTTTTAACCAAAAGATAAAACCCAATTACAAATAGAACATAAACCATTACCACCATCGAAACAACAGACAAAACGTATATAAAAGTTTAACTCTTCGATAAATCATGGTAATAGTTGGATTTCTCCTCGCGATAACAGCATCTGTAGCTTTAGCATCTCTAGGGATAATTGCAACAGGAGCAACAGGACTGTTAAGAGAAAATCTAATAACAGGAAACGTCATAGGAGCAACGGGCGTCGTATCTTATGCCATTATAGCATTTATCTTATCTGCAGTCGCAACATTATTTTTAATTCTGATTCTAAAAAAATCAATGAAAGAATAATTTATTTCTTGGTTAATTGTTCAACTATTTTCTTAACAGACTCACTATTTGTAGCCATCTCGGTTTTCTCTTTAAATGCTTCTTTCGCTTTAAAATAATCTCTAATGACTTGAAGTATAGCCTTCACAGCCTGTGGCGCAAATATAAGCAACACTAAGAAAATAACCATGGCTATAATGGCCAACCAAAGAGTAACATCAAAAAGTATGTACCAGATCCAAAACGCAAAATTATTAGCGATGCTAGCTAAGCCCGCATATAAACCAAGAGCAGCGAAGATAACAAAAGTCCCCGCACCAAAAAGCGTCGCCCGACCTCCAGATTGAACAAAGAACCACAGAGCCTTAGCGTTCAAAACAAGAATCAAAAAGAAGAAAAGAATAAAGTAAAGATTAAGTGCAAACAAAATAGAAACCTGCGGCCTCATATGAAAAAGATATCTCATCCAACCAACGTTATCATCCAACCAAGTATTTATCTTATCTATCCTCTCCTCGGCCCTAGTCCTAAAAGGTTTATACTTGTTAAAATCCGCCTTACCAGAATCATCAAATGGCAACTGATCAATAATTCCTTTTAATTCTTCAACGTCTCCTTCTCCAACACCAGCATTCGGAGAATCCACGGCCGAGATAAAAGCAAGATTTGCAATTATCAAAAATAGCATCACTAAACAAATCTTTTTCATTAAATAGATAGCCATCCCAAACTTTTAAACCTTATTAAAAAAACTATATAAACACAAATCACTTCCCCATAACATGAAAAGAGGAATCATAATTTTAGCTTTATTGCTTCTATTAGTGGCACCATTAACTATAGCCGCAGAAGATAACACCTTAGATACAGACAAAGAGACAATAAAAGATGAAGGCTCATTATTTTCAGATGAGGAAGCAATTGAAACCACTGGAGACAAGAACGTTTTAGAAGAAATAGACTTGAAAGAATTTGCAAGCAATAATCCATGGAATCAGACAGTTGTGCTATCACCAACTTGGCAGAAGATCATAAGTGGCTTATTCGGACTAAATCTTCACAATGAATCAAGTGATATCAGCGTTCGTGAATCTATAGTATTTTTTGGAGTCTTCATTTTATTCTTCGTTTTAATTGCCGACATTCTAAAAGCTGTTCCATTTTTTAAATTCAAACTCTTGGGTGGAATCGCAGGAGAATATGTAGCCGCCTTTGTCATAACCGCAATAGTATCCATAACCGGAGCGTTCATCAACCTGAAGAATTTATTAATATCAGGAGTAGCATACACCGTAGCAAAACTGAACTGGGAGTGGGTTAATAGTGCGGTCGAGAGCAGAGGAGTTTGGGCATTCACAGTAGGATTAATTATATTCATAGGCATAGTTATACTCCACGAAATATTCAGTTGGGCAGAACCAATACTAAAAAAATACTCAGAAGTTTCACGTGCCGAAGCAAAAGGTAGAATGTTAAGAGCTAAAATAGAAGGCGAAGACTAATCATTATCGGATTTAGGTATCTGACTTTCTAATGCAAGTTGTGCCAAGCTTTTCTCTTTCGGTTTCTTTCCATCTTGCTTTGTCTTTACAGTCTTCTTAATAGAATCAACTTTAATCTTATCAATCTTCTCAGCTAACTTACTATTTTCAGCTTTTTCTTCACGCCTTCCTTTATTATAATCACCCTTAACGCCACCAATCCACGAGGCCAAAAGGCTATAGAGAAGTAAAAATTGCACCACACCAAAACCAATTAAGAACCATCCAGACCAGTATCTTGCCAATCCAATAATTCCTTCCTCAGATGCACTGTATCGAATAAAGAAAATTCCAAAGAAAACCAAAAGAACCAAGTTGAACAACTTCGCATAGAACGGACTCTTATCACTTTTCCCATCATGGGCCTTCTGATACATTCTGAAAGTAAAAGCTAGCAATATTAAAATAGGCAGGACCAAAGTCAGAGTAATACCCATCGCCTCGTAATTTGTTAACATAGCTTCAATGGCAGCAGCATCAATGTACATGAAAGCAAGGACGCTAATTATTAAAGCAATAGGAATACGAACTCCCTCGGATACGAATGATGTAAACGTCAGGATACCATACATAAGCATAAAAAATAAAACAATAAAAAGAAACTGCGAAAATGCAAAGGTTCCACCCTCGCCAAGCGCACCTAAACTAATGAACGATAAAGCTCCCATAAGGGCCCCCTGAACCTTTAAGATGCCCTCTCCGACGACTTCAGCATACCCTTCAACACTTTTATCCTGAGCATAAACAAAACTAAAAGACATCAACAATAAAAATAACAACACAACAGCTTTTTTCATAAGCAATGATAACAATTAGAATTTATAAAAGTTTAGGACTGTTAAATAAAAATCTAAAATCCAATAAGTTTCTTCTTAGCTGCTAAGGTTTAATTTTCTCTTTCTTTAGAAACCGCGTCTACACTATCAGCCTTAATAGTATCAGATGCAGTAGATTTATCTACAGCCTCCTTAAACTTTATTAAGTCTTGCTCAACCTTCCCCTTCTTAAAAGCTTTCCAGATATCACCGCTTTTGAAACCCCAGATTAACGCAATAGCCGCACCAGCAATATAGAACCATACATATGCATTACCTTCACCAGCTAAAACAAGCCATCTAACTACTAGATATCCAGCAAAGACAAATAATAAGGGTTTTTCAATAAGTCCAGCAACAACTTCATGACCATTATCCCTAAGCTCCCAAAAGAACATCATTAAAATAACCAGTGGAATTATAGACGTCAGCGCGAAACCAAGAGCTTCATAATTTGAAACAAGAGCCATAATTGCATCTTTTGACACAAACATAAAAGACAAAATACCAACTATGATCGAAAAGACCCATCTAATGGTATCCTTACCCTCTCCACCTAAAAATGGAAGTTTATCACCTATGGCATAAACCATAAGAACAACAAGTGTAATCAATAATATTTTAGCGAGCCCAGCTTGACTTTTTTCATCTGATCCAAAAAGTCCGGGCATAAAGGCTTTATCCCCCTTCATATTGTCATCCCAAAAATCAGAAAACTTACTAGCGCTAACGACGGCTAACATAGAAAACATAAACAAACCTAAAATTCCAATCACCAACAACTTCTTTGTATTCATGTTAAACTAATACATAAGTTATTTATAAACATTTCTAAACTCCACAACAACATTCAAAACTATTTTTTAAGACGACGATTCATTCATTCATTCATCAACTTTACTATATATTTTCGCTGTTGCGCAAAGGCTTTCCGAGCTTCATTAGCAGTTTTAGAATCCATCTTTGGTGCTTCATCTTTCTCAAATTTATCTAATTCGGCATCTAGACGCGCCAGCATCCTGCTTTTGTTAACGAAATCTTTTTTCTCCATTTCTGAGACAACAATCTTTTTTCTAAGGGTCCCGTCGAAGAAAAAGAATAAGAAACCAGCAATGGCACTCATAGCATAAATCCAAGCCAGGTTCCCAAGATCATTATATCTCGAGGCCCAAAGACCAATGAAAACTACTGTATAAAATATCCAAAGCATCTTACGGAGTGTGGCGCTATCAGGGAAGCCATACTCAACAAACCAAAAATATATTACCAATGGTAGGATGGAGGTCAGCGCTACACCAAAAACACCATAGGGTAATAATATAAATTGAACCAACTCATTTTCCGTAAGGAATCTCGTCGATAAAAGCGCAACAGAAATTGTAATTATCCAGACAATATATGTCCTATCTTCGAAGACAGGTATCCTACTTATAACAACATAAACCAAAGCAACCAAAAGAACTCCAAATAAAACCTTCTCAAATAAATTTTCTCCAGAATCACCAAGAACCACAGATAATAGTGGATAAAGCATCTGCTCTACCGCGTCGACAAGCCCCTCCATTCCTTGACCCAAACCATCGCCAAGACTATTAGCTCCAGCAGCAGCCACAAACGCAAAAGAGAATACTACCAATAAGGCAAGCGATAACACAAACACTTTTTTCATATTCAAATCAAACAATAGAACTTTATAAAGTTTTCAGGACTATTTTTTCTTCCATATTTTATATACCTTGTCATCAGTGTGGAGATCAACACTACCATATAACTTTATCAATTCTTGATTAACATTTCCTAGATGTCCGCTCAAATTTTCAATCTTCTTTGGATCCGCTCCAATTTCCTTAGCTGCAAGTATAGAATCTTGAAGCTCATCCCTTTTCTTTAATAATTGGGTATACGATTCAAAATTAATAACATCAAGGTCTTTCTCAACCTCTGCAATTCTCTGCCACCTTTGAATAGTTCCATCCATTTTAAGCATTATAAGTGCAGCAACAGCAAAAATCAGATAAACATGTGCTAAACCACCCATTTCATCAATCCTCGAAAACCACATCCCTATAAATACAACAGCAAAAAGAATCCAAGCAAATTTTCTTGTTATAAGTGGAGCCCTCTTAAAACCCACTGTGACAATATACCCAAATATAATAAATGGAATTCCCGCGGAAATAATAATTCCCAGTGTCGTATAGGGTAATAAAATTGTCTGGATAATTTTATCAGATATAATCCACCTCACAGACAAAACCGTAACCGCTATGCTCATGACCCACGTCGCCCAACCCTGCTCACTAAAAAAGCCTATCTGTGATAAAACAGTCCAAACAATAGAGAAAATTAAAATTGCAAACAAAAACTTTGCAAACAGCCATTCAGCACCAGGAGTTTCCCCAAGAATTCTTTGGGTAATTGGCTCAAAAATATCTACAACACCATTTATTAGTGTATTAACATCAGTAGATAAATCTCCAGCCTCAACGGACGGAATAAAATTAACAACTAAAATTAGACCTATAATAAAAAACAAAATATTATGATTTTTCATTTTTACTTGAAGAAATACATATTCCTAAAAAGTTTATTGTGGTCCTTACCCATGTTACGATAAGCACCAACTTTCAGATTTTTTAATTCGTTATCAATATGATGTATTGATGCCTGTAACTGGCCCCTCATCCCCTCTTCGTCAGTTTCTAGAAGGGTTTCCCTTAGTTTTCTTCTCTGTTTCAATTGGTCTACATATTTAACCTGATCAACTACCGAGAGTTGTTTTTCTATCGCCATTTGATCCATTGCCCTCTGCCAAGTTCCATCTAACTTCATCATTATAAATGCTGCAACTGCGAAAACCAAATATACGTATCCTGCATCTCCCAAATCACCAAGCCTTGATAGCCACAATCCTATAAATATAATAGCGAAAGCCAACCATGCGAGTCTTCTAACAGATGGAGAGTTATCTCTCATACCAACAGTAACTACCATAAAGAAAATTACAAATGGAATTCCCATAGCAATCGTTATTCCTAGTGTTGTATAGGGTAGCAACATTACTTGAAGCATAGCAACATCCTCAATCCATCTAACAGCCAAAACCGAAACCGAAATACTAACCACCCAAACAACCCAAGAATTTTTATTAAAGAAGCTTATGCTACCCAAAACTTTAACAACAACAATTAAAATTAAAAGTGCGAATAAAAACTTTGCAAACAGCCAATCAGCGTCAGGTGTATCCCCGAGAATCTTTTCCAAAATAGGCGCAGCAGTTTCTATAATACCATCTATAGAACTATCGATATCATCAGCTATGGCTTGTCCCGTTAAAAGACTACTAGCACCAGCAAAACTAAGGAACATAGAAAACATAAGTAACCCTAAAACCAATACACCAAATACTTTTTTCATATAAATCTAATAGATTACTTATTTATAAACATTTATTTTCTCGCGTTTCTCTGATAACCAACGATTCTTCTATCCTTCCCCTTTCCTTCGTAAATTGGAACCTCTGTAAAATTATCCTTTTTCCTGCCACCAATTTTCTCACCAAGCATAGCAAAAGCAACACCAATAATAATCAAAACAATCCCAGCACCAGAAATAATATTTCCAGAAATACCATCGAATAATGCGATCTTAATAGGAATAATTCCAAAGCCCAAAGCCATAACCGCAATTCCAACAATAGCCACAGTATAACCAATCATACTCTTCATAATAAACACACGTTCCCCTTATTTATAAAAGTTGCCTTAATCACACAAATCTATATAAATAAAATTCAGCTCAATCGAATATGAATAAATTTATCCAAATATTAATCGGACTAATTCTTTTACTAGCACCAATCTACGCATGGATCGTTGACTTCGCAGGATTCGGAGACGCAGCACTTCTTCTTCTTAAGGGCGGAATTATGTGGGCACTACTTCTTATCGGCGCAGCACTTGTTCTTGTCGGACTAACATCTCTAAAAGATTAGTATAATAATAGCTTTAAATCCAAACTGATATAGCTTTGCATGGAATCACTATGCATTCGCTGTAAAGGAAAGGGGCTATGTGGAAAACGCTGTCATATCTTAGACAAATTCATAGATAACGCACCAAAACCAAAACTTCACTTCTCGGGAAAATCAGCTCCAGAACTTTTCGTTGGACAAGTTGGCTACCCATTTGTTAACTCAGGAATTCTAGCCCCGCAAGATAATGACAATATATCAAACTTCGCAACAGCTGAAGAGTGGTCCGCAAATAATTTCTCAGTCGCAAATGTCCTAAGACTCAGAGGCCAATTAATTTACGGAAGGGCAAAGACAAATATCAAATCTAACGATCGACTAAAACAAGTTACTCAAGAACTAGCCCTATCGAGCAAGCCAGTCTCAACAGAATTTTTTCTAAAGAAAAAACCAACCTTAGAATTTACACCTGACTCAGTTTTCCGTCCGATGACAAATCCAGCCCCAATAAAAAAAGTAATCTTAGAAGAGAATCCAAAGGTCTCAAAAAAAGTCGACTACATAACTTCAGACTATGACATCAAAGCAACCGACGCATTAAAAGAACTTTACAATTCAAATACAAAAGTAGATCATTTGCAAAAATTACTTTCAATCGGATTGCTTGGTAAGAAGATAAGACGAAAAATGGTCCCAACAAGATGGAGCATAACAGCGACGGATGATACGATTTCAAAACAACATTTAGAGAAAATACGATACTCCCCTGAGATAAACAAGATAACTTTATTCTCAGGAAATTTCGTCGGTAATTACATAGAGGCTCTACTTTTTCCAGGACATTTCGCATTCGAAGGAATAGAGGCCTGGATGACAGGTTCGGTTTATACTCCGCACGAAGAGGGCAACAGCGAAGGTTTCACATTCTCTCAAGATTATGAATCATTCAAGGGTCGAACAAAATATGCATTCAATATCACAGGCGGATACTATGCCATGAGGTTGCCATTGACAGAATATCTAATGAAAATAAATCGCCAAGCGACGGTATTGGTTTTTAGAGAAATAAGACAAGAATATTATGCTCCACTCGGCGTCGGTGTCGTCAGAGAAACAGCAAGGCGAGCATTCGCCAATCAGCCCCAACATTTTGACACAATCGAAGATGCATTCAAAGATATAAAAACAAGAATACAAATTCCCGTAGAAAAAATTAAACAGAAATCTTGGATACTAGAAAATTACGGAAAACAAAAATCACTTAATGACTTCTAGCCTGACAATCCAATTAATAATCCTTCAATGATTGCAGCAATCACCAGCAACGGGAAAACAACAAATAGAAAAAACCTCAAACCCTCTTCAAAATTGTGTTTCAACTTTTTACCAATATCTCCATAAAACATATCTCCACCAATCTTTAACCCAATCCCAATTGAAAAAATAATAGCTGGCAGTTCAAAAATTCCATGAGGAGCTAATTGCCATAAGAGGGAAATACCACCAATAGAAGCGACCTCTCTCGAAACAAAACCAAGCAAATATCCATTAATAATTAAAGTCACCAACGGAAAAATTCCAATCCCAACCCCAAGGATTATCGCAAAAAAACTCGCCTTAAAATTATTATAAAATATCATCCAAATCATTTCAGAAGTACCTCTTCCCTCAAACATAAGCATCAACTCCTTAATGAAACTAAGTATCTCAGTTCTAAATATATTGGGATAAACAAATCCAACTATAAAAGTCAAAGCAAAAATTCCCAAGGCAAAAACAATATGCCATCTCGCCTCATTAAAAAATTTCCAACACTTAGAATATTGCTCAACAAAAAAACCCTTTCTCTTCATCGAGTGAAATACTGACTAATCATTTTAGTTTTCCTAGGAAACTTTCTTTTCAAATAAAATCCGTAACTAAGTCCAACAATTAATCCACCAAGGTGAGCAGTATTACCAATAGGGATTCCAGCAGCGAGAGAAAGTGCCCAAAGGCCGAACATTAGAACACCCATAGCAGCCCACATTGGCATCGGTATAATAAAGAAAACAAGGACAGGTAATCTTGGAGTTAAGACAGCCAACAATCCACCAAGTGCAAAAATAGCACCGCTAGCACCGACAGCATAAACGTTCATATCAATTCCAGTAATAAGCGCAATTAATACAAACAGTATACCCGCGAAAAGTCCACCAGCAAAATACAATCCGATGAATCTTTTCTTACCAATTAACTTCTCAACAAAACTTCCTATAAACATTAATGAAATCATATTTACAAACAGGTGCCCAAATCCAGCATGCATAAACATGCTCGTAACAAAAGTCCACAAATTATGCCCAGCAAGAACAGTCACGGGCATCAGGGCAATCAAAGGAATAACAGTTACCCCCTTAATGGCATCAAAAAATCCGAATATGGTAGCTGCAATAAAAAAGATTACATTAATAACAATTATAGTTCCCGTATAACTGGATAGAATACCCTGTCGTTTCATACTACTTCTTTCCCGAAAGCTTTTTCTTTAATAGACTAGCCAAACCCTTCTTAACAACTTTCTTAACAGCCTTCTTCTTAGCTACAACTTTCTTCTTAACAGCCACTTTTTTCTTAACAACTTTCTTAACAACTTTCTTAACAGCCTTCTTCTTAGCCACAACTTTCTTCTTAACAGCCTTCTTCTTCTTAACAACTTTCTTAATAATCTTCTTTCCAGAAGCTTTAGCCTTTGCCGCCGCAACTTTCTTTCTAGCCGCAGCCCGGATTTCTTTCATTAGAGCTTTCTTCTCAGCATCTTCTTTAGCAGATTTCTTATCAGCCCGAGCTCTCTTCTTGCTATCCTTCTTTCTAATATTCAAAAGCTCACCCTGAATCAATTCCAAATCTTTTTGCGTTCGAGTAATTCTGGCCTTAGTATCTCGAATTGGTCCACTATTATCAGACAACTCATAAACCTCAGCACACTCCTCACAACTAAATCCATGCTCAAGCGCTTTCTCCTCGCTAACTTCAATTCCACATGGTTTACAAACATAAAATCTTTTTGTTTCTCGACTCTTCAAAACATGATCAAAACTATTAATTTTATTCATAAGAGAACTCTCTAATTTCACCAAACACTTCTCAGTCTTCAGGGTCCAATAATAAATATACCAACCTTTTCGTTTATCTTTCTTACGAATAAAAGAAACAAGACCCTCGGCAGACAATTTATATAAAATATTTCGAACCTGATTAATAGTTAATTCCATCTTTTTCGCGATTAAAAATTCATTAACATCTTTCTTCCCAAAAAGGATCTCAACAATCCTACCAGTGTTTTCACCAGCCATTTCCTCGACGAGATCGTGTAGAAGTTTAACTTGCATATACAGTAAAATCAAATTCTGTTTATATACCTTTCCAAAGAAAAGAGGGCGTATTTCCAATAATGGTGTCATTGCAAAATTACTATAAACCTATAAAAAAGAAATTACCCAAATCATACTATGGGATTTTTTAGTAAAAAAGAAGAGGTGCCAAATATACCTCCAGCACCAAATATACCCGAGGCGCCTAAGCCGGAAGGACAGTCAGAGAAAAAAGGATTACCGGAGTTACCGTCATTTCCTGCCACACCTCAAACTGAGAATATAAATCAGGAAATAGTCAAATCGGCCGTTGCTGACGTACCAGCCGATGGAGATGAGATAAAGGTGGAAATTCCAGAAGGCCTACAGATTTCAGAAGAGCCAGGAGTTGGGGCAATGATTCCACCAAGGCCATCAATAGCGGCTGCACCCACAATGAACCCATCAATTTCTAGCGCAACAAAACCTTTAGAGCTAAACGCAGCTGTTCCAAATAAACCAATTGAAAAAAGCAATGAGCCAATTTTTGTTAGAATCGATAAATTCCAATCATCACAAAAGAACTTCGAAAGTATAAAAGAGAAAGTAAAAGAAATAGAATCAGTTCTCTCAAGGATTAAAGACGTAAAATCAAACGAAGAGGTCGAACTAAAAGGCTGGACTGAAGACGTCGAAAAAATCAAAGTACGATTAGCAGAAGTCGATTCAGACATCTTTAATCAAATATAATGGCCACAAAAGAAGAATTATTCGTATCGGTTTCTCCACAAGTTTATCGACTAGCCAAATCAAATGTTTTAATGAGCCAAGCTGATCTTCTATCAACATTGAAAAGACTTCATCATTTGAGAGTTCTCGCAAGGCAAAAAAGAGATCTTAAAATACGATTACATAAATTATTCGAATCAGTCTCAAATGAAATAGATTCATTAAGAGATAAGATGCCAACATCAAAACTTCCAAAAACAATCCATAAGGAAGAAGCTCCTAGAAAAATAAAAGAATCTTTCGCAAGACGAGACGATATAGAAGAAGAGCTAAAATTAATTCAAGAGAAACTTAGAGAGTTGAATGGCTAAATTTAAAAGTCAGACTTCCCACTTCTTTATATGAACAGAAAACAATTAATCAAGAAATATATTGAGTTCTTCAAGTCGAAAGACCACGTAGAAATTCCGAATGTAAGCATCGTTCCAGAAAATGACCCAACTGTTTTATTTGTCGTTGCAGGAATGCAACCGCTGGTTCCTTATTTAACAGGAGAAAAACATCCACAGGGAAAAAGACTAGTTAATGTCCAAAGGTGTATCAGAACGGTAGATATCGATGGAGTCGGAGATACTTATCATCACACGATGTTCGAGATGATAGGAAATTGGTCACTTGGCGATTACTTTAAAAAAGAAGCAATAGAACTAACATTTGAATTCTTAACAAAATCCCTAAATATCCCAATTGAGAAACTCGCAGTAACTTGCTTTAAAGGAAATGATGATGTCTCAAAAGATACCGAAGCTGCAGAAGTTTGGGAGTCACTAGGAATTCCAAAAGAAAGAATTGCTTTTTTATCTGAGAACTGGTGGGGGCCAGCTGGAAAAACTGGACCATGTGGACCAAATACAGAAATGTTTTATTGGAAACCATCCTCGGAGGCTCCAAAGAAATTTGATCCAAAAGACGAAGAGAACTGGGTTGAAATTGGAAATGATGTACTCATGGCGTATAATAAAGATGCATCGGGAAAATTCATAGAACTAGAACAAAAGAATATCGATTTTGGTGGCGGAGTTGAAAGAATAATAACAGCCCTACAGGGTTATGACGACAATTACCTAACAGAAATCTGGCAACCAATAATAAAAGAAGTAGAAAAAATATCTGGCAAGAAATATGCGGATAATAAAAAAGAAATGCGAATTATAGCAGACCATATCAAAGCAGCAACATTCATGATTGCCGACGGTATAGTTCCAGGAAACTCAGAGCAAGGCTATATTTTAAGAAGATTAATCCGAAGAGCAATTCGAAACCTAAGAAAAATTGGAGTCCCAATTTTAGAAATGGATGCCACCGATGAAATCGCAAAAGTAGTAATAAAGATTTATGATGATTACGAAATTCTACAAAACAATAAAGAAAAAATCTTGAAAGAATTAAAGGCAGAAGAAGACAAATTCCAAAAAACACTAGACAAAGGACTAAAAGAGTTTGAAAAAATGTCTAAGAATAATGAGATCGATGCAAAAGAATCTTTTTTACTTTACCAATCATACGGCTTCCCAATTGAGATGATTAAAGAATTGGCCGACGAAAAAGGAATCAAGGTTGACGAAAAAGGTTTCCATAAAGAACTAACATCTCATCAGAAATTATCACAAACAGCTTCGGCAGGAAAATTCAAATCAGGTCTAGCAGACAATTCAGACCAAACAAAAAAACTCCACACAGCTTGTCACCTATTAAACCAAGCTCTAAGAGAAGTTCTAAATGATGAAAACATTTTCCAGAAAGGATCGAACATTACACCAGAAAGATTACGATTCGATTTTAATTTCGATAGAAAATTAACAGATGATGAAAAGAAAGCAATCGAAGATTTAGTTAACAAGAAGATAAAAGAAAGTTCTCCAGTAGAGATGAAAGAAATGACAGTCGATGAAGCAAAGAAGCAAGGAGCTGGCGGCGTTTTTGATTCAAAATACGGGGACAAAGTAAAAGTATATTCTATCGGAGATTTTTCAAAAGAAATTTGCGCAGGACCTCACGTAGAGAACACATCTGAAATGGGAACTTTTAAAATCAAGAAAGAAGAATCTAGTAGCTCAGGTGTTCGTAGAATAAAAGCAGTTCTAGAGTAATTATTTTCTCTTTGCCCCAATCTTATCAAGTTTCTTCAAAATTTCTTCAATACCTCGTTCAGCCTTTCGGTTAACCTTATAGTCATATTCTATTTTCAGTCTATCTTTCTGAGCATGTCTATTCTGACTCATTAAAATAATAGGTGCCTGAAGAGCAGCAATACAAGATAAAACTAAGTTCAAAAGAATAAACGGATAAGGATCCCACTCTCCAACCCAAGCGTAAACATTCACAGCCATCCAAAGTCCAAGGAATATAAGGAAACCGATAATAAAGACCCAACTTCCAGCCCACCTAGCGATCGCATCGGCAGATCTTTCTCCGTAAGTACGGGGATCGAAGAAACTAAGAAACCCACTACTGCTATCACTCTTTTTCATAAAATACCATGACAAAATCACTTTAAATATTTAGTGTAAAACAATTATTCCAAATAAATCGCAGCCATTCCCGGTTTCGCTCTCTTAGCCACATTGTTCGGATCAACCTTCTTCGGATCATTAACCGCGAAAACTTTAACATTCTTACCAAGTTTCTTTTCGTCAACCTTATCAATTTCAAAAGGCATAACATAAACATAAACATTCTTAGTATCATCTTTGATAATTTCTTTAATTCTGTCAGCAATCTTCCCATTCAAATCTCCACTAGCTTGCCCTTTTTTCAAAATCTTCTTTTCATCAATCTTAGGCCAATCACTAGCTGAAATAAATCCCTTATTGCCAGCCTTCTCCCAAAGTTCCTCAGTAATATGCGGACAAATCGGATTAAGCAATTGCAAAAACTTTTCAGCAGTTTCTTTGGAGCAACTTTTTTCAACTAAATCAAACAACTCTCGAATCTCAATCGTCGCCTTTCTGTATTCAAAATTATCATAGTAGCCACCAACATTCTTAATTGTCTTGTTTAATACGGAAAGTAATTCGTCTGAGTCCTTACTATCTTTAAAATCCTCAAAGAACTCAAATATCCTATTAACAAACCTACTAGAACCAATGATTCCCTTTTCGCTCCAATCAATATTTTTATCTGGAGAAGCTAAACTAGATAAGAAGAACCGCGCAGTATCCATTCCATATTTATTAGAAACATCTTCTGGTAAAATACAGGTTTCAGGTTTTGACTTACTCATCTTAACACCACCCTCGCCAGCTAACATTCCCTGATGGAACAACCGAACAGCGGGTTCATCAAAATCAATCAATCCCAAATCTCTCAAGAACTTTGTATAAAACCTAGAGTAAATTAAATGCATACAAGCGTGTTCAGCCCCACCAATATAAGTATCAACCGGACACCAGTACTTCACTTTCTTCGGATCAAAAATATTCTTATCATTCTTCGGATCACAATATCTCAAAAAGTACCAAGACGAATTTGCAAAAGTATCCATAGTATCACTTTCTCTTCGACCTTTACCACCACATTTAGGGCACTTCACATTCAGCCATTTCTCGTTGGTCTCCAATGGATTCCCATCGCCAAACTTAACATTCTTAGGTAATTCAATTGGTAAATCTTTTTCTGGCACAGGAACAGCCCCACACTCCTCACAATGAATAACCGGAATCGGCGTCCCCCAATATCTCTGCCTAGAAATCCCCCAATCTCTCAACTTAAAATTAGTAACCCTTCGACCAAGCCTATTATCAATTAACCATTCAGTGATATTATGCTTCGCCTTTGTATTTTCAAGCCCATCAAATTCACCAGAGTTTACCAACTTTCCAGCTTCAGTATAAGCCCGAGTCTTACTAACATCCCCAATAATTACTTGTTTAATATCAATCTTATATTTCTTAGCAAACTCCATATCCCTCTGGTCATGCGCAGGAACAGCCATTACCATCCCAGAACCATAATCAGCAACAACAAAATTACCAGCATAAACAGGAACCTTCTCACTATTCACAGGATTAATCGCATAGCTTCCAGTAAAAACTCCTTCCTTCTCTAAGTCTCCAATATCTTTTTCTGAAACAGATTTCAATTTCTTCAAAAACTTATCAACATCTTTTCTCTGCTCTGGCGTAACCAAAGAATCTAGCTTAGGATGCTGAGCTGCCACAACCACAAACGTAACTCCAAAAATCGTATCAGGCCGAGTCGTAAAAACAGGCCAGGTTTCATCATTTATAACAAAATCAATCTCAGTCCCATGCGACTTCCCAATCCAATTCTTCTGCATAGCTTTCGTCCTATCTGGCCAATTCATCTTATCCAAATTCTCATATAACTCATCCGCATACTCAGTCGTTTTCAAAAACCACTGCTTCAATTGTTTAACCTCAGCATCAGTATCATCGTGTCTCCAACATTTCCCATCAGTAACCTGCTCATTAGCCAAAACCGTATTACACTTACTACACCAATTAACAGCCGAAGTTTTCTGATAAGCCAACCCCTTTTCCATCATCTTCAAAAATATCCATTGGTCCCATTTGTAATAACTAGAATCATGAGTAGACAAAACTCTAGACCAATCGTAACTAAGTCCAATCTCTTTCATCTGTCTCATAAAATTAGGAATCGACACATTGGTATAATCATCCGGATGTTGCCCAGCTTCAATCGCCGCATTCTCCGCCGGTAAACCCAAAGAGTCATAACCCATAGGATGTAAAACATTAAACCCGCTCATTTTTTTATATCGCGCAATAATATCTCCAATAGTATAATTCCAAGCATGTCCCATGTGCAAACCGCTCCCCGATGGATAAGGAAACATCTCTAAAACATAATAAGGATTCTTGCCAGAGTCTTTAACCTCGAAAACTTTCTTCTCTTCCCAGCTGTCCTGCCACTTTTTCTCTAGCTTTTTAAAATCAACATCTACCATATTCTTCAACGATTTCCTATCTTTATAACTTTTCCTCTAGAATCACGATACATTGGCGGACCAACAATTCCCTCTCCATTAGAGCCCAATTCCACGAACTCCATCGTCCTAGCTCCGTCCGGAAATTCCCAGCAATTCAAGTTTCTCCCGTGTCCATTGTCAGAATAAAATTGTTTAACAATACCTTCATCTCTAAAAATTTCATATCCTCGCTTCATCCCCTTTGCACCCCTAAGTAGGTTTATTTGCCGTCCAAAGACATACTTCATAGAAGAGATATATTGTACAACCATTTTAAAGAGATGAACGGCCGTACTTACAAGAGTACGACAGTCAAGACTAACACTAAAACTAGAACTGAAATCTGTGTCATGCCTTTCATAAAAAAATAGAGAGATTGAAGTTTATAGACTTTTTGTAGTATGCCCCAATGGTACGAACAACTCTAATAACTAAGTTTATGCTTCTCTTTCCATAAAAGCAAAATCACAAGCTCTATCGACAATAGCAACCCAAATTCACAAAGAACGCTAGCAAACTTAATATTAAATGCCGGCAAGAACCATATAAAGATATACGTTGGAACCGTAAAAATGAAAACACTAAGCACACCCAGATGAGCCACAACCCGCTCCGCTTTGGTCTTAACCTTAGAAGTGGCAAAATAGAATATTACCGCCATCGCTAGCATATACACAAGATAATACAACCCGAAGAACTTACCCAAATATCCCCAGTGTATATATTCGATAAAAATAGTTGAACAAATCGCAGACGTCTCATAATAACTAGAAAACAAAAACATCGAAACAAAAAACACAACAGGTGCATATATTAAAGCATTCCAATAATAACCAATCTTGCTTCGATAAACAATCAAAGCAAAATAAACACCAATCGCAGGAAGAAGTACCGTAGTCGCTATCGCCAACCGTGTAAAAATATTAAACCCAGTCACACAAATCAAAAACTCATTAAGTTGATAAAATCCAAGCACAAACGATATCAAAGCAATAATCCGATTCAAATTATCCTTTGGATTCTTCAATAGGAAAAACGCTGCCAACAAAATCTCAATTATAAAAGTCGATAGCGATATATAAGGAGCGAAGCACATAATCATAAAAGATAAGATCACTATTTAAAATTAATCATCTTCCCATCAATAGCCTTAATACACTCTCATCAACAGAGATGACACCCTAAACCAATTTCTTCTTCTCAATTAAACCCTCAGAATCATTTTCTTTTTCCCAACTTAAATAGAATCAACCCGACACCAAACATTATCATTGAAGCGATTATCGTTTGTATTGTCGGCACCCAAGAGATTACACCGAATATCCCCAAGAACGCATATAAAACTATCAAGATTCCCCCAGCGGTCATTAACACACTCCCAGTATAGTCAAGTATCTTCATATCTAATTAAACATTTCAATCTATATAAGATTTATGTTCGACAATATATAACTTTTTAAACCAAAATAAATTAGGTATAATAGGTGATTAGTCACCAGACTATTTCTGGCAAAACAACATGGACCCACGAACAAGAGAACTGGCAAAAATGGTAGTAAATTACGCACTTAGTGTAAAGTCTGGCCAAAACGTGATGATCGCGGGGAGTACCGAAGATGAACCATTTATTGTAGAATTATATAAAGAGGTTCTTTTAAAAGGCGGACATCCACATTTGAAAGTCGATATCCCAGGCCTTGCACCATTCTTTTTCAAACACGCAAAAAAGCACCAAATAGAAAAGTTCCCAGAATTATTAGAACACAACGTAAAGAAGATGGATAAATATGTGAGGGTTAGTACTGAGTCGAACACAAGAGAGCTAACATCTTGTGATCCGAAGAAAATGTCTAAACGAAAATTGATAACACGTTCCATCTCAGAATATATTAGTGGCAATCCAGAAAAAATTAAATGGAGCCTGGTAGCTTATCCTTGTCAAGCTTTAGCTCAAGATGCAGAGATGTCTTTATCAGAATATGAAAATTTCGTTTATGGCGCATGTTTGCAGGATTGGAAAAAAGTTGGAAAACAAATGAATAAGGTTTTAGCAAAATTCCAGAAGGGTAAGACGGTTCATCTAATCGGCGACGGAGTTGATTTAAAATTTGATATTCACGGAGATAAAGCAAAAACAGATTTAGATGCAAATAACATTCCAATGGGTGAAGTTTTTATGGCACCAGTTAGAGAATCCATGAACGGTTGGATAAAATTCGATTATCCTGCAGTTAGAGACGGAAAGGAAGTAACAGACGTTGAACTTAAATTTGAAAACGGAAAAGTCACAGAAGCAAAAGCCTCAAAGAATGAGGATTTCTTAAAAGCAATGATAGAGATAGACGAGAATGCTTCTTATATCGGAGAATTTGGAATAGGAATGAATCCAAAAATTAATCGTTTCACAAACAATCTAGGTTTCGATGAAAAAATGGGCGGAACAATTCACTTAGCTTTAGGAATGGCATATAAGGAGAATGGCGGCGGAAACGACTCAGCTCTACATTGGGACATTGTCAAATCAATGAAGAAAGCCAAGATAGTTTTAGACGGTAAAGTTGTCCAAGAAAACGCAAAGTGGAAACTTTAAAAACCAAAATCATTTCATATTCATAAGCTCGCATAGTCTAGTGGCCAAGGATACCACCCTCTCAAGAGGTGGAGAAGTTTTTATCGATGAGATGACGACTTCACGTTCGCTTGAACACCCATTAACAATCTCCTAGAGATTTTTTTGGAGAACGGTGGTGACCCGGGTTCAAATCCCGGTGCGAGCGTTTATTTTTTTGAACCCAGTGTTTCAATTCCCTAAATACTGCCTGCAGTATTTTCGAGTCGATTGTAAATCGACGTTTGGATGCGAGCGTTTACTTTCTTAGGTTTGTTCAAATGGCCCAAAGGTCTGCAGCTTGCTGCCGAGGTGCGAGCGTTTACTTTTTAGTTATATCAACCATCTCAACTGGAATCCCAAGCTTTTCAGCCAAAGCAATTTCCTCTTTCATAAATCGCCCAAGCCCCATAGAAGTATCAGCAACAACCTTATCAAAACTACCTTCAGTCATTTCTTTCGTAAATAAATCCCGAATTTCCTCACGAGTCATTTCACCAGCTTCGGGGTGCACCTCATCAAAAACATAACCTTCCCCAAATTTTTTCTTCAACTTAGCACAAGTCCCAACAGGATCAGGGTTTCCACTAAATTTGTAAACATAATAAATTTTCATTTAATACTTTCCCCAAACTTCTCAACTATCCCAACCACTTCGTTCTTCATTCCATTTAACTTAAACTTCAATTCTTCCAATCTTCTAGCGCCCTTAATATTTTCCAATTCAATACTCTCACGCCCTTCCTCAACCTTCTTAATATCCTCTAAAAGAGCGACTGTATAATCAATCCCAAGTCCATTCTTCAATTCTTCCAATTCCACCTTCTTTCTTTCAATCAAGTCAACCTGCGCACCAATCTCAGCGCTCTTCATATTGGAGCCCGCCAATAAGTCAATAATCTTTTTCCCATTATCCCTAGAAAATTCCGAAACAAAACGTTCCTTGTAATCTTTAACAACCCGAAGTTCCCGATCGTTAGAATGCACAATATGAGTCAACCTCTTAAAATCAATAAGCCCCTTCAGTTTCTCAATTTCCTTGTTTGAATTAATATTAGCCTTAGAAATTTCATCCCTATCTTTTAAGCCAGCAATATACTCAGAACTATCTTTAATCTCATCAATATCCTTCTTCAATTTTTTCACTTTATCGTTCGCCTTACTAATTTCCTTATCCTTCATCGAAATCTCTCTTTCAACTTCCTCCGAAACAACCTTAATTTTCTCAACTTCATCCAACTTTGACCTAATCTCAACAACCTTTTTCAAATCTCCAGCTAAAGCACCCTCGAACATTCCAGCCAATCCATTATAAAATTTTCGAATCTCATTCCGAACCGCCATCATCTCATCGCCAACCAAATAAGTAGCCCTCTCATAAACTTTAGCGCTAGACCTCTCAAACGAAACAAATACCTTGCTAATCTCCCTAGAGAAATCACTTAAGTCATTCTTTGGAATACTCTTCAAATCTTTCATCAAACCCCTCACAAAATCAATATATTTATCCAACCCTTGCAAAACCAAAATCTTCGTTCTCCCATGCTCCTTTTTCTTCTCAAGATCAACCGCTTCCAAGGCCCCCAGCGTATGTCCCAAAGAAACATAAAACCTATCCAGTTTAGCAAGTATTTCTTCAACAGCAACCTTCTCTTCCCCTCTAAGACTAGATTCTTTATTAGAGACCCAATTTCCAACATCATCAAATTCAATTTTCTGAATATTGGCCTGAGGCGCAATTTTCCTCTTCCCTTTAAAAAATTCAAGTATACCCATAAATAAAAATAACACCGAGCCTATTTAACTTTTATTACACTCTAATCAACCACTAATAAACTTCCGAACTTCCACAAAAACATCATCCTTCATTTTAGGAATAAAATTAATCGCACCAGCATTCTTATGTCCACCACCCTCGACAAAAGCGTTCGGTAACTTTTCCTTCAAGGTCTCAATCAATTCGTGTGTAGAGAAATTCGCACCATCAGTAGCTCTAAAACTCATAGCAGTATTCATAACCGCAATCGAAACCAGATTCTTAACGCCAGTTTCTTTTTGTAAATTATCATGCAACAATCCAATACTTCTTCCAGGCTTAGGAAAGAAACCAAATCCAGGGAAACTTTTCTCAATCTCAATGGTCTGTAGAGTAACACCATTTCCAAGCTCCTCAATTAAAGCAGAACTCTTACCAATAGCAAGTCCTTTTTTGTCAAGCTCACGAATATGTGGCGCCATCAAAGAAACCAATTTCTTCTGCTGCTCTCTTGGTTCACCAAATAAAACACTAATGTACTCACGAGATTCCATAAACCGAACCTTAGTAGAAACAAATTCAATAACCAAAGAGATGTCTTTCAGTAATTCCTTAGTATATCCAGCACCTTCAGCAATCTTCAAATATTCATTAACCAAATCAGGATTAGCAAGATCAATTCTATCAGCAAAACCAGATAAAGCAGGTAGTTGTTCCATATTCTTAACGTCCTCATTAATAAATCTAGCAACTTCAGCACAAAGCATACCAGCACTGATATCAGCCCCGCTTTCCTCAACTAAATGCGGATTAATATTGGCAATAACCTCAGGACTAATAACATCTTCCTCAAATCCGTGATGATCAATTACGATAACATCAGAACCATGAATTTTAGCCTGTTGAATCGCCATCAAATCCTCTTGTGAAGAACCATTATCTGCAATAATTATCAAAGGCATCTTAGCTGAAAACTTAGCAACATCTCGAAGAGACATTGTAGTATCCTTAATAGAATCAGTTAACTCATAAAACGGAGCCATAGATGGAGCTCTCTTAAAATATTCCCAAGCCGCTTTAGGTGCAGAATGCTGTTTCTCAATCAAAGGAATAATAGCTCTTTCTAAAGCAAATCCAGAACAATAACCGTCAGTATCATTATGATGTCTAACAACAATCGGCCGACTTTGAATAATCGCCAAACGAATCTCCTCAGCTGCCTTAATAATCTGCGGCCTCAACTTTTCCAATATTCTATTCTGTAACATAAAATCCTCGTTAATAACCTTTGCTCGCGCCCTCTGTTGCTGAACAATCAAACCTTTAAGCATTTTCTCTTCTTCACCAACTTTCTTCTTAATGCCCAAGATATTACCCTCTAACTCACCCTGGAACTCATCAATCTTAACTTCAGCCTGAATATAATCTCCAGCATCAATCTCAGGATAAGACCTCTCGCCCGGCGAAACAAACCCCTTCAGAGACAAATTACCAGTTCCATCAACTAGTGCAAAAATAGTAGGACCACCTGTCTGAACTACCTTATCAATAAGTCCAGAGACTATTACATTCTTTTTCAAGTGTTTATCGCCAATATCCGCAACGGATATCAACTTTGCTTTTTCGTATACCATATTAAATCAGAAATCACTCAATTTGTAATCATGAGTCGGTTCTCTATTCATTTTATATAATTAATAAAACAAATAACAGTTTAAAAATCTACGCATTCGGCTCAACCTAGCATAGTTCTAATGATCATAATAGCCACAATCAAAATTAAAAGAATCAAAGCAAAAATAAAAACCAACCACCACAAAGAGTAATCAGATTCATCTTTATTACCAAGTTGAATAGTATTCAAAGAATTTTCACCGATCAATCCAGATTTTGTATTCTGCATAAAGTATGTTGGTGTATTCCAGCTGTTATCATCATCGTCATCATCGTCACTTACGCATTTTCCATCATCGCAATCTTCATCACATTCCTTAACGAACAATTCTGTCACATTATCGACACAACTTCCATCATCGCAAGTGAAATTGTGGAAAGTCCGATAAACATCATCACCAGAGCAATACCTCTCACTATAATAGTCCGCAGTGCAATTCGCATCAGTACAACATTTATCGGTTTCATTGTTTTCAGAAGAACAGCTAATGTTCCTAGTTTCAATATAAACTTTACCATCAAAATCTCCACAGCTATTATTATCATACTCAGTCAGAGTCCTTTCTTGAGTTGTCAAATTATTTATACAAATACTAGTATTAATCCACTCACTAGACTCATTCATAATTTCCGGAACACAGCTATCACAATCACTATCATCATCATCAACATAACTGTCACAATCATTATCTAAACCATCATCACAAATTTCATCTACAGGAACACAGCTATCACAATCCTCATCAGCTTCACCATCACAATCATTATCTAAACCATCATCACAAATTTCAATTCCAGGGCCAACATCACCAACACAGTTTCCGAAATCACCCCAAACACCATCATCACAAGTTTTTTCTTTTACTCCATATTCACAAACCCCAATATCTGTCTGTCCACATTGAGCTGTTTCAACGTCCCCATCATCACATTCGTCAGTTTCACCACATTCGTAGTAAAGGTGGTAAGCATCATTGTGGGTAGTTACAGTTGTAATAAAACTAGAAACAGTTGAACTAACAAGGTATGCTTCATCGTTCCCAGCATTTCCGAATACTGCAGATCCACTGTTCCACCTTTCATAAGGAGACCAATCCCCATTCTTAATTTCAGTAAATTCACCATTCTCAATTGTTATAAATCCATCAATAGCTTCCTTATTCTGGTTATTATAGTTGGCATGAGATCCGTAAAGTAAAACCACTAATTTATTACCCTCTCTTTGAATAGCCAATCCAGGAACATTTTTATTTAGTCCGTTATCAGCATCTTCTAAAGAAATCCACTGCCCTACGTTATAATAAGTAGAATCCTCTCCAATAAAAATCTTTTCAGAAACGTCTCCATTAAACCAATTTTCCCAAGCATTAAAGTTCACCTTAAATCTACATTCATCATCATCAACATCTTGACAACCTTCATTTACATAACCGTCACAGTCGTCGTCATAATTAGTTGAACAATCTTCATCAGCTCCAGGGTTTACATTATAATCATTATCATCACAGTCATTATCTTTATCGTAACCATCTTCATCTTCGTCATTCGATTCAGCAGAACAACATCTTGCATAACAAACAGAATCACCACTTGATCGGTCCTCTTGACAATACCAGCCGTTATTAATAGGGTAATTATTATCCTGGTCATCATGGTTCCCAGCTCTATCACGGAAACCACCACTCGTCAAATAAGTTCCTGCATCACAAAATACTTCAGTACCATATTCAAGATTTCCTTTAACTTCTTTAGTCTCACAAGTCATTTCATAATCATCTTCAGCTTCCCCACAGATAGCGTAACATTTTGTACCTTCGTCCCCAGTATAAGATTCACCATCTTTACAATACCAACCGTTTTCCTTAGGATAAGACTCATCTTGATCGTTATCATTTTTCCACTCAATTCCGAATCCTCCACCAAAAATAGACTCTTCATCTTCACATTCAACAAAACGACCGTGACTTTGTTTGCTGTTATCAATAACTAAATTTGTAGAAATTAAATCAGAATCCCAACAAACAGCATAACACTCAGAGTGAGCATCTGAATTATCCTCTTGACAATACCAACCGTTTTCCTTAGGATAAGATGCGTCCTGATCATCATCAATACTAGACCTATCAGCGAATCCTCCACCAGTTACAGTATACCCAGTAGGACAATCAACCTGAATCCCACTATCTTGAGCACCAGTTACAGATACAACCTTAAAAATATCAGAATCTGCAGAAACTAAACTTAACAAAAATATCATAGATAAAATCAGTACGAGAAACTTTCCCTTTCCGAGGATATTTGCGTTTTCCATCTTAAGTAATCACAAAACTCTTTCCCCTAAGGTCAAAATATAACAAATAATTCGTTTATAAGAATTATAACACTACAATATATATATTACAGTATATACTTATTCGCCTTTAAATTCTCCAACGATCTCCAAAATCTTTGCGCCATATTCAATCAACTTCGCAGGCCCAACACCCTTAACCCGAGCCAACTCATCAGCATCCGCAGGTTTCGCCCGAGCAATATCATCAATCACGGCATTACTAAGAACGAGGTAAGCGGGAACAGCTTTCTCTTCGCTAACAACACTCCTCCAACTCATTAACTCCCCCCGAAGATCCTGATCAATATTCTCCGTCTCCATCGGACCCTCAAAAGTTTTCTGCACTTTCCCAGGTATACCCATTCGCATCATCTCATCATTAATATAATAACTAGGTTTCTTTCCAGAATAAGTCACATACAAAATTTCCTTCGCCCGCGAAATCGCAACATAAAACAATCGCCTCTCTTCTTCCTCTCTATCATAATCATCCATCTTCACCATTTCAATCGCCGGATGATCAGAGGCCTTACATGGAAAATTCTGCTCATTAGAACCAATCACAAAAACCTTCTTCGCCTCAAGCCCCTTAATCGCATGAATAGTCGCCAGGGTCACATCACCCTCAGCAGCATCTTGAGGATTCCGAACTTCATCGGTCTTAACAACATGACTAATTCCCTTAGCCTTCATCAACTGCGACAGCTCCATCAACTGCCGATTTGTCCTAGCTAAAACAAAAATCTCACCATTTGGGACATTGCCATCGAGAATATTTCTAATCACAAATGCTCGCTCGGCCTCTTCATTCTCAAAATCCAAAATTCGAATCCGAACATTTTCAAATTCATTATGATGCTCAAGATCAGGCAAACCCATTTCAGTAATAGAGTGATTCATAAATTCAACAATTTCTCTCGCACTTCGGTAATTCTTTGTCAAATGTACAACTTTAGCATCACCATGATCCTTTTCAAAGTCCAAAATATAATTTATACTAGAACCCCTCCAGCCAAAGATAGACTGCCTAGGATCCCCGACAGCAAATAAATTCTTTGGCTTAAGTAAATTCAATAAATCAATCTGCATCGCATTAACATCCTGGTACTCATCAACCAAGACATGTTCAAATTCCGGAATATACTCATTATATTCTTTTAGAAATTTAATCGCATCAATAATCTGATCACTATAATCTCGCAAACCCTGCGTCGACATATGATCTTTCAAGTACTGAGTAATCTGATAAATCCTCTGAGCATTATGCTTGTTTTTCATATCAACATCTTTAGAAAAATCATAAGTCTCCTGTCCACTCACCTTAAAATAATCCATCACTGAAAAACAATCGTTCATAAAACTATTCGCCATCTGCGTCCCAGTTTTGAACTTTCTTTGTTGCAAAGTAAAATAACCGCCAATAGCGTCTTCCATTGAAAGCCCTAGATTAGCTAAAGCCATATTCATAGCCAAAATTTTATCCTGATAACCCTGAACTCGAATTGGCCGACCATAAATAATATCCCCGTGCTTTCTTAAAATCCTCTCGCAAAACGAATTAAAAGTATGAACCAAAACACCATTAACACCCAACTCATAAAGTCGTTTCTCCATTTCCTCCCGAGCCTTCCGAGTAAAAGTAATCGCTAAAATTTTCGAAGGGTCAATACCTTTATACTTAACCAAAAACTCAATCCTCTTAGTCAAAACGGTTGTCTTCCCAGAACCAGCCCCGGCAACACAAAGTAAATTCGGACTCTTTGAGATAATTGCCTTTTTTTGTTCGTCATTAAACTTTTCTAAAAAACCACCCATAGCTTCAAACTGAATTCTATCTTCATCACTAATTTTAGTCTTAACAAACTCAATCTTCGATGCTAACTTCTTAGAAGGTAAAGTCGGTCGAGTAATTTCGTTCCGCCCTTTAATCGTAAGAGACAAGACTTTTACAAACCGATTATAATCCGATGTAATCATCTCAATCATTCCATTCGCAACCAGTTTGTCTACCTCTCTATAAATCCGATCCTTATCCCAATTCAAACTATCAAAATTATCCAGCTCATCAAGCCGATTCTTAGTTACAGACTTATTACTATAACCACCCATCAAAAAATCCGCCAACAAATTCTTACCAACCTGAAACGGCAACTCCATCAACGCTTTAAGTATATGCAAATAATCCAAATCCTCTTCCATTAAAAAAAGACCAATCACAAGCTTTTAAGTTTTATTGGGATGATAAAATCATTTGCGCTTCGTTATTATCTTCTCTCAATTCTAAAACATTATCTTTATTATCAACAATAAAATCAATCCTTTCAATATTTTTAGATGGCAATTTAACACCGGTGGTTCTCAAGGTTCGACCATAGCCAATTCCAATTTCGCCAAAATCCATGTCTTGAATAAATTCTCCGTCGGCAAAAATACTCAAATTAATACTTTCAATTCCAATTAAACCCTCGTTTAAAATAGTTACATTAAAATCCAAGTAGCGTCCTCTCTTAATCGCTTCAACATTTGTTATTGCAGCATCCGGTGCAGCTTCAATAGAGTACAAATAATTAATTAACATAACCATTTCCTCACTAATTCTTTGATCACATTTAGAAATATTATACATTGTATTTTTCGGGTCCATTGAATGATCAAACCCAAAAACATGACAGAGTTCATGAAGCTCAACAACTGGATAATCACACCGAGGATCATTATACAATAAAATTTCTCCCTTCTCAATTGTCTTAAAGACGCTAGCATTAATTATTCTAGATGGCCCACCTTCCCCTGCCGCATAAAGATTTTCGCCCAACGGGATATGATCATCAGAACACTTAACTTCAATATCAGCATCACTACGAACCCCATGAAAAGAAATAATTCCCATTTCCTCAGCAAATATATTAAAGGCCCTGGTCATCGCGCTTCTCCGAACATCAGTACAGTTATCACTTATAGAATACGAAATAGCATTGTGATTAAACCTCAAGTTATCAGCGAATACTGGAATCGCCCCATTGTAAATTATACCAGTAGACTCAGGCGCAATGTCAACCGTTTTTAACTCAACAGGATTCCCAGGCAAACTTTGATAAAAAAACGCAACCGAAAAAACAAGCATAGCCAAAAGCACCATCACCGCAATTATCTTCCCTATCATAAATCATACAACAAAAACGCCTATTTATTCTTTCCCATAACTTTCTCAATCTCAGAAACACTCTTCGATCCAATCAACCCAAACCTCAACGCTTTCGCATTCTTCAAACCCTTCGTAAAATTCATCGCCTGAAATTTCATCTGCCGAAAAAACAGACTATATTTCTTAGCGAGTTTAATATAGTCCATAAAACCGACATTGGAATTCTTACCAGTCAGCCTAGCAAAAACTCCAGGGTCCCCAATTGCCGCCCTCCCAATAAATACAAAATCAAAATCTTTCAAAATCTTATCAGCATTATCTTCATTAACATTTCCAGAAAAAATAATAGGAACACTAACAGTCTTCTTTAGTTTTAATGCAAAATCATAATCAACATCACCGCCATATCCTTGTCCAAAGGTTCTAGCATGAATTCCAATCGCATCAATACCAATCTTCTCGGCCATTTTAGCAATTTCAATCGCCTTATCAGATTTTCTCAACTTAATCGTCACAGGTTTCTTAGTCGCTGCCCTAATCGTTTTCAATATATTCCCAATAGAATCCAAATCCTCGTGCATAAAAGCACCATGCCTAAGTCGCCTCGACAATTTTGACGGACATCCCAAATTAAAATCCCAAAGCGAAACTTTTGAATTATATTTCTTAATAAAACTAGAAATCCCACGAGTATTATTTCCAAACAACTGCACCGCCGGTTTATCATCCAAATTCATTTTATGCTTCGATAGAGGTGAAACCATTCCCGTATAAGTCAACCCACAACCAGCCTTCTTACAAAGTAAACGAAACGCAATATCATTAGGCTCAAGCATCGGCGCCAACAAAAACCTATTCTTAAGTTTCAAGTTTCCAATCTTCATAATTATGAATTACTTTAATATTATTTAAGATTTCCCAATCTCATTTCCAACCCAGATTCAATTCCCCTCTCAATATCTTCTCTCATTATCGGCAATCTAGAATCCACATTCACAATAGCGCCATTTTGAACAGCCCCAGTGGCGAACTCCCTTCTTAAGATATCAATATATTCATCCAAAGAAGCACTCACAAAATCCCGTGCTGCAACAACTTTCATATTTGGCTGTACACCTGAAACATCTTCTTTGTCAAAATATTTGGCAAGAACAAAATCTCCTCCACCAGTTTTTACCCCAGACAACCCTCTATTCTTTTCAGTATCATAGTAATTAACGAGAAGCGCAATCATATTGGCATTTACCGCCCTGCTAACATCAGGCGAGAAATTCTCAAATCTATATTCGGGTTTTGGACAATAAACCCCATGTTTCCCTTCATTGACCGCAACACACATTGCATCCTCTATATATTCAGAAGCATAAATCTCATGACCAAATTCCTCCGCATTAAAGTAAGCAAGTGGATTTGCCATAAAATTAGGGTCAATCTCAGAAAGTCTTTGGAGATTCTCAAATTCCTTTTTTACCCTCCCCATCGGCGTCTTCGGCTGATTTATCGATACTGCAATCTGAGATTTATCCTCAAGAGTAGCAAGGTAAATAAGTTGCATGTTACCATAGTTAATAAAAGAAACCTTGGCATCTTCACGCTGATTTAATTCCACATTCGGTAATTGATGTAAAATAGAATCAGGATTACAACTGCTAAATGCAGAAGATAGTGCCCAGGCAAGTTTATCATGAGGTTTTTGATTATGTTCTAGAACGTAAGCCATATCATTCTCTGTATATTGAGAAGGAGTTTTATGTTCAACTTTTGAATTCGCAGTTTGAAAGAAAGGCATCGGACCGCAAGGAAACAGATGCTCGCCATAAAGAATTCCGTCAGTCATCTTAATAATCATGCCCCGGACATAATTTATATCCACCATCCACCAACTTTTTCAAATCTTCAACACTTTTTGCCATTTCATCAGGAATAGAATTTGGTAAATCAGTTCGTCCAACAATTTCTTTATCAAAAATCGTATCTCCAGAAAACAATAACTTCCGTTCTTCATCCAAAAACGCAACACTACCACGAGTATGACCAGGAACTTTCAAAACCTTCATACCAGAAATTTCATCAGGTAAAGCTTTTGCATTCCTCAAAATTTCATCAGATTTCGCAGAAATATCATTAAAGAAAAAATCCTTCGGCGAACTATTATAATTCTCAATAGCAACTTCGCTCGCGTAAACCTCAGCATTAGGAAATAAATTAACATTTCCCGCATGATCAAAATGTAAATGTGTCAAAAGAACTTTCTTAACTTCGCCAACCGGAACAATTTTCTCAATCTCAGTTTTAATATTTAAGCTATCAACGGCGTCACTGGTATCAATAACGATAAATTCAGGTTTCAAAATAACATAAACATTCCCGTTTCCCAAAATCTTGTAGATATCCTTTGTGATTTCCATAATCAGTTAAACTTTTAAGCACTTTTAGAGTTTTTCATTCATGCACTACCACATCATATTAACAGAAAAATGCAATCTCAATTGTAGATATTGCTATGAAAAATCAATGAAAGAATTCGACAACGGCCTAGAGGAAAAATTTGAATTCGATTTTTCAGATCCATGTATTTCACAGGTTAAAGTTGATGAACTGAAATTATTCATCGAAAAAGACAAGGAAGCAGTTATAATTTTCTACGGCGGTGAACCCTTATTACAAATAGATAAGATAAAAGAAATCATGGACAACATTGACATCCCATTCAGAATGCAAACAAACGGTATACTACTACATTTGCTTGAACCAAAATATTTAAACCGAATCGATAAAATTCTAGTCTCATTAGATGGAAACGAAGAAGTCACAGACAAATATAGAGGTAAGGGAACTTATCAAAAAGTGATGTCTAATATAGATACAATGAAACAGAACGGATACGACGGCGAATTAATCGCAAGAATGACAGTAGCCCAAGACAATCCAGATGTCTACACAAACGTATTATCACTAATCGAAGCAGGGTTTACATCAGTCCACTGGCAACTAGACGTCGGTTTTTACAAAGAAGATTACGATAAAGCCAAAATAGAAAATTTCTTCAAAGATTATAATAAATCAGTTTCAAAGCTAATCGAATATTGGGTAGTCGAGATTCAGAAGGGCAACGTCTTAAAATTATATCCATTCATAGGAATCGTAGATTCAATCCTTAAAGAAGAGCCGACAAAAATTCGATGTGGCGCAGGTCATTCAGGCTACGCAATATCAACATCGGGGAAAGTTGTTGCATGTCCAATAATGAACAACATTGAAAGCTTTAAGGCCGGAAATCTAAAAACAAATCCTTGTGATCTTAAGAAATTCGAAATGAACGAGTGCGAAAATTGCGACACCCTAGATCTCTGTGGCGGCCGATGTATGTACTGGAGAAAAGCCGGACTCTGGCCAGAAGAGGGAAGTAAGATGGTCTGCGACTCAATAAAACACTACATTAAAGATATCCAATTACTAATGCCAAAAATCACAGACGCAATCATCGCCGAAAAAATAAAACAATCAGACTTTAATTACGAAAAATACTTCGGCCCAGAAATAATTCCTTAAAACCATTTCTTAACAGTATACTCAAAAACCTTATCGTAAGGAATAAACCAACTCACAACACTTTTCCTCGGTGCTCGTTCCATTATCTTTCTAAATAACCGAATAGAATTCCCATGAGCCGAAATAGCAACATTAACCTTATTCTTCCGCATATATTTCTTCAACCATTTGATAAAACTTTTAACTCTTTTCTCAACATCTCTAAATGATTCTCCGCCAGGCGCCGCAACTTTATATCCCCGATGAATCGCTTTGTATTCCTCTTGTCCCAAAAACTCCTCAACCTTCTCTCTCAGCTTAGGCTCAAGGTTCTCAATCGCATCTCCATGAACTCTCAAATCATAACTCTGTTCTCCAATCCTATCAATAAACTGCTCATGCGTCGTTCCCTGCAAGTCTCCATAGCTACGTTCAATCATCCTGTCATCTTCCAAAACAATCTTGCATTCAGGATGAGATTCTAAAACAGGTTTCAATGTATCTTTAGATCTAGACAAATGTGTTCTAATAGCAACTTCGAATTTTTTACCCTTAAGTTTCTTCGCAATAATCCTAGCATGCTTCCGACCCTCATCAGTCAATTTCGCATCCATAGTCCCAGTAAAACGACCGTCCCGATTAAAAGTCGTCTTTCCATGTCTAAATAAATAAATCTTATACTCACCTTTTTTCATAATAAACTAAGCTAACTACGGTATAAAAACATTTTTATAACAGGACGACTTTAACGGGATATGTTAACTAAGTGGATTATTGTTGGTGTATTGATTCTGATTGGATTCTGGTATCTCAAGTTTGAACACCACGCACATAAAATAAAAGCTGTAGTAATTCTCTTAATAGTTGGACTAATTTATTTCTCAATGATGGGCATGTTTTCATCAGAACAAATAGACATAACATCGCCGCGAGGAGTCGTCAGCGCAGTATATGTCTACTTTGGATGGATAGGACAGACAGCGGGCAACCTCTGGGACATAGGAGTCGATACAACGCACATGGTGGGAAACGCAATCAAATTAGATGATGACAAAGATAATAAGGACAGAAGATAATTTTAAATAAGGATTCTATATCATTTTATTATGCCGCCTTGGCTCAGTTGATAGAGCGCGTCATTGGTAATGACGAGGTCCTGGGTTTGATCCCCAGAGGTGGCTTATTTTAGTCAATGATTTCTACTATCCAAAATCTTATAAATCCATCAATCGCAATTATTTTATGGAAAACGAAGAAATAAATTTTGAAGAAAAATACAACGAGTTAGCACAAAAACACAGCTTGCCCGAATTCGAAAAAATCGCAGAAGACTTCGATATAGAGAAAATTCAAGATAAGGAATCAATATTTCTAATTAGAGAAGTGAGAAGAGCTATAAACGAAAAAATCGCAGCATATATCCACTTATTTGAAACTCTGATCAACCCATCAGCCCCACCAATGTTCGTATTCTCAATTCTAAGAAACATATCACAAGAAGACAAGGAAACAATCAAGAAAATATACAAAGCCATATCAAGAACACAAATAGAAGTAATGAAACTCGACACGGTCTACAAAGAAGAGGAAGAAATAAAATTCATCAACGAGACATTTATCATCTGGCAAGAATTAAAGCCGATAATTTACAAATTAATCGAAAGATTTGAATCTAGTTTTGACGAAGACGACACATCCAAAAAAAGAAGTTATTTCGGATAATTAACCACAAATTTCTTCTATAGGAATCTGAGTCGTACCAAAGGAACATCGAGAATTCTCATCAACATTATCGCTTACTAAAAAATCAATCGAAAATAATTTATTCCCACCAGCTGTAATATTCTGTGAAAGAGTTTCAGAATCCAGTTCATTATCAGAACTATCGACTAGGGCATACGTTATCTCAAAATCTCCAGAGAAATCATTATCATGATTATAAACTTCAACAGAACAAATCGCAGATAAACTAACACAATCATCGCCATCCCATTCTTGACACGTAATATTTTCTTCAAAATTTCTAAGAGAATAAGAAAGCCTTTTCAAACTACAGCCATGGCTTGCAACACTACTTCCTCCACCAGAAACGCTAGAAACTTCAGACCCACCGCCATCAGAACCTCCACCTATTCCAGTATCACCATCAACATTAGAGACAAAAAGTTCTCCAGAAAAAACCTGATCATAAAAATCCGCTTGTAAAATATCATTGCCAAAAACAAAAAATATTCCGCCAATAAAAACCAAAATAATAGCAAACACAATAAATAAAATATTCACCTTCTTCATACCTTTAAACAGCCTCAGAACTTTATAAGTTTATTGAGTCAGAAATCCCAAATCAATCTCAAAAGCGACAGCGGGAAATTTTACCTTCCAATTTTTTAGAACCCGCGGAGCAATTTCCCCAATGAATCCAATATCTTTCCCATTAACCACAATCTTCCCACACCGACCAATAATATAATTCGAATCATCAACATTCTCAATTGAATACTCAACGTCCAACATCTTAAACAAATAATCCAAAACCTGTTTCATCTCAGTAAAAGTAATATTCTCATCAATCATCAAACTAGCCAGACTTTCACTTTCTATAACGCCAGTCTCAGATTCCCCAGAGATATCTCTACTAAACACTCGGCCCATTTCAAAAGTCTTCTGTGGATAAGCAGCGTCAGAATTCTCACCAGCAATCTGCATTAAGTTCGTCAAAATATCGATTCTCAAAACATCCCGCTCAGTCTTACTCTCCTCAACTTCAATAAAATCATTAAATTCATAATGCATCCTCTTCACATTTTTCTTAGTAGTCAAGTGAAAACTAGAAGTTTCTAATAAGCCCAGTCCGGCCATGACGTTTCCAATTAGCCTTTTTGTTTTATCAACAGGATTTTCATAAGCAATAGTCGATATCTCAGGAATAATAGGCTCGAAATTATCATAACCATAAGCAATCGCAACTTCTTCAGTCAAATCAATCCAATGTAAAATATCAGTTCTATAGGCCGGAATTAAAGCAACCTTTTTCTTGTCATCATAACCAACACCCATACGAGCAAAATAATTCCTAATTTCTTTTTCTGTCAAACTAATTCCCAAAGTCTTCTCAATATCCTCAATCTTAAAATTCAATTCAGTCGGCGACATATCAGGTGATCTAAAATTCCCATCCTTCCCATCCTTAATTTCCATAGCGTAAACCTTGCCACCCATCCCGCTCAAAGTAGCTACAATAATATTGATAATCTTTTTCAGATAAACTAGATTATGTCCAGAGCATTCAATAAAGATTTCCTTAGTACTATCATCAATTCGCCCAGTCTTCTCTGAATTAATAATCGGTGGCATACTTAAAATCTCATCATTGGCATCAATAAAAATCGGGAACACATCCACATCCTTCAATAAATCAGCATACTCTCTTCCGGCAGGATGACCCCGTAAAATTTGCCGCCCAGTCATTTCAGCTCTAGCTTCTAATGGTAAAAACTTAATATCCTCAGGCTTTTTCGCAATAAACCGAATTGGCAATTTAATCTTATCAAGGGGATAAATTCCAATTGCAGCCTTCCGTCTTTTTCGCCCTAAAGAATTATGCAACTTCTCCTGAATATCGACAACCTCTTTAATTCTCTCGTCATTAAATTTCAAACCTTTGACAATCGCACAAACAGTATGTGGCCGAACTTCCTTGACAGATTTATCAATTGTTACAACAAAATCATTTTCTGGGTCCTTAACTTTAAACTCCGCAATTTTACCTTTCCCGTTAAACTGATTAACAGCTCGAGCAAAATTACCCATAGATAATAAATCTGGTCTATTTGGAAAAATTTCAACTGAAACTTCCTCTTCAGTAACTTCCTCAATCGGCGTCCCCATATCGGTAATTTTCTTTTCCAGCTCAGCGGTAACTTTTCCAACTTTCTTTTCAAATTCCTTACGGTCAACAGTTAGTATTGTCATTAGTTATTTTCTCCCAATTTTATTTTAAATCCCAGATGCATCTTGCCGTCCTGCATAGATCTATCCATAAACTCTCCACCGCAATTCAGTATGGTTTTCTTAGAACCAATATTATCTTCATCGCAACCAACCACAACAGAATTAATACCTCTTCCTTTACATTCTTCTAATGCAAGTTTTAACATTCCAGTAGCATATCCCTTTCTTCGCTCTGTTGGTCTAACTGAATATCCAACATGACCATTCCAAGATTCTTTCAAATAATCATTCAGATAATGCCTTAAGTCTACCATTCCAACTATTTTATCATCCTCTTCCCTTATCGCAAAATATGCAGTTGCTGGTACATGTTCTTTAGGAACATTAATATCATTATGACAATCCTTTTTTTGCTGGATCCAATCACCGTAGTTTTCAGCCTTATTTAATCCACTATCTCCATCTGTCCCAGAGCCGTCCCCTATTAATTCTGCTATAAATTTCATTGCATCTTTCTCTCTCTTTTCACTCGGAAACTCTAATTTTATTGTCATCAGTCTTTCCTCCAGAACTTCATTTCTCTAAGTTTATTTAAATCGTTCTTATACATATCCCGCAAATCATTAATTTTAAAGAACTCCATAATAATTCTATCGAATCCAGGACCCCAAGCTAAAACAGGAATATGTTTTCCAAACATCGGAATCGTAACCTCGGGCCTAAACATTCCAGCACCACCAAGCTCAATCCATTTCTTATGAACAGGGTGAAACGCATCAATCTCTAGCGAGGGTTCTGTATACGCGAAGTAAGCAGGACGAAGCCTAATTTTATCATAACCCATCTTACTAAAGAACTGTTTCAAATATCCAAGCAGCTGTCTGAAGTTCGCGTTCTCATCAATCACAATTCCCTCAGTCTGATTAAATTCAAATCCATGCGACCAGTCCACAGTCTCATTTCTAAAACATTTACCAAGTGCAAAATACTTTGCAGGAAATTCTTTATTCTTCCCAATCTCCATTAACTTCCGAGCAGAAAGAGCAGTTGTGTGTGTCCTAAGCAAAACCTTTTTCGCATTATTTTCATCCCACTTGTACTGCCAACCTTTACTACCATCAACACCACCTTCATGCGCTTTTTTAACTTGCTCCAAAATAGGATGAATCTTCTTCTTCTCACCCTCTAATAACTTACCTTCCATATCCTTCAAATAAAAAGTATCTTGCATCTCTCGAACAGGATGATCCTGCGCAGTAAACAAACTATCAAAAACCCAGAATCCAGTTTCAACCATATTCCCGCTCATCTGCTTAAATCCCATATCTGTCCAAATCGACTTGGCATAATCAGTCGCTTGATTAGTAAAATGTCTCTTCCCTCCATAAACTCGTGGAACAGGCGAACTCAAATCATAACGTCTAAATTTCTTCCCCTTCCAAGTATTCTGTTTCAAAATCTTCGGAGTCAAAGCTTCAATCATATCCTCTCCCAAGTTCATCTTAGAAATTTTCAATCCCAAATCGGTCAACTTAACATTAGTGGATTTCTGAATTTCAATTTCAACAATATCTTTTCTCTTCTCCAAGGTCGCAAGCGCCAACTTGTCCAAATCCGCAACCGCATCAAAATCCAACGGCAATTTTTCCATAAATAATTCTTCAATCATCTTCTTCGTAACTTCTTCGGGTTTCGCATTCAAAGTTAACTTACCTTGCTCAATTCCGACCAAAGCCTTTTTCTTCAAAGCACCAAGAGCACTCTTCGCCTCGTTATCATTCAAACCACAGGCGTTCTTAATCTCACCAATAGGCACACTACCCTTCTCAGCAAGCTTATTCAACAAAACCCGCTCAGGCAACTCCTTTTTCAAATAATTAACACCAAGAATTCCAAGAATCACAACCTTCTTCTCATTACTATCAGATTCCACCAAGCCTTTAGTTTTCAAAAATCCAACAGCTCTCAGCGTAGTTGTTTTATCCAAATTAGATTCTTTTGAAACATCATCAACATCTAAAAAATCTCCAGATAAATTCGGCAGAACAGAACGTTCCATAGGTGAAAGCGATTCAATAATTAACTTTTCTTCCATAATAACATATACATTAAAGCATTTTTAAGGTTTAGTAAAGCATCTTGTGGATATCACCAAGGTGGTTCAAGTGCTTTTTCTTGGCAGCTTTAAAATCAGGACTATCATCACTAAGAATTTTAGCAACTTCCTGCCCGGCGATAATCTTCGGCGTCACAACATAATCAGCCCCAGCCTTATATAAACTCAAAGTTTCACTAATTCTAGAACCATTCACAACAATCTTCAATCTTGGAGATATCCTCTTAAGTTTCTTAATTAAATACAAAGTCTCTTCGTAATTAGGAATGGTAGAAATAACCAATTTTAATTTCTTAATATTAACATTATCCAAAAGCTCAGGACTAGTAATATCACCATAAATACAAGAAATCTTTTTATTTTTCAGAACATTAATTATTTCAGGATTATAATCAATAACCAATAATTTATCTTTTTTAACCAATAATTCTTCCATTAAAGCCCCACCCATTCTATGCGAACCAATCATTAAAATTTCTTTATCTTCAGCATCACTATAATGTAAGCTCTCTTTTGTCGGCAAGAATCTCAAGAGCGCAACAGGATATTTCAAAAATTTATAAATCTGATCCTTGAAATCAATAAAGTACGGAGTCACTGACATCGTGATAATTGTAGCCAAAATCACCGTAGAGAAAATCGACATATCCAAAGCCCCAAGCGAAACACCGATAGCTCCAATTATCAAAGAGAACTCAGACAACTGAGCAAGTGAAATTGAAGTCAGGAAACTCGTCCTAGAATGATAACCGGTCGATCTCAAAAGAATCACAGTAATTATAGGTTTAACAATAAAAGCTCCAATCAAAAGAGCCCAGAATAAAACCATATGCTCCCCAATACCAGCGAAAACGATCTGCATTCCAAGAGCAACGAAAAACAATATAGCAAAGAAATCCCTTAGTGGAGAAATCCTGGATTCAAGCTCAATCTTAAACGGCGAATTAGCTAAAGAAACACCGGCAATAAAAGCTCCAATTACAATTGACAACTCAGAAACGTAAGCCAATATAATAAAGAAAAACAAGACAGCCAAAGAACACAAGAACAACAACTCATTCGATCGAGCAGCAAACTTAAACAATTTATTCAAAACGAAATTCTGTAATACAACAGCAATACCCAATATTATCAAAAGCTTAGCGAAAGCAACACTAATTGGAACGATAGCAAATCCACCAGTCGTGAAAATCACAATCGCAATAATTGCAATTAAATCTTGTAACAATAAAATACCCAGAACCAAACGACCGTGTAACGTAACCAGCTCACCACGATCAGCTAACAGTTTAATATCAACCATCGTAGAACCGAACGCCAAAATTATACCAATATAAGCAGCCTGTAATGGAGCCAAGTCTAAAAATCCAGCAAGCGCATAAGTAATCCCAAAGATTACACCAACTTGCAAGAATCCGATAATCGCAATTCTCTTTAGTCCAGCTTCCTGAATCTTTCTAAAACTAATTTCCAGTCCAGCCGTAAATAACAAGAACGCGATACCAATTTCAGAGAAAGCATAAATTAAATCCAAGTTTCTAACATATCCCAAAACAAGGGGACCAATTATCAAACCAGTCAAAACATAAGCAGGAATCAGGGGTTGTTTGAATATCTTCGCGATAAAAGCCAAAGCAGCAGCAACAATTAAGATTAAAGCGATATCAAATATTATAGCCTCACCAGCTGGCAAATGACTAATATGATTACCAATTCCACCCATCACATCTACAGCATAGCCAGTTATCCCCACCATCTTAATTTAATCACACTAAATATCTTTATAAAAGTTCTCAAAACATAACGCTGTCACTAACTTGCGAACTACTCATCCCAAAACTAAAAGCAACGGATTTCCGACTTTTTTCATCAATCAAATCAGATTTCTTAGAAGCTAAACTCGCAATCTTAATCTTACAAAAAGCCTTTCGGCAAATTTTCACATTCTGAATAATTCTCTCAATTCTCAAAGCCTTCTTCTTGCCTTTAAGCGAAGAAACCTCACCCAAGTCCACAACAATTGCAACACCTCTCTCTTTCATCATTTTCGCAACAACGTGATTAATCCCAGAATCCCTCTGCTTCAAACTATCCTTCTTATCCCCACGTTCAGGCGAAACCAAATAATCAATCTTCAAAGTCTCAATCGCTCTCCGATTAAAAGCATCGTCTCCGCCAATAAGCCCGACCTTTCCAGCAAACTTCTTGTCTTTCAACGAAGCAATAATATTTCGTGCTTCTTTTTCACTAGTTTCAATCAAATACCCATCACAACCTTCAGAAATATCTGCCTTGGTCTTAATCTTCTTTAAGCAAATAGAATCTTCACTTTTGAATAAATTCAGGTCTTTCATTTAATCACAGTCCCAATAAATTTCTTCTTTCTGATAATATTATCAATAGCAGTCAAAGACCCAACAATATAGGCCACAATTCTCTTCTTCTTGATTTCCTTCGCCGCAACCTGATCCAAAACAAAATGCTGCCCAGCCTCGTAATCCATTCCATTGCTCAACTTCAAAAAATTATCCCATGAAATCTTAGAAATAAACTTAGCCTTTTTGTTTGTTGTTGGATCATCACTGTACAGGCCCTGAACATTTGTTAAATTAATAAAAGGACATTTCAAATATCCAGCCAACTTAGCCGCTGTCCCATCTGAAGTATTTTTCGCTCTCCATCGAAGCGCACCACAAAAAACAATGTGGTTCTTCCCAAGCAAATTTTTAACATCGACCATATTCAAAGGAATATCTTCATTGGCCGACTTCCCGAAAAACCTCGCCATAAATCCAGCATGAAGTCTCGTCACAGCAATTCCTTCAATTGATTGCTTCTTTGTACTTTTACCCATTTTCCTTAAAGCCGAAATATATTTCCGAGCCGTAATCCCGCCACCAGTCACAACCACAAACCTATGCGACGGATGAGAATCTATCAATTCTTTAAATCGCTCAAGAAACCTATCATCAACAGAATCTGGCACAATCCGTGACCCGCCAAGACTAATCACCCATGTCTTTTTCATAATAAATCAAGATAAACTTATTATTTAAAATTAACCTACAACAACTTTAATAATTAAGTAACCATAGAAGTATATGCTAAAATATGCTTTTGACGAACAACTTATCAAGGGGTTAATCAAATCAAGACCGAACAGATTCATAATGATGGTCGAAATTAACGGCAAGGTAGAAAAGTGCCACTGTCCATCAACCGGAAGAATCGGAAACATAGAATTCAAAGATATTCCATGCTTATTACCAAAATCAAACAACAGTGCAAGAAAAACAGGATATACGGTCGAAGCAATAATTCCCGACAAAAAAACAATAGTGGGAATTAACCAAACAAAAGCAAACAGCTACATGAATTTCTTCTTCGAAAATAATCTCTTAAAAAAAATAATCAACGTCAAGGAAATCAAAAGAGAGGTTAGGCTGAATAGTTCAAGGATAGATTTCCTATTAAATCAAAACTGTTTTCTAGAGGTCAAAACCCCATTGATACATCTTCCATTCGGGGACAAAGAGCCAGTCTCAAAATTTAGTTCTCTCGAAAGACTAGGTCGGCACTTCAATGAAATTTCTCTACAAATTAAAAAAGGCCAAAGGGCAGTAGTCGTTCTTTGTTATTTATATGACGCAGAAAGATTCAAACCTCCGAAGAGGGCAAATCCAGAAATAACAAAACTTGTAGACAAAGCCACATCCCGAGGCCTTGAATATTGGCAAGTAAATCTCAAGCTAGACAAAAAGGGTTTATCGTTGGCCGATTATTTCAAACTAAAATTATCTTAGCAAACAGTAAACAATCTATCATCATTTACATCAAATACTTTTAACCGAACACCAGAATCTAACCATCCATGTGCATAATTCAAAGCCGCAAAAGCATTCACCCAGTCACCATTATCCTCAAAGTGATGCGCATCCGAAACATAATTTGTTACCATATCAATAATTTCCTTCGCGTCAGCCTCACGACCATTAATAATATTTTTCTTAACTTCGCCCAAAGCTGTCTCTGTCAGCTTAAAATACTTCTTCAATTTCTCTTCTGAAATTTCATTTTCCATAATAAAATAATAAGAATTACTTATTTAAGATTAACGTTCCAGTAATGCGTAAGCTGTCTGCTTTTTAATCACAAACCTCGAACCAATCATATCGCTAATCACAGCATTAACAGCAAAATTATCAACAGCCGCTCGGAATACACCCTCAAGTAAAGGAATGTGAACAGCATCTGAAATCTTCGTCAAAATTTCCTTAATCTCTTCAGCGGTCAAAACTATTTTCGTTATTTGCTTCTGCCCTGCCCGAATAACAGTTAACTGCTTCCCAAAACCATTACACTCAATGGTCGAAACCGAAGGATCATTCAACAAGGGAGTAATCTTCCCATATTCTTGAGACAAACCAGTTCCCATTGGAATCTGTGGTGCTTGAGCTATAGGCGGAGGCATCGGCGATGGAGCAACTCTCTGAGGCGGAGGCATCGGACGCGGAGTAAATCTTCTCCGGGGCATTTGTCTAGGTCTCAGAACAGGAGGGGGTAAAATTTGCATACTTGGCTTAAAATTTTTATCCATCGAAGCTTGCATAACTTTCTCAGAAAGCTTAGGAACCAAATCGGAATGAATTACTTCAGGCTCGTCATAATTAAAATTTTTAGCCCTAATACTTTGCACAATTGCAAATACAAAATCACGAATAAAAGGATTAGTCGCAATCAGAGAAATTTCTTCGGAACTCATATGCTTGGAAGTGGCTTAGGCTTAGAAGCTGACATATCACCAAATGGCGATGGCCTCATCTCATTAGTCGGTGCCGGTTTTGGATGTTCATCGGGTCGACCCCTAAGCTTACTCTCCATTAGAACCAAACCTTTAGCAATAGTCTTATTTTGATTTAATAACGAATCAATCTTGCTCAGCATATCCGTATTATCAGTTTTACCACCAGACAGACTAACCTTCGCAGCCTCCTCAAAAACTTGCAATAACTTAGAAATATTATCAGACAATGAACCAAACTTAATTGACATATTTGTCATAGCATGTTGTAGTCCAACAAAATTCTCGATTAGGAGTTCTTCTCTCTCTTTTGCAGTCAATCTTTTTTCCTTTGGATCCTTGGTTTTTTTAGAAACGCTCTTCGGTGCATGCTCCTTAACAACAGTCTTTTTAGAACCATCTTCCGCAATAGTTTCTGTCACCGTCTTCTTCGTCACCTGTTTCACCATGATAAACTTAGGATAAACTTATTTATAAAAGTATTGGGAAAGAAAAATATAAATGGGCGTATACGGATTCGAACCGTAAATAAAGAGGTTGGAGCTCTTTGTGATAGCCATTTCACTATACACCCTTGCTATGCACTTCTCGATGACAGTTAGCACATAACAATATACACTTTCCCACTTCTTTTAAAGCCTTCTGTCTAGATTTGTTTTTGATTATATGCGCCAGGTTATCTTCTTTTTCTCCCATGTTATGATGAAAATCCAGGGCAGATTCACATTTATTATAATCACAATTGGAGCATTTTCCTCCTAGTAGAGCTACCAACTCCGTTTTTATATCCCGAACACGCTTTTGCTTAATGTAATAAATCCTTTTTCTATTTTTTTCACGATAGATTTTCTCAGCAATTTTTCTGTGCGCCTTATCTTTTGGCTTATTGGAAGGAGCTCGCCCCCTTGACAATCCAAGCCTTGCAGCCTTCTGCTTTATAGAGCGAACGCTCCTATTCATATCAATCGAGAGCTGTACAACACTAACATAAGAAGGATATTTTTTAATCAGTTCTGCCTCTTCTTTTTTTGTCCAATCCATAAAACCAATTAGAAGATAAACTATTTAAGTGTTTCTACCCCCAAAAAGGAGTGCGGAGCCAACTTTTAAATCTAACTAAGCCAGCCGTTTCATCTCTTCAATCTCCTTAGACGAAATCGCGCACCCCTTAAACTTAACACTATAAAGTAAGGCATCCAATAGGTCCTTTGATTTCTTCACGTGAATCAGTCCCTTTTTATAAGCCACAAACAAAAGCTCAGCCGATCTAATAAATCTAAAACCCTTCAACTCATCCAACAAAGATAATTGTGCATCAATTGGCGTATGTAACTTCTTCTCCATCATTCTCTCTAAGCTCTTCGGCGCTTCAGTCAACATCCTCGTCGTCCTTTCATCAATAACAATTGCACTATCACACTTGCATAAACTCGCAAACGCCAAACACGCAGCCTCACCATCATGAATAATATTAATCTTCTCACCCGTCTGTGTCGTCCTTAAAACCCCATTTGTTACCTTAATTAATCGCTTAACCTCTTTGTCTAACTTATCCTGTGGAATAAAATCAGTAGACATCTTAAAAATTCCACGCTCAAGCATATCCCTAACCTGGATAGCCTCCAACTTATATTTCTTAATTTTCATCGGCCGATCAATAATTTCCTTTTTAACATTAGGCGTCATAATAAACTCACCAGGAAAAACTTCTTTCAATTTTTCAATCACAGGCAACATCCCATTCATAGCCAAAGAAATTATCGGCCCAGCATCAAAGATTAAGTATTTCATCCGAACAAATCCTCCGCAATCTTAATCCTCTCCTTAACCGGCATAGAAATAGCAACCTTGGCATCCCCAATATGTGACTGCCCGATGTAACTCGCCATATCCCAAAGACTAACGCCTAACAATTCAGCTGTTTTCTCTGTAGACAAACCATGTTCGTACAATTTAAACGCCTTATTAATCTCAGCCTTTTTGAAAACATCTTTTATGTATCGACCCAAATCACCACTAATTCTATTCAACGAATTTCTAATCCGCCCCAAATAAATCCGAGTGTGATCCAAATTATCTTTCTCCAAAGCTTTAATAGCCAACGTCAAATTTTTCGTTACTGAGCTATAAAATTCGGTCCAACCTTCCATGTTCCGATAATGGTCCCGTTCCAAAACTTTTCCAAGAGAATAAACTAAAACAGCAATAATAATATTATCCGCATCCTGAGAAATCGTCGCCGAATGAATAGTCTGATTAGACAATCCCTTCAGTTCAAACGCATTATCCTCCTCAATAAACTGCTTAGTCTTCCGAAGTATCCGTAGAATATTTCCAGCCTCTTTCATAATACAATAAGAAACTCAAAGGTTATAAAGTTTCCTCACTTCCTTAAATTATGAAAATAGTAATCGACACAAATTTCGCAATAACATGCGCAAAAAACAAAATCGACTTCCCTAGCGTAGCAAATGAAATCCTGGATCAAAAAATTGAATGGCTAATCCCTCAAGATGTCCTAAATGAATTAGGAAATATAAAAGATAGGGCTGGAATAAAAGTTGCAGACAAAAATGCGGCAGAATTAAGCTTTGAAATCCTAAAAGAACTGAACCCAGAGATACTAGATTTACCAGGAAAAAACCCGAACGTGGACATAAAAATCGTGAATTACATCATCGACAAAGACATAGTCCTCGCAACAATGGATAAAGACCTAAAATCCCGTGTAAACAACAAAATTCTAACAGTTCGCGGAAAGAACAATTTAGAGCTAATCTGATAGAAAGCCTTTTAAACCAAATTTTTCTCACTATAATATGTTCTATGAAGTATTAGTAACTGACCATGTAAGAGTAGAGCCGAACAAATTCGGTATGGATACTGACGAGGCCGTTCGAACACAGCTAGAAGAATCTTATTCAGGTTTCCAAGACAAAGATATTGGTACAGTTGTTTCAGTTCTAGACGTTATGGAAGTTAAAGAAGGAATTATTATCCCAGGCGACGGAGCAGCTTACTACGAATCTACTTTCAAACTTATCGTTTTCAAACCAGAATTACAAGAATTGGTTTACGGAACAGTTGAAGAAATCACAAGTTTCGGAGCTTTTATGAGCATGGGACCAATCCGAGGAATGATCCACATTTCACAAACAATGGACGATTTCGTATCTTTCTCTGACACAGGAGTTTTAACTGGAAAAGACGGAAAGAAGACTTTAGCACAAAACGACAAGTGTATCGCACGAATCGTAGCAATCTCATATAAAGGAGAAGATCCAAAAATCGGATTAACAATGAGACAACCAGGCTTAGGAAAATTAGACTGGGTAAAAGCAGAGAAGGAAAAGTCCGATGCTGCCGCAAAACAAGCTGAAGCAATCGAAACAAAAGCAGCAGCTAAAGGAGCAAAGAAATAATGGCAGTAAAAGAAAAATCTTGTTTAAACTGTAGAACAATCTACTTCGGAGACAAATGTCCAACTTGCGGAGAAACTCCAGCGAGCGAAACATTCAAAGGACGAGTTCATGTTTTCAACTCAGAAAAATCTGAACTAGCAGAAAACATGAAAATAAACACAAACGGCGAATTCGCAATCAAATCAAAATAATATGGAAACAAAAATATTAACACAAAAGAAGAACCCTTTCTTAGAGAGAGAAGAATTCATGTTAGAAATTACAAACACTGTTGCACCAAGCTTCGACGAAGTTAAAGCAGAGTTGAAGAAAGACGCAGACTTAACAGTTGTAAAAAAAGTAAACACAAACTTCGGAGTACAAACTTTCGTTGTTGAAGCAGTTGTTTACGATAACAAAGAAGCAATGAAAAAAGTAGAAACAATTCCTGTAAAAGTTCGAAAGAAAATGGAAGCTGACGAAAAAGCAGCAGTAGCAGCCGCTAAGAAGGCAGAAGATGAAGCAAAGAAAGCTGCAGAAGAAGCTAAGGCCGCTGAAGAAGCTGCAAAAGCCGCTGAAGCAGAAGCACCAGCTGAAGAAGTTAAAGAAGAAGCACCTGTAGAAGCTGCTCCAGAAGCAACTGAAACTCCAGTAGAAGAAACTAAAGAAGAAGAGAAAACTGAATAATGGCAATCAAATCTAAGATTAAAGGTAAAAAGAAACACACTAACAAACCTACATCTGTAAAATATAAGAAGTACACAATTGAAGGCGACAAAATCACAAAGAAAGCACGAAGCTGCCCACGATGCGGACCAGGAATTTTCTTAAGAGTAGGAAAAGGTCGAGCATACTGTGGAAAGTGCCACTTTACAGAATTCGAGAAGAAAGAAGTTGAAGTTAAGTTAGAATCTAAAGAATAATTTCTATCACGATAATTTTTATAAAAGGTAATTCTATACAATTCTATGGCAAAAGAACCAAGTGATTCAGAGATCTGGGATGAGTGGCGTAATTCTGACGATTCAACAAAGAGGGCACTAGCGGATCTTTATTTCCCCCGTCCAGCCATTGAACAAGAAAGGAGAGAAATCTTGGAAACTGGAAACGGACAAAGAGCAGCCCACTTTAGAAGAGTTCTTGATAAATACGAAAACCCAAATAACGGGACCTTACCAAGTGATGAAATCGCACACAGGGCACTCGTAGAAATAAGACACTACCACCTACAACCTTAATCTGGTGTCACTGGGGAATTACAACAAACCGAAACATTTAAAAAGTATTACTGGCTAGTTATACTATCACCTCTTTTTCCCCAGGAGATGACAATGAGGCACTTTTTTGATCGCTTTATTGTCGCTCCTAGGGTTTATATTAATCAGAATCTTTTTTCGCTTCTTGTAACTTATTTATGAACTTATCAAGTTCCTCATCAGACTCGCAGAAAAAACTAATTTGATGTGGGGGATTGCTATCTACATCAACATGAAGAGATGGCTTTCCGTCTATATTCCCAGCGTCAATAGAGTCAAAATTGTCGTTGAGAAATATTAAAACCACTCCCCTTGGACTACAGGGGGATAGTAACTGGGAGAGAATTTTATTTATAAAGTTTTAGTTGATAGTTTTTTAAATGATAAATAATTTGTTCTACTATGATATCGCGAGAAGAGGCTTTAATATTATTGAAAGTTGAGAATGTTCCTGATAATGTGATGAAGCATACTTTAATGGTTAATAAGATTGCAAATTATATCGCTGACGAGATGGTTGCGATGGATATTGATGTTGATTTGGAATTGGTCGATGTCGGGAGTTTGTTACATGATGTTGGACGTGGGCGGAGCCATAAAGGACATACTGAGATTGGTGTTGAAATTATGGAGGAATTAGAGGAGAATGAAATTGCTAGGATTGTGAAGTCACACAGTATGGATTGTTTTACCGCCGATTTCGGAATTGAAGATAAAATTGTTCATTATGCGGATAAAAGAGTAAAACATGATGAGATTGTTTCGCTAGATGATAGGATGAATGACCTTATGGAAAGATATCCGCATAACGTCGATAATTTTAATACTGTGTGGCCTAAGCTTAGGGCTTTTGAGGATGATATATTTGAGATCATTGGTGAGGAAAAAGGGTCATTAGTGTGCAAGCAGGGGACATATGTCCTACCCAATTAAAACATTAAAATCATTGTAAATTTCATCTGGAGTTTTATTATTTAAGCTCATATGAGGCCTAAAATGATTATAATTCATTCTCC